>JAEEGL013094102.1_pt1 | contig 23087 bp, 20 predicted proteins | sample 9134231 | NCBI WGS metagenome assembly JAEEGL01 (sample SAMN16246548, study PRJNA631951) | gut metagenome | biome: gut microbiome; feature: rumen; material: fiber-attached | host: Bos | place: Iran: Karaj | collected 2018-10
CTACTACAAATGTGATAGTTATTAGACTTCGTTGTCACTTGCCAACTTATCTCTCGTAGCTAAGCCTTATATGTGATTCCTGTCCGTCGGACCGGAGATTTACTTACAGCTTCCTTCAGATTCCATCTCACGATGGACACCCTTGCTGTTCAGCTATACACTTCCCACTATCTGGGCGTGTTCGGGACTTTCACCCATTAGAGCGCGCCCATGGCGCGCAAACTAACGAAAGAGCGTATCCCAAGAGATACGCTCTTTCATTTATATAAATAAACCCAATTTAAAGGCCATTATTAGTATTTTTATTTCTTACTGTCCATAAACTGAGAATCAACATATCCCGAACCGCTCTGGACCTTATAATAATTCATTGCGGCCCTAGTGCCGATCCGACCTTCCTTAACTTCGGTCCTGCGCTTTCCGAAATAGCTGTTCATTCCGGCACGGTTTCTCTCTTCTTGAACCTGGATCGCTGTGCTTCTCTCAGTAATCTTTTTAATCAGCTCCTGCATACGTCTGATGCTGTCGGCATACTGCTCCTTGCCTGCTTTCAGCTCGTCTGCGATCTTTTCGTAAAGAGTCTCGAACCCATCATCCAGCTTCTCAAGCTCTTCGATAAGCTCGCTCTTTCTCTTTATGAACGGATCAAGTACATCAAGCTCCATCTCATCGGAAATGCATTTTGACTGCTCCTCGCTGAGACTTTTCAGTTCATCAAGTATGACCAGCTTTTTTTCCAAAGATTCAATTAAAATGCTTATATAGTTCTGATCCATAGATTCTCCGCATCTTAAAGCATTGTGCTGCTTACACCGTTCTTTCTCATTACTTCTTTCCATGTATCTCTTACGGAGCGAAGATGAGTAAGTACTTCTTCAAGGATCTCCGCATCTTTATGTATGTTTGCATCGATCAGCCTCATGGAAAGATATGAATAAATATTCTCAAAATCCTGAGCTACGGGATATTTCATATCCAAAGTCTGACGAAGATAATCTATGATCTTCTGAGCCTTGATGATGTTGGTATTTGCCTTCTCGATATTTTTCTTTTCGATTGCATCTTTTCCGATATTACAGAACTTGATGCAGCCTTCATACAGCATCAGAGTAAGCTCTGCAGGAGAAGCTGTAAGTACTTTGCTGTTTTTGTATTGTTCATACGCCTGAGGAAGGGGCATGTCTAATACCTCCCAGTGTTAAAGATATTGAATATATGGGGGAACCGGGGTAAGCCGGTTCCCCAAAAATGCTTCATGGATCAATTGCTTTACTGTCCTGTTCCAAGAAGACCGGAAAGAGCGGTAGTCTTTGACTGAAGCTTTGCAAGTGCTTTTTCCATTGCGGAATACTGCTTATAGAGACGATCCTCGTAATCATTGACCTTCTCCTCCATCTCGGAGATCTTGGTCTTGTAGGTATCATACTCTACCGCCATCTTTTTATCTTCATAGAACTTTCCATAAGATCTCTGACCGTTGATCGAAGATGAAAGCTTGTTCATTCCCATGTAGAGATCCTGTGACATCTGAGTAAAGAAAGATACAACAGACTCCGGATCGCTCTTTATCATGTTAAGAAGCTTATCCGCATTACCCGATGTATTCTCATCATCGGAATCACCGTCAATATGAAGCGCATGCTTCTCATTGTCAGGTGAATTGAAGTATCCAAGAGTACCGATACCAAAATTGGAGAGATACATATTCTTTCCGTCTACGGCATATGCCTTTGACGCGGAACCGGTAAGCGCACTGACAAGTGAATTTATAGTACTGTCACCGCGAAGAAGTGAATCCTTGATCTTATTTTCGTACTCTTCAACTTCCTTATCGCTGAGAGCTGCTTTCTCATCATCCGTAAGAGGATTGAAGCCTTTGGCAGAATCTGCATTGTACATCTTATCCAGCTTATTGATAATGTTGTTATAGCTCTTCAGGAAGCTCTTGATAGTGTCATAAATCCCGCTGGTATCATTCTCGGTGGTAAGAGAGATCTCATCATCCTTGCCGGTCACACCATGTGCGGTAATCGTAAGGCCATTGATATTGAAGGTATTGTTGCTGTTCTTGAACTTGGCTCCGTTGAGATAGATAACGGCGTCATCACCGTCGATCTTGGTTGCCATAGAATCTGTAACCGTCTCACCCTCGCCTGCCACTTTAAGTCCAAGCCTGGATAATGCGGTATCATCTCCCGTAAACGAGAAATCATTGGCAGCGCCCGATTCCTTTGCGCTTATGAAAAATCTCTGATTCTTCTCATCAAAGCTTGCATTTAAGCCTTCTTTTTTCAGCTGGCTCAAAACATCGGAAATAGTTCCGTCAGCTTTAAGATCTATTGTCTTTGCAACTGCGTTTCCGTCTTTATCCTTGGTATTTAAAGTGATGGAAGTATCGCTCGTAATTCCTATGTCTGACAGCTTTGAAAGTGCATTAGCCTTTCCTTCGCCGGTTGTAGATACAACACCGCCTGTCAGATATGCGGTCTTAGCCAAGCTCTCGATCTTGAGGGACTGAACGCTGTCAACCGCTCCATCTGCAGCCATAACACTTACCTTATTGGGATCGGAGGCCTTTACGGTCTTCTTAGTGTATGCGCTGGTAAAACGCATCTTCTGAGCTGTGGACTGAAGAGACTTAAGCTCTTTGTTCAGATCCTTCCAGATATCCTGTTTCCAGGAAAGTTTGGTCTGATCGCCTATCTTTTTGTCGACTTTGGTGCGCCTTACAGAAACCAACTGGGAGATAATAGAATCAGTATCAAGTCCGGATATAAGACCGGTCATTCTCATCTGTCCCATAACGCACCTCCTTATCTCTTTTCATCGACAAGGATACCCGCCATTTCCCAGACTCTGGCAATCATATCCAAAGTCTTCTCGGGAGGAAGCTCTTTAATAACTTCCTTTGTATCCTTATCAACAATTTTAATAGTTACTCTGTTGGTACCTTCGTGGATACCGTAAACAGCTTCGGAATTGCCCATGCTCTTATTGAACTTGTTGAGGGCTTTCTTGATCTGTTCGCTAGACGCCTGTCGTTCCTGCTTTTCGCCTTCCTGACTGTCTCCCTCGCCTTTGCTGTCGGCATTTTCAACGACCGCGGTCGTATTGTCGATTTTCGCAGCGGGATCAATGTTTTCCGGCGTAAACTCAGAAGCTTCCACAGGTGCTATAGCGGGTTTGGGCGGAGCCACATAACTCGTTGCCTGTACACCCATTGCATTGTTTACTGCTTCCAGTGCCATTTTACCACCTCCATGTGTAGAAAACGTTTGCCTTCCTTGTAAAAAACGTTAACAGTTACTTCGTATATCTCCGTCACATGCGAATGCGCATAAAAAGATATACTGTGCCACTTCTAATACTATTATCGGCAGCACTTTACAAAAAATAAGGGCAAAAGAGAAAAAACTTTAGAAAACAGGTATATTTTCCCATATTTATCCTATTTTTTGATATACACTTCTAATATATGCGAAAAAAGCCAAAAAGTCAATAAATCTGACTATTTCGGCTTTTTAAGTTGCAAATATTATCTTATGAAAACAGACTACTGAAAGAAACCGTTCGTCCTTCTTGCTTCGTTCTCCTGACGGTTCCTCTGCATCTGCATCTGGACATCATTCAAAAGCTGCTGTTTCTTGAGTTTCTGGATATAATCACCATATTCTGTATCACCGATCCTGCTCTGGGAGGCAACGGTATTGTAGCTTATATTGTTGTTATAATTGATCGCCACATCAAAGGCGTTGCTCTGCGCACCCAGTTTTGCATGCCCTCCGCTTATTTTTGTAAGAGCCTTATCGATATCTTTGAGATCATAATCTTTTGTCACATCAAAATCAGCTATACCAAGATAATCAAGCGTAGCGTTTACGGTAGAGAAGCCTTTTTCTCCTCCGTCTGCATTAGTTGCCATAGAGATCACTTTTCCGTCTTCATTGTCAAGAAGCTTGACTCCGTTGTAATTTGCAGTTTTTGCTACATCCCCTATCCCTGCTTTGAGTTCGTCTATCTCCATCTGAATATAAGACTTATCTTCAGCAGAGAGCGTTCCGTTAGAAGCCTGAACAGCCAGCTCCCTCATTCTCTGAAGAGACTCAGTGATATCATCCATTGCACCATCGGCAATGTTTATCGCATCCTTTCCCTGTTTGAGATTGTTAGTCCCGGCATTGATTCCTCCGACCTCACGTTCCTGTTCCTGTAGTATTGCCAGTTCCGAAGCCCCGTTTGACGCATTCTGGATACGCTTTCCGCTCGAGAGCGAAGAATATAAGTAATTTGTTAAATTATCCCCAACACTGTTTACATTACTCATAGTTACCTCCTTATTTCCTGAGAAACCGCTCTATCAGCTATCTTGAATTTGACTATTCCGGCAACAGGAATTCTTTTCTCTTCTCAAAAACAGCAATTATAAACCATAGACTACTTTACCAATATATTCAGCAACCTTCCAATCTTCTTCAGTATTAATATCAACTGCTTCAAATTTATTAACAATATGTATATACGGTCTACGACCTATTCTGCATCGATATTTTTCTAAAGAATTCTTAGTTATACCATAAATACCTGTTGTTTCCTCTATCATAGGTATCATATCCTGACTTCTTGGCAGAATACCAGGTCTATAGTTAATAGGATTTCCTGATAACCAATAAAACCCATGGTTTTCTGTTGCCGTGAAACACGAATCATATTCAGTTGAACTTGTTAACATTTCCCAGCACGCCCTTATCGTTTTAGCCTGCATATATGGAGCTGTAGCAAAAAGTTGGAAATAATAATCATAATCGGAGAACAATTCAAAATGGTGAACCAAAAGGTCATTCCCATTAGCTGTATTCTGAGCCAGTTCAGGTTTTCTCTCTATTACTTTAAATCCTACCTTATTTGCATATTCAGCCACTTCCGGACTATTTGTATCAATAAAAACATCATCAAAAACGTCAGCTTCGATAACATGCTCAGAAATATAATAGTATAATGGTTTTCCATTTAAAACACGAAGATTTTTTCCCTTAACTCTTTCCGAATTAGCTTTTATTGGTATAAAACAAGCAGTCTTCATAATTCTACCTCCATAAAAATATATAAACCTCACTCAATACAGTTTCCATAGAAATCATAGTAATCTACCATTTTACGAGATACTAAATTGTATAAAAAGTTTTGCTTTATATTTTTTTCAGTTATAGCAATATATTTTTTACAAATAACATTTTCATCCCAAATAAATAACTCAAACGGGAATCGTTCACGTAAAACATAACACCCCTTAAACAATCTTTCATATTCAATCCTATCCGCAGGATGAGGCTTTATTATTACCCTTTTTCCCTCATATCTATGAAGGATCTTCTTGATTAAATCTATTTGTTCCTTATCAGTAAAATTATGATCTCTTATCAGAGGCTCCGTCAACAGGATAACACAGTTTTTTGAATCGATTTCCGACAGTTTTTGATATGGATAACCAAATAAATCAAAAATCCGTTTTTTGTCTTCAATTTTGGTGTTATGCCACATTTTTTTTGGATTAATCTTCACAATCGGTGCACAAACATTCCTCGGAAGCGGGAGTTTTCCGGTAAGATAAACCTCTTTGGTCCTTTTGTCATATCCCATAGGAATGTATAAACTGCCATCATCCAATATAGTAGTATTCAGGTTTGCTTTATTCTTGCTGTAATTAGCTATCCCATCCTCTATAACATGAAAAGCTTCTTTAGGGAATGTTCTCGCTATCAAAATGTGATCCTGTCCCCATATCTCAATCTGATACTTTTCTGCATATATTGATAAAAGATTTGCTATATCAATTACTCTGTCACTATCCTGCGAAAATCGATCTCCTCCAAATACATAATCCGACTCGATATCCATCCTATCAAGAACATCTTTCGGAAAAGCTTCGCTGAAAAGAAATATTGTCTTTCTGAAATCCGGATTAATAAGCGAATACAAAAGAAAAGAATAGACGGTTGCAAATATCCCAATTCTCTTAATATCCGTTTTTTCACGATTAACAATTTTCTGTAATAATTCTCCTTTTTTTGTTTTTAAATCATTCTCCGCCAAAGCAAAAAGCCCATACACAGGCATTATTTCAACCTTAGTAAACTGTTTTCGAATGTTATTGTAAATCTCTTTCCAGAAAGTCATAGGTGTTACTATAACTACTGTGTGTTCATCATTCAAAATTGAGAAAAGTTCATCAGAATCTAAAGAATAGCATGGTATTCCCTCATAAAACAAACCGGAAAAAGCCCTATCAATAAAGGCTACCACCTTTTCCTTTCCACCCACTTCCCAGAAAACTTCTTTGCCTAAAGCACCACAACCGTAAATAACAATTTTCTTATCTTTTGATATACATTGCGAAATATCTATCCTGTTTCGTTTAATCCTAAGTAAACTGTTCGCAATTACTCTGGGATGTTCTGATCTGATAATCATTATTGTTCCTTTCCGTTTATAGCCTCTTACCCGCTCTGCAGGTCAAATGCACATTTCAGCCTGTTCCATAAACTTTCTAATCCGAAAACTTTTTTATACAGCTGTCTTGCCTCTTTGCCCAATCTGACTCTCAGATCAGGGTCATGTATAAGGACATGCATTTGTTCCTTCAGCTCATTACAATTCTCACTTTCAAATATCAATGCATCTGCTCCGGCTTTAATATATCTTACAGTCCCAATTACATCAGAAATAATGCAGGCTTTCTCAAGCATCATTCCCTCTGTAACCACGATCGGTAACGAATCAGCTCTCGATGCAGATACAACCACATCAATATTTGCAAAAAGCTTCATTAATTCATTATGTGGCATACTTTCAAAGTATTCAACATTTTCCAGCTTGTCTATGCGTTCCCTGAGTCTCATTGCATAATCGTTTTTTCTATCGTCTCCAACAAATATAAAACGACATTCTTCATAATCCTCATTGTCAAGTAATTCAATTGCTTCTAAAAAAATATCATGCCCCTTGCCGGAGCAAGTCGCTCCTATAAGAGCAAATGTTAATTTATGAATTGATTTCGTCTGAGAACCGCTCTCATCCGGTATACCATATTCCATTATATGAGTATTAGTATCCGGATAATGTTTGGCAAAATTGCTTTTTGCAAGTTCGCTCACACAATAAATATCTGCTTTTTTTAATACTTCATCACTTAGCAGTCCACAATTCCCTATCTCTTGTATATATATATTATCTGATTCATGCAGCCACCAGATCATTTTTTTATTTAATTCTATATTATTCGCTAAAAATCCATGCATCAGATAAGTGTTTACTATGATACATTGATATTCCGATAACCAATCCATCCAAGAAATATTCTCATATGACAGATTAGCATATATATATACACTTATCCCTTCCTGAGATAATTCCTCTATAAATGTCTCATTTCCATCAGATGCAAGAAAAGCTGCATTGTATCCTCTTTCTTTCATAGCACGCAGAGCATATACGCCTGCTATTACTCCACCGGAATAATCGATATAAGAACCTACAAGAAGTATTCCTCCTTTTTCATTCTTTACATGTTTATCCGAATAATAAACATATTTTCCTTTTTCCAGATTTCCTATATACTCTTCATACGGCTTAATTTTACTTTTATCTATTCCCAAATCCAATAACTGCTTCTTTATTTCCCCATACGAACTAACCATCAAAACTATATAATCAAAATTTTCCGACAGTATTTCTCCGGGTCTGTATATCTCATATCCATAAAGTTTCTTCCCGTGTAAAGCCTGATTGTTATCCAGCAAACCTATTATTTCCGTATCTTTCCGTTCAGAAAATTTCCTGATCAGCTTGCGGCAGTTTTCGCCTGCACCAAAAACATAAACCAGATTAGTCCTTTTTTTCTCTTCATAACAATCTCTATTACAATCTTTATTCAAGCTATCAACCTCTTCACAATATATGTTGCTTTGAAAACAATAAACACAGCCAAAAACATCTTTAAAGTAAAACCTTTGACAACGCATTTGAAAGGCATCTTATATCTTCATCACAGATAAATCCAATATGGCCAACTCTGAACACAGTATTGCCGATTTCACCGCCATTCGGGCAAACCCATATTCCGTATTCGTCTTTAAGTCTGTTAATAATCTCTTTAGCGTTCCCGGACTTTACTCGCAGTGCTGTTACCGCGTTTGATTTTGATTCGGAAAAAATCTCAAGCGGCAACCCGGTGATGCTGTTCCTGAAAATTTCAGCTATATGCGCAATCTTTTTGTGTTCCGCTTCAACCCCGCCATTGGACTTGATCTCTTTAAGACGCTTATTCAGCTGTAACAAAATTGTTACCGCAGGCGTAAACGGGGTCTGACCTCTTACTCCGTTTATTAATGCTTCTTTTATGCTGAGATAAAGGCTCTTCTCTGGGTTACGTTCTACTCTGTCAATTGCTACAGGTGACATAGTAATCATAGAAATACCCGGATGTAATGCCAATGCCTTCTGTGAGCTGGTTATTACAACGGCGGCATCAAGCGAAGACATCTCCAGCCTGTCAGCCAAAAATGAGCTGATAGCATCAATGATCAATAAAATCTTATTACGTCGGCAAAATTCCGACACCATATCCATATCATAAAGGACACCCGAAGATGTTTCACACATATTTATAAGGAGTGCCGTGTAACCCTTATTTTCATAACATTCAAGTTCCTCTTCCTTAAGTGTGCATCCAAATTCAAGCTTTATCTCCGAATGTTCAATTCTATGCAGTCTGCAAAGATCTACAAAGCGTTGTCCAAATGTACCACCGTTTATTACTATGGCCTTATCTGAATCATTCAGTATACTCATAACAACCGCTTCCATGGCACCGGTACCCGAAGCTGTCAAAAACGCGCATCTGCTGCCTGACGGAGCTGCCAAAAACTCCAGCATCATTTTCTCATTTTCCTTCATTATCTCAGAGAACTCCGGCGTTCTGAAATATGGAGCAGACTGTCCGGACACTTCAAGTATGTCCTCACTTGACATAACCGGTCCCACTGTAAAATTCAGCATCTCTTATCACTCCTTCGCAAATCTCTCATCGTTCGTTAGCATTCCATCTGATCACATGATCAAAATATTTAGTCGGAAGCATCAAATAAGTTCCCTTAAAATCTTAACAGTGTTAGCTAAACCTGCATTGGCTCCAAACAGACCTTTCCATCCCAATGCCAGCAATTTACTGCTGTCCAATGATGAATTATCCATTGGATTAAATGCCCTTACTTCGCTCCCCGTTGGTATCTCGGTTCTGATCTGCACATTCCCCGCTTTAGCGAGGATTTCTGCCATTTCACGAATTGAAATAACAGAATCCGGATTTGAAATATTATATGCCTGCCTGTTTTCGCCCTTAAGCAGTGCAAAAAGAGCAGCCGAGGCACAGTCTGCGCAATAAACATAACTCCGCATCTGAGAACCGCTGCTTTTCAAAACAATATCTTTTCCCTCCGCAGCCATATAAGCAAATGCAGATGAAACTCTGTTATCCGCTCTTGAACAGGTGGGACCGTAGATATGTCCCGGTCTGATGATCACGCTCTCAATATTATATTCTTCGGAGAAAGATATGCATAAAGTTTCTCCCGCCCTCTTACTTATCGGATAGGAACTGCGCGGATTCAGCAGATCCACATATCCATAATCTTCCTCAGTAAACGGTACTGCTACATCCTTCCTTCCGTACACCTCGCTGCTGGAAATATACACAAAGCGCCTGCATGCAGCATTGCAGGCATATTTCAGCAGTCTGCCCGTACCCGCTGTATTGCATTCCATAGTTTCTACAGGTTCTTTAATAACAGCAGCGGGATATGCATTTCCGGCTCCGTGAATAATATAATCTATGGATTCCGGGAAATTATTTATTTCTTTTAAAGCATCATATTGTACAAAATGAAAGTATTTTCTTTCAATCGCACTTCCAAATCTGGAATAAGTTTTTTCCTCATTTCTTCCGGCAGCAAATATATCTATTTCAAGATTCAGGGTTTCATTCAGAACTATAAGAAGATCTGCAATAGCAGACCCGATAAGTCCCGTTGCACCGGTAATTAGAATTGCTTTACCGGCAAGTTCTTTGAGTTCCGGAAATGCCAAAGCCGTTAGTTTCAAATCATCTATCCAGGATCTGTTATATGATATAATCTTTGATTGAAGTCGAGAATTATCCATAATTTATTTGCTCAAACAAAAAGCTTAATGTCCTCCCGCAAAACTGCGCAACGGAGTATCGTATAAGGTAATAATTTTTCTGTCACCAAGATTTCTGACTACCTGTTCTAGATTAGTCTTATCAAGCGACACGATTATCGCTATGTCTTTAGATATGTCTTTTAAATTTCTGACAGGATAGTCAAATACTCTATCCTCTTTAATCTCTACATTATCGGATACAACAAATCCCTGAAAATCACTGATTATTTCTTTCCATACAAAAAACAGCCTGCGTCCGAATATTCCTTCCCCATAAATGGCCACTCTTCCGGCACTATCATATATAAATGACTTCAGTTCATCTGCTTTAATTGTCGGAACCGGAGAATACTTGCACGGAATATTACTATCATCGGTAATCTCATTACTATCCTGCAATATCCGATTCCTTTTTTCACAATCCAATTCATTGATAATTATATCTGCAGAATAGTCAGTATACTTCTTTACATACTCTATTGAAGCTTTCACTTGAATCGGATCAAAGTGGTCCGTACCTGAACGTTTTTTTATCAGCGGCAGGCCCTGCTTTACTGCCCAGTACGGTGTATCATAGAAAGATATATTCTGCGTATCAGCATACACTGCCGATCTGTAGCCGGCCTTTTCAAGCCATATGTATATATATGTTTCAAAGCAGGCATATATATCCAGAACATTGTTCGTTTTTAAATACTCAGCTACAGATTCAAAAAAACGAGTTATCACCTCTCCCTTAACCAATGCATTTTTAAAAACTAAAAAATACGATGGAATAAAAGGAAAAATCTCGTTTTCATATTTATGAAATCCCCAGAAATCACATTCTTTTCCTTCCATCGCTTCAAATACACTACTAAACGATACAAACGGCCCCCAAAAAGTATCGTTGCAAAGTATCAGCTCATCATAACCTGTTATTTCGTGTATTTTCAGGTAATCCAATATTATTTCCGAATAAGCACCTGCATCATATCCTATATTCTCTCGATAATGTATCTCATTTGTGATCATGGATAGTTCTTTTTTTACTTCATCTTGAATCGATCCATTAACAACAATTATTATCCTCTCTGATACCGATTTAAGTTCCTGAAGGAGATATGATGTACTTTTATTTAATTGGCTGCCACTGTTATAGTATGCAAAAATTGTCAATCTTTTCATTTATTCATTACTGATTCATATTCTTTTATTCTGTCCGGATATCCTTCATTCATACGGCAATAATCATCATGATATTTCTTCATATATTTCTGAACTTCTCTTAGTCCGTCCATATCATTTATTCCTATTGCAGTTTGTCCGATAAGTATGCAATGATATCCCAAAAAACGCTTCGCATAATCAATAGTTTCCTGCCATGCGCCTTTGGATTTCAGAAGCTCAATCGTTTCCTCGTAAGCTCTTATCGCACCCATCCGATGTTTTACATTTTTAGAAAATGTTCCCGATGTTTCTCTCTGCCTGTAATGATAAAACGGCGTATCAATGTAACTTACTGTTTTTGCATTTGTACCCATCTTTGCCAGAAATGTAATATCAGCTCCGAGTACCATTGTTTCGTCAAATCGGATTGCTTTACCGTTTTCATCTTTCAGAAGATGAATTCTGTAGACCTTATCCCACATATATCCGAATGCACGATATCGATCTCTTTTGTAGATGTAGTACATAAGCTGCTGCCAGTCAAAAACATCTTTTTCAGGCTTGTCCAAACATCCTACTTCTACAGTTCTGTCTTTAAACTCTTCAAACCATCCGCCACAGGCAATATCAACTTCATTTTTCTCAAGAGAATCAATAAGTCGTTCATACATATCCGGCTCTATCCAGTCATCACAATCCATAAAACCAAAATAATCACCGGATATCAGATTTATTCCGACATTTCTTGCAGCGCTTTCCCCTGCATTTTTCTGGTGAATCACTATCACTCTTGAGTCTTCTTCGGCCAATCTGTCAAGAATAGTCTCCGATCCGTCTGATGATCCATCATCAACGCAAATGATCTCGATATTCTTATATGTCTGATCCATAGCACTTCTTATGCATTTTTCCAAATATTCAGCCGTGTTATAAACCGGTATTATCAATGAAAGTTTTTTTCCCGTCATTACTCTTTTATCCAATCTTCGTGTTTAGTGTGCAGCAGTGCCTGAAATATCTTAAGATCATCAAGAGTCGTTATCTTAAGGTTCAACTCCGAACCCATAGAGAAATAGGTTTCTTTGCCAAGTTTTTCCATCAGCATGCAAGACGCTGCCGTACCGGTAATTCCCTTTTCTTTAGCTTCTCTATGCGCAGCCAGCAGATCATCCAGTTTATAGGTATGCGGTGTCTGCGTCCTGAAGAGTTTTTCTCTCTCGGTAGAAATATGAGACGATATTCCGTCCTCCGACTCAAAAACAACCTCTTGACAAGGTATCGCCGTTACAGCGCTTCCGTATTTCTCAAATGTCGCCAAATTTGAAGATATGATCTCACTGCTTACAAACGGTCTGTTACCATCATGTACCGTAACTACAATGTTCTCAGTATTATTAAACTCATTCTCCAAATATGCCAGTCCATTATAAATAGAGTCCTGACCGGTTTCCCCGCCGGTCACGACCCATTTAAGCTTAGAAATATTAAACTGCTTTGAATATGCCCAAAGCACACTGCTCCATGATTCAAGTGTTACCACCAAAATAGCGTCAATACTCGGATGCTTCTGAAAAGCTTCCATAGTATGAATAATTATTGGCTTGTTTTCAACATGTAAAAACTGTTTCGGAATATCCTGATGCATCCTTGTTCCGCTTCCGGCTGCGGTTAATAAAGCAATGTTCATAATAGGCAATCCTTTCATTATAGAATCAATCGTCCGGTAACATGATTATTGAAGCGTCTGAATTTCCCACTCTTTTTTCGACAGGTGGCAAAGTCATATAATCTCCATATAATAATGTAAGGTATCGATTATATTGTCTGAAAGCTCTAAAGCTTTTACCTTCAAATTCAATATCAATATAATCTTTAAAGCAAGCTGACGGCATTCCGTATTTAGTTTCCGGATTAGGATAAGTAAAAAGATAATGACTCTTTAGTCTTGTGTCTTTTCTGTTTGCTCTTGATGCCAAACTATTGCGGAATTTGAATAGCTTTTTTTTGGAAACCATCCTGAACAAAATAGCATACCATAGCCTTAACAGCGGATTCTCCGCCTGTTTCATCCCCAATTCCGAATATAGACATTTCCTGATACAGAAATTCAAAAAGAAATACAGATTCCTCCCAAAAACGCCATCCGGCATATTATCAACAATAAACAGATCAATAAATACTCCTGTTTTTTGTTTTAAATGTTCCTGACCTACTCTTATATATTCCGTATCCTTACGGCGAAGCTTTGCATGTCCCCATCTGTAGTATTTATCTGTGCGTTCGTCCTGAAGAAAAAATCTTGAAGTATCAAGATCCTTCTTGCACGCTCGGGAAAACTTTGCATATTCATGGCGCGTAAAGATCAAGTCAGCGTCATCATCCCACGGAATAAAGCCCTTATGTCTAACTGCCCCAAGGAGAGTACCTCCATCCAGAGAGTAATCAATATGATTTTTTCTGCAGATCCTGTCAACCTCTGTGATCATTTCCAGATCTATCTTGTGGATCTTCCTTAGGTCTTCTTCTGAAAGTTTTATGGCTTCACTCATATTTTCGAAAAATCTCCCGAATAAAATTGTCCTATAATACTTGAGCTGAACACCGATGCCTCTCGGCTTAAGAAAGCAGCCGGTTTCCCTGTACGTATTGCTTTTAAAAAGCTAGCAATCTCAAACCGTATTCCCTCTCCGTCAAGCTGATAAAAATATCTTCTGTTGTTCTGAGGATTCTCGTATCTTAATTCAAAATAATCTGTCTTCCACCACGGAGAAGGAACATAAATATACCCTTTTTCTCCGGATATGATCATCTCGCTTTCGCTCTTTACACCCTTTCCTATTCTAAGTGATGCTACCGCATTCTCATATCTCAGATTAATTCTCGTAAAAAGGTCAAATGAATCATCATCCTTTTCCGTCTTACATACCATATCCATGGATTTATAGTTGCTACCGAACAAACCAAAGACAGGAAGAAAAGCAGTCGGTCCCCAAGCACACATGGAATTCCACGCCTTCGCTCTCTCTTCTGCAGAAGATACCGGTGAATAGCTAAGGCTTGTACAAGTAGCATCAATCGAAACTATATTGCCGATTTTGCCGCTTTTAGCCAAAAGAATCAGCCTTGAATATGCTGTGGAGAAAGCCGTTTTAAGCGCCTCCATCAAGATGACGCCATTCTCTTTCGCTATTTCAAACAGTTCTTCGCATTCTTTCTTATTCAGTGAAATCGGAGCTTCACATAGAACATTTTTTCTTTTATTCAAAGCATATTTTACCTGTTCATAATGCTTCGACGGGTGAGAAGTAATATATATCGCGTCGGATTGTTCAAGTAATGAATCATAATCCATAGTAGGAATTTCAAGATGTTCAATTATCTCTACTTCCTTATCGGAATCCGAAAGAAATGCACCTGTAATTTCAACACCATTTACATACTTACTCTCTCTTACGAATTTTAAAAGATGTGGAATGTCTCCCACAACACCTAGCCTTGTATATGAATCTTCGGAACGGATTTCAGTGCTTGAAACCCCCTCCGTTCTTTCAAGATAAACAACTTTACAATACTCATTAAGGTAATCAAACTTACCTTCCCAATCTGAGCCGACAGTAAAAATATCTATATCATATCTTAGAATATCGTCTATCTTTTGACCTTCATACTCCTCGACAATGATCTCATCGGCTATTCCGGTAGCTCTGACTCCCTCGATTCGGTCCATAAGTGTCTGACGAACATTAATCTTGCCCCTGGATCTATCGAAATCTTCCGCAGTTACACCCACAATAAGGTAATCACCCAAAGCTTTTGCTCTCTCAAGAAGCCTTCGATGACCATAGTGAAGCATATCAAATGTTCCGTAAGTAATGACCTTTATCACTTTTCTTTTTTCCACTCCACATAACGGACAATATCAGCAAAAGTAAGCCAGTTATCTCTCTCATCAATAACCATTCCCTTTTTCCCCACATAAGCATTGAAAACCGAGTCTCTGTACTCATCAAATCCACCGACAGAAGTAAACTCTTTTCCGGATAAAGTCTGAAGCTTGTCTGCAAGCTTTTTCAATTTCGGAAGCATCTCGGATTCACTGTATTTTTTCTTAACAAACATCTTCTCTGTGCGAAGATTAAATGTCAGAAGCTCAGTTGAATTCGAAGAAATGATCTTAACCAATCCGCCTTCACGTATAGCCGCAGACCGCATCCAGATAGTCTCTTCACAGCCCGTATCAAGTCTCTCAATTGCTCCCGTTTCAGGATCAAGCTTTAAGACATGCGAATATCTTTCTCCAAAAAGGAACAGTTTTCCTTCGTATGCAACAACGTCAGCAAATTTAAATGCATCGCAGAAGGCATTCATGGTATCTATATAAACATTGTATTGTTTAAACTCATTCTTTGCCGGATCGTATATAGCTAGATTATTTGCAGATCCCGGCAAAAGAATAAACTTCTCTTTGTACGGAACTATCTTTACATACAGATTCCATCCATTCGGTCTCTCACCTGTAAAGAACTTAAGATACTCACAGGTTTTGCTTTCTGTGTCTATCTTGAATAAACCATTCATATTGGTCGGAACTGCAAATCCCTTACCGTCCTTGAAATAAACTGCTTCGTCAAATGCGGGAACAGGCTCTTTAGTAAAGAATGGTGCCAGATCTTCATCCGGAGTATCTATCCATTTAACATGATAATCCTGGATAAATACCGGTTTCCCCGTCTGTCCAAAATAATCCGACAAGAAACCACTGTCTCCATAGAACATATCACACGATTCCACAAGTCTCTTCAGTTCGCCGGTCTCATCAAGGATTCCGATTCCGGATGCTTTATATTCTTCGATAAGTGCATTATATTTTTCGATCAATTCCGGAACAAGCCTATTAAATGCCGGTATATCTGCCTCCTCTTCAAGAAAGGCACCGGGACACCAGCACAATTTCAAAGTATCCTTATTCTTTTCAAAATACTTAAGAAGATCACGGATCTTATCTATGACATATTCCCCGTAAATAATCATTTCACGAACGCTGGTATAATAAAGCACAACACATTTCTCGTTTTTCGATTCATTAAGATTCTGCTTTGAAATCGTAGGAAACGAGAGTGTCCCGTCACTGTGAAGTTTTTTAACCCAGTCCCTTAATTCTATCTTGCTTTGAAATGTCCTTATCTGATCCTTAAAATACGGATAATCATGAGCTGCCCCCGATCTTGAAGGTGTCATATACGACTTTCCAAATTGCCGTCTTAAAAATGCATCATAATCCTTTGGCACAGGTATTTCCGTCATTTCAAAAGGTTTATTAACAGCTTCGCTAAATATTTCTTTGGGCATAACCCACTTTTGATCTATTATAAAATTGTTATATCTGGTAACATAATCTGCTTCATCTTCCGTAGTAAATCTACATATTTGGTCATACAGCATCGTGAGCTGATTTGCCAAAGTTCTATCCGTAGTAAACTCAAAGCCCGTGTCCTCCTGAAGTCCGATAATACCGGCAGCCATAGCATCACTTAGCTGTTTGGCTTCTTCCGTCCTTCCTTGTCTCAGAAGTTTTATGTTATACTCATTCACTCCGTAAAGAGCTTCAACATTTAACAACAGATCAATAATGTAATCTTGTTTATCCTTATCCCTTGGCACATAGTAAAAAGGAAAAATATCCGTACCTATAGCAAGTGGGCAATTATGCCATTCATCAAGATGAACCTCATTAAAATTGAGTTTATCACCATTGGTTATTCTGGCAATACTTCTAAGATTCCAATCTGCTCTATCATAAGGACTCAAATGAATATATCTTCCATCGAGCTCATCTTTAGCATAGTACAGAAATTTAATGAAATCCTCACCTACGCAGCAAATATCAATATCATCATCCCACGGTATAAATCCTTTATGCCTTACTGCTCCGAGAGCAGTTCCCGCATATGCGAACCATTTAATATCATGCTTTGCGCACATCTCGCGAACGTCTTCAAGCACCTGGAGCTGTGCTGCCCAGTTGCGTTTCATCATTTCTCCGACCGGAAATCCTTCGCGCACTTCCATTTTAAAGAATTCCGGTGATATTTTGAGATGTGCCATATTTTTCCCTGCTTTCATAAAAGATTAAACAGACCGGCAAGAATTGTCAGTCTATTGGTATTATTATCTATAAATAAAAATACTTAGCAAAAAAGGGAGAGCAAGCTCTCCCTTTTCGATTAGGTAGTGGTAATGCTCTAACATTATCCAAGGAGTGAAAGAACACCCTGATTGCTCTGATTTGACTGAGCGAGCATTGACTGACCTGCCTGCTGTAAGATGTTAGCATTCGAGTACTTAACCATCTCGGTAGCCATATCGGTATCACGGATCTGGCTCTCAGCAGCTGTCGTATTCTCAACAACGTTGTCGAGGTTAGCGATCTTGTGCTCAAGACGGTTCTGGTAAGCACCGAGCTTAGCTCTCTGCTTATTCAGTTTGTCGATAGCAGTCTTAATTGTGCTGATCGCATTCTGTGCACCGGTAGATGTAGCAACGTTAACACCAGATACACCAAGTCCTGAAGAAGTAAGCTTCTCGAGGCTGATTGCAAGGGTGTGACCCTTCTCAGATCCAACCTGAAGAGTAATGGTCTTAGTTGCGCTCAGAAGGCTGAGTCCGTTGAAAGTGGTGTTCTTAGCAACGTCGTCGATTTCCTTAATGAGCTGGGATACTTCGAGGTTGATGTAGGTCTTATCTGTTGATGCTACGTTGGTTCCGTTTGAAGCCTGAACTGCAAGCTCGTTCATTCTCTGAAGCATGTCGTGTACTTCGTTGAGCGCACCTTCTGCAGTCTGTACCATTGAGATACCATCCTGTGCATTGCGGCTTGCCTGTGTAAGTCCACGGATCTGCCTTCTCATCTTCTCGGAGATTGCAAGACCTGCTGCATCATCTGCTGCGCGGTTTACGCGATATCCTGAAGAGAGTTTCTCGGTTGACTTAGCTACTGTGCTCTGAGTTAAACCGAGCATTCTGTTAGAGTTCATTGCCTTTAAATTGTGCTGTACTACCATAATATTACCTCCTTGTATTTACCGTGAGAATCCTTTCTCATCGGTGGTGCTGTTTTGCAGCTTATGCCGCTGTTAACTTTATAACACCGCTTTTTCCGGCTATCCCGGCCGTGGATCTCCAGATCCGGCGGAAGTTATCTGATTAAGTTTTAAGGCTTTATTACTGCCTTACACTCTGTATATCGGGTGCTTCTGAGAATACTTTATAGCAAAATTGAAAAAAAATCAATATTTTTGAGCATATTTTTTGTGAGATATCACAAAATGATGGTTTTATGTATAGCAAAAGGGAGAGAAACCTCTCCCTTTTGTTTTGGTAGTATATATTCGCTCCAACTTATCCAAGGAGTGAGAGAATACCCTGGTTACTCTGGTTGGACTGAGCGAGCATTGACTGACCAGCCTGCTGGAGAATATTGGCATTTGAGTATCTAACCATCTCTGTAGCCATATCGGTATCACGGATCTGGCTCTCAGCAGCGGTCGTGTTCTCAACTACGTTATCGAGGTTAGCGATCTTGTGCTCAAGGCGGTTCTGATATGCACCGAGCTTAGCTCTCTGCTTATTTAGCTTATCGATAGCTGCCTTAATGGTGCTGATAGCTGCTGTCGCTCCTGCCTCTGTACTTACTGTAACTCCGCTGATTCCAAGACCTGATGAGGAAAGCTTCTCAAGGCTGATTCCAAGAACATGTCCCTTTTCGGATCCAACCTGAAGGTTGATGGTCTTTGTAGCGCTAAGAAGGCTAAGTCCGTTGAAGGTTGTATTTCTTGCAACATCATCGATCTCGTGGATGAGCTGTGAAACTTCAAGGTTGATATATACTTTATCGGTAGACTGTACATTTGTTCCGTTAGCTGCCTGAACTGCGAGCTCGTTCATTCTCTGGAGCATATCGTGAACTTCGTTCAGCGCACCTTCTGCAGTCTGTACCATTGAGATACCGTCCTGAGCATTGCGGCTTGCCTGTGTAAGACCTCTGATCTGTCTTCTCATCTTCTCGGAGATTGCAAGACCTGCTGCGTCATCTGCTGCTCTATTTACACGATATCCGGAGGATAACTTCTCAGTTGAATTTGAAACTGTCTTAGCGGTTAAACCTAACATTCTGTTTGAGTTCATTGCCTGTAAGTTGTGCTGTACTACCATAATATTTTCTCCTTGTCCTATACTGTGCTTCCACTACCAATTGGAAGCTATCAGGTTGATAAGTTATCTGCAGGTTTCCGTTCCTGCCTTACACTCAATATATCGGAGCAGATTTGAATTACTTTAGGGGTAAATGAAAATTTTTTTAAAATTTTTTATTTATCCTCTCAAAACCCGTTATTTAGCGCTATTTTCACTTAATAATCTTCTCAAAATCCTCTTTCGGATGTTTGCAGATGGGGCAGATGAAATCATCGGGGAGCTCCTCGCCCACATATTCATAACCGCAGATCCTGCAGCGCCAGATCGTCTGCCCGTCCGGCGTCTTACCGACCGCCTCGGGCTTCGGTTTGATATTTTCGAAATAATAAGCATATGTAGCGGAAGGTGCCGGTGAAAGAACTTCCATATCAGTTATGGTCCCGACAAACATGGTATGTGAGCCGAGATCCTCGGTCTTTTCAACCTTTACCGAGATATAAGCATTGGTTCCTTCTGTCACATAGTAGATTCCGTTTGCTCCGCGAACGACCTTATCCGAAAAGCCTTCAAACTTATCGACATCTTTGCCGGAGGCGAATCCGAAGCGCTTGAAGAGATCAAACTTCGCTTCCTGGCTGATCACGGAAACGGTGAATTCCTTGCTCTGCATTATCATATCATGGGTAAGATTTGCCTTGTTTACGCAAATACTGATCTGATTAGGCTCGGATGCAGCCTGAATCGCAGTATTGATTATGCAGCCGTTATCTTTATTGTAAAATCTGGTAGTGAGGACGAACAGTCCGTAAGAAAGCTTGAACATAGCTTTGGGATCCATATATTTACACCGCCTTTCTTCCATGAAATGCTCCCCGGGAATTATGCTATCCCTAAACGTATGAAACGCTTCCCGGGGAATGAATGTTCTTAAAACAAAGTAATTCCAAAACTTCTTTATATATTGTAACACAAATGCAATGAACAATAAATGAATTTTTTAAAAGATAATTTATGCCCAGGGATCCTGGCTTGTAGGGATCCTTATGCCTGCAAGAAGCATCTGCTCCCAGAGGAACCACTCACCCGTCGAGGGTTTATTGCGCAGGGTAACTGTTCTCGTGGAATCGGCTCCGCCGCTCTTAAGATCCATGATCTTGTAGCCCTGCTCCGCGATCTGAGCGGCGCTGTCCTTCATCCATACGGTGTAAGGAGTGTTCGGCTGGTAGTTGTTATCAGGAGTAGCTCCGGTAAAATAAGAACGGGGAATATAATCCTTGCCGTCCATAAAACGGTCACGTATGAACTGCTTCTCCATATTTGAAAGCGGTCTCGGCCCCCTTAAGAAATCGAGCATGCGATAGCACTCATCCTTGTTTTCAGGAAAAACATTAAGGGCAGCCACAGTAAGTGCCGCAACACCTTCGGGCTTTTTCAGGTCTGCCTCGGGCAGCGCCTTAAGCTCCTCAAGGTTCTTCGGCAATGAACTAAATGTAACATTATACTCCATACAAACGCCTCCTTATCCGACTTTTTTCTTTATATTATGATCTTATTTTTCAAACTTCCATTCAAGTACTTCGTATTCTTCTCCCGCAAACATGAAGAAGATGTCATGCTTTCCGGTAATCTCCTGGGTAAGATCTACCTTGATCTCAGTGAATTCTTCACCCGGAGCTTCAACCGGAATAAGAGCCGCCTCGGGCTTTGAAAGCATGTCAAGGCTTACGCGGATCGCACCCTTTCCGGTGCCACGCACCTTGATGCTGATGCTCTTAGGTGAAACATCTCCGAAATCAGCGCCGTATACGCTGATCCAGCTTCCATCATGAATGCCGCTGAGGATCATATCTCCGGAGCCGTATTTCTCAGCCGTCTCACCGTACTGAACAGTGTTTATGCCCGATGCATTTCCGAGAGTAACCGCCGATACGGTCTCATAGGGATCAAGGCTTCCTATCTGATCTACACCGGATTTTGTTCCGATCGAAGTTGCGGGCTCACCGTTCTCGTTAAACTTGATGTAATCGATGTTCGTGCTGCGGTATCCGCCGTCCATGCCCATATTCTCCTCAAGGATTCTTGCATGGTAAGCGATATAATATGTTCCGTTAAATTCGAACATGCAGTGATGGTTGTTACCGCCCTTTCCGAAGAAGAATCCGGGATTCTTTAGCACAGGATTTGCCGGTTCAAAAGGTCCCATGGGATTATCGGACTTCATTGTAACAATCTCACCGTTCTCGTATCCGAGTTCTTTTACAGCCTCGGGAGTCATGCTGAAGTTCGAGCAATATGAATAATAATATGTTCCGTTTATCTTATTGATACCTGAATCCTCAAAGAGATATTTTACATTCTCGATAGGAATGGGATCTCCGTCGAGGCTGATCATGTCAGCGCCGAGCTTAGCCACACGTGCGGTTCCGGGATTTGAAGCCATCTCCGGCTTCGGAACACCGCCGCCAAAGTAGATATATGCGTTTCCGTCATCGTCCATTAAAACTGCGGGATCGAAGAGCCATGCTACCTCAGCGCAGGTCGGAGTCTGTCTTGAGATAAGGGGACCGTTTATCGGATCTGTGAAAGGTCCGTAGGGAGTATCGCCCTCAAGAACGGCAATTCCGTTTCCGTTGTTAGCAAAATAGAGGAAGAACTTATCCTTTCCGTCAATATTCTTGTATGCAGCAGCGGGAGCCCATGAGTTTGCACCCCAGGTAGCCTGTCCCTTATCTGAAGCCGCATAAACGCTGCCATGGTCGGTCCAGTTTACAAGATCCGCGGAAGAAATAACATTGATGGTATAGATATTGGAATAATTATTCTCCTTTAATTTTCCATCCGCATCATACATCGGATCATCGCCCGTCATATAAAGGTAAACCCTTCCGTCATAGACAAGTGCATAGGGATCCGCTCCGAAACGCTGTGTCATAACAGGGTTGTGGTCACCAAGCTGCTTGACCGGTTTCTCCATGGTAATACTCTTAAAAAGCTCCTTCATCTCTTCGTTAGTCATACTCTTTCCTTCCTCTGCAATATTATTTTCTTCGATTATTTCAGAAACTGCTTCGGTTTCCTTTTCTTTGACTTCTTCTGCAGGTACAGCTTCTTTTTTACATCCGGTCAATCCCGTCAATGCTGCCGCGCAGATGAAAGCCACTAAAAATATATTTTTCTTCATATCATAGATTGTAAATGTAACCCAATTACAGTTCTATACAAAGTTTGCCTTTTTATTGCCCAACTATTGCGTATGGCAAAATATAAATAATAAGTAGCAAGAAAAGGCAAGTCTCTGCATTCGGACTAACCTATAATATATATTAACTTAACTTAGTAACGGAATTCGCGGTTTAAGTATGGGTTCGCTACGTCTCCGCGCCGGCGCAAAATTTGTCCTCGCATATGCAAAATCGCTCTCGCTCAACTCGCAACGCTCGCCTCATCAGGCGAGCTGCTCGAACAATCGCTCGAGAACCGATTTATGCTCGGACATTTTGCTTGCGCTC
>JAEEGL013432635.1_pt1 | contig 23087 bp, 12 predicted proteins | sample 9134231 | NCBI WGS metagenome assembly JAEEGL01 (sample SAMN16246548, study PRJNA631951) | gut metagenome | biome: gut microbiome; feature: rumen; material: fiber-attached | host: Bos | place: Iran: Karaj | collected 2018-10
CCACTAGCCTCTAACAGACGACGCATCTGCATGGTCATCATTCTGTTGGTATCAGAGATAACACATGATGGAGAGTCAATCAGACGGGTTGAAACAACAACATCCTTAACCTTATCACCTAAAGCTTTCTTGAAACGCTCAATCAGATCCTTGTTCTCGGTTGCTGCAGTCTCCTGCTTCTTCTTCTCTTCCTCATCAGCTAGATTGCCAAGCTTCAGATCCTGAGAATTTGCACTTACGAACTCTTTACCGTTGAACTCACTGATGTTGCCCATCAGCCACTCATCAACACGCTCCCACATCAGAAGAACTTCAATACCCTTGGTCTTAAGCTGCTCTAAGTATGGTGAATTCTTAGCAGCCTCATAGCTCTCGGCAGTGATGTAGTAAATCTTGTCCTGACCTTCCTTCATGCGTGAGATGTAGTCTTCGAAGCTTACAGTGGTCTCAGCGCTGTCATTGTTGGTTGAAGCGAAGCGTAACAGTTTCAGGATTGCATCCTTGTTGTCATAATCCTCAACAGGACCTTCCTTTAAAACGTTACCAAACTGCTTGTAGAACTCGGTGTACTTAGCTGAATCCTTTGACAGTTTCTCAAGCATGCCAAGAACACGCTTGGTTAGAGCCTTCTTTAGCTTGCGGGTTACAGCAGTTTCCTGCAGAAGCTCACGTGAAACGTTCAGAGGAAGAGCATTGGTATCTACAAGGCCCTTAACAAAACGCAGGTAGTTTGGAAGGAATGCCTCAGCCTTATCCATGATGAATACACGCTGAACATACAGCTTCAGACCATGCTCGTTCTGACGGTTGTACAGATCCCATGGAGCCATCTTAGGAACATACAGTAAAGATGTATACTCAAGATCACCCTCAACCTTGTTGTGTGCCCAGGTTAGAGGATCCTGATAGTCATGGCTTAGGTGCTTATAGAACTCGGTGTACTCCTCATCCTTAACATCCTTTGGAGTACGGGTCCATAAAGCCTGAGCATTGTTGATCTGAGTGTACTCAAACTTCTTCTCAGGCTCTTTCTTATCTTCGCCTTCCTTAGGCTGCTCATATTTCTCCTCATATAACTCTACAGGAGTAGAAATATGATCTGAATACTTGGTGATGCACTCACGCAGCTTCCAGGTATCAGTAAATTCTGTCTCATCATCCTTTAGAGAAAGGATAATCTGGGTTCCGCGGAATGGAACCTTGATGTTCTCTGAAGTGAAGGTACCGTTACCCTCTGACTCCCACTTAACACCCTCATCCTCTGAAGCGTTAACTGAACGGGTAATTACGGTTACTTTCTTGGCAACAATAAATGAAGAATAGAAACCAACACCGAACTGACCGATTAACTGAGAATCTCTCTTTGCATCACCGGTTAGATTCTTCATGAAAGCTTCAGTACCTGACTCGGCAATAGTACCTAAGTGGCTGTTTGCCTCATCTAAGGTCATACCGATACCATTATCGGTAATGGTCAGGGTCTTTGCATCCTTATCAGGACGGATCTGAATCTTGAAGTTTGGATCATCCTTAATTAAATCCTGATTGGTTAAAGACAAGAAGTGAAGTTTATCAATCGCATCAGATGCGTTTGAAATTAACTCACGAAGAAATACTTCCTTGTTTGAATATAGTGAATTTGCAAGTAGATCTAGTAGTTTGGTTACTTGTGTTTGAAAGCCATGAACAGTAGCTGTCATTTTTTAAAAACTCTCCATTTGTTTAAAAGTGTATTAACACTGTCATCTAGAAATACAAATGGGGATGATTTTTATTATTTCAAGAAATTTTTTTAAATTTTTCTGCGGAAATTAAAAGACAGAGCCAGAGTATTGCCGTCAACGGAGGCAAGCTCTCCACCAACAGGAACACCGGTGGCAATCTTTGAGACGCTGATATTAAGCTTTTTGGCAATCGCTGCAATATAGGAGGCTGTCACCTCACCTTCGGCTGTCTGACCTAATGCCAGAATAACCTCTGTGATATGCTCTTCCTTAAGTCTTCTGGTAAGAACATCAAAGCCCAGCTCTTCAGGTCCGATTCCGTCGATTGGACTTAGGTGTCCATGAAGAACAAAGTAGCTGCCGCTGTAGGAGGAAGAAGACTCAATCGCCATTACATCTGATGGTGATTCAACAATACAGATACTTCCTGAGTTACGACGCTTTGAGGATGAACACAGCTCGCATTCCTGATCTTTCTCATCAGTATAGTTTCTGCAGCGTGGACATATAGAAATGCTGTTTAATCCCTGCTCTATCACTTTGGCCATGGCAAGACCTTCACTGCGTTTTCTGTCTAAAAGATAGTACGCAATACGGGTAGCACTTACAGGGCCTATTCCAGGCATAACCTGCAGAGCTTCAACCATTGAATCGAGCAGAGAACTTGAGGACATATTAGAAAGGAAGCTTCATGCCTGGAGGTAACTGCATACCGCCGGTAACTGCTGATAACTTCTCTTTTGACTGCTCTTCAATACGACGGTGAGCATCATTGTATGCAGCAGCAAGTAAATCCTCACAGATTTCCTTGTCATCACCGAAAATAGAATCATCAATCTCAACACGACGAACTTCGTGGTTACCAGTAATGGTGATTTTTACCATACCTGCACCTGACTCGCCGGTTACTTCCATCTTTGCGATCTCATCCTGTGCCTTCTGAAGACGCTCCTGCATCAGCTGAGCCTGCTTCATCATATTGCCCATGTTAAACATTGTGTATTCTCCGTTAAAAAAAACTCAGAAAATTTTAATTGAAAGTGAAAGGATTTGCAATTTGAACAAATAAATAATTAAGCTGATATCAACTTTAAGGCTCGCTTGCCAAGCCCATAGATTTCAGCAATTTTTCTGTCGATCTGATGCCTGATTTTCTCGGCCTCTGCACCGGAGGCTTCCTTCAGATCATTAACCATGAATTCAATCTGCAGCTGATCATCAGCAGAGGCAATTGGAATAGGAACTTCCTCTAAAAGAGAACGCAGAATCTTGATGGTGTGGAATTTTCTTTCAAAGTAAAAGCGTACCGCACTGGAATTTAGAACAGCACACAGATAAACAGGTGACAGATTATCAAAACGCGGAATCAGAAAATTACAGCTGTTTAATGTCAGTCTGCCCTTTTTATCAAGAGCTACAATCGGATACTTTGCAATAAAGCGGTAAACGATTTTTACAGGAGAGCGATAGTACTCAATAGGAGCAATCTGCTGGAACTTACTCTCCTTAAGATTAACAAAACTCTTAGGGGCTCCAATCTTGAAAGGCTCAATATCCACACCTCTTAAAACAGGTTCATCACCAGAGAGAGGCTCACTGTGAACCATTCCGCTGTTTGAACCTGTAACAATGCCAAGTGCAAACTGAGCATGACCGCGAAGCTTTACGCAGTGTTCAAAATCATCCATCTTGGATAGAACCTTAGCTTCCTGATCGGTGATTCTGAAATTGAAATCAAGAGAGGATCTCTCACGTCTTACGATGTAGGTTGACTCATTGGTATTAACAATAACCTCTCCGACTGCACCTGAGTATGAGGTTTTTTCTAAGGTCAGAACCACACTCTGACACTGTACCGCATGGAAAACCTCATCAAGATATCTCACAGACTTTACACGCGCATGCATAGAGATGAAGGTTCTGATTAAATCATGAGAAGCAACATTCAGGATAGCCTCAGGCAGAACAAACTGCACAATACCGCCTTCATCCAGAAGATTTAAGGATCTCTCAACGAATAAGTCTGCAAAGTAAGGTCTGTTCTTTTTAGCCTCTTCTAAAGTTTTTGCGTAGCGTTTGATTGCTGCAGGATCATCACAGCTTCCAAAAGGAGGATTGCCCACAATCACATCTGCCTTAGGCAGATTCTTTGAGGTTAGAGTGTCAGCCTTTAAAAGGTGAGTGCAGAGAAATTCCTCTGTTAAATCATCCTCTGCCAGCGCAAAATTGATTCTTGCAAGTGACACTGATAAAGAATCAAGATCACAGCCGTACAGATCATTTACATCAGCACCTCTTTTCAGAAGTCTTAAAAGGAAGTTGCCAGAGCCGCAGCATGGATCTAAAAACACACGGCCTGATCTGATGGAGATGGTCTCTAAAGCTGTATCAGTCAGCTCCTGTGGAGTATAGTATCTTCCCTCCTGACGACGGGATGAAAGCTCCATTAAAGAAAGATAGATAAGACCTAAGGTATCCTCATAAGGAACATAGTGAAGTTCAAACTCAGGAAGATTTCTGCAGGATTTTAAAAGTGAATTCTTTGGAGTCTTGTCAATAAGCTCTAAAAGCAGCCATTCATATCTGCCGATATCAAGTCTGCCTTCAAGATATGCCTTGAAAAAATGTGAGCTTACATAGGTATCAAGCTTTTTGGCCTCAACTAAAAGCTGCAGAAAGGATTCACACAGAAGAGCTCTGATATAGGTTAGAGTGCTTGAAAAATCCTCAACCAGAATGGACAGAGCTATATGATTAGGTGAATTCTTTGAGATGTAGTTTATATACAGTTCCTGTGCTCTGACTGACTGTCTGGAATTAGCAGCAGCACGTCTTCTCTTAAGAGAATTTCTGCTGCTGATAATTGAATCAATCTGAGTTTTTGAAAACTTAAGAGAACCGTCGGCAGAATCATCCTTTATCTTTCCGGTTTTAAGCCAGTTCTTGATTGTAGACAAGGAAACATCCAGCAGATCGCAAGTCTGACCTAATGATAGAAAATCTGTCTTATGCTGTTCTGCCATATATAAACCGTATTCTGAAATCTGTTTTCTGAAATAATAGCATGTTTATAAAAAAATAATAATAAAAAACTTTCAGTTAAATAATTTGTTTTTTAATTTCAGAATATTAAGTAACATTTACCGACATTAATATTTTTATTACAGACAATTAATGTCTTCATTAGCGTATTACTTCAGGATACTTTCGTCTAAAAGAAACTTGCTCAATTCCAACATATAGTATGCCGTGATCGTCATACAATGTTTTCATGAAATCAAAGAAAGTCTGTTCTTTTACTTATACAAGATTTTTTTGCGGATATCCGCATTTTTACCTTCTAACTTTCAAAAAGAATATAATTTTTAAAGAGTTAACTCTTTCAATTACAATTTATTAATGTCTTTTTTTGAAGCAACCTGAATCAAAGAAGTAAAAAAATAATCCAATGTTGTTAAAATAACAGCAAAGGAAACATCCATGAACGCTACAGAGTTAAACTACCTTAAATCACCTAGACTGAGTCATATAGCAAAGTCTCTTTATGCCTTTTATCTGAGAGACCTTGCAACACAGGATCAGTGCATTATCGACCTTACAGCCGTTGCCAACTATCTGTATTCACAGAGTCAGTACTTCCCTACTGTTCCAAACTATCAGATAGCATCAATGTGCCTTGATGAGCTTGAGAATGCAGGTCTAATCAGAAAGCTTAGTGACTCTGTGAGCTGGCAGGGATGTGTTTTTGAACTGCCTCTTTATGTAAAGATGGAGACAGAAGTCCCTAAGGCACCATTTGCAATGACCACAAAATGGGAACCAGGTCCTGCCTTCCACAAGATTGCCATTCTCTGCGGTCTTGAAGATTCAAGCTATACACTTACCGATCTGAACGGATTCAGACATTACTGGTGCAGCAAAAATGAAAGCAGAAACCAGGTTGGCTGGGAGAGAGCCTTTGCACAGAGACTATTAAAGGCGAGACAGCAGAGGGTTGAAGTAAAGTTCAATACAGAAACTCATAATGCCCTTGAGACACCGGCTCAGCAGATGAAACCACAGCAGCCAAGTTCAGAGGAATTAGAAAGACTTCAAAAGCAGTCTATGGAAGATTTCCAGAATCTATTCAGAAAATAACAGAACCAGCTAAGGATAAATAATGCAAATCACATGTAAATCAAAAGTACTTGATTTATCTACCCCACAGATCATGGGAATTCTAAATGTAACACCAGATTCATTCTCTGATGGCGGACTATGGAACAGTGCCGATAAAGCCCTGGACCACGCTGTAACCATGTTAAATGAAGGAGCAAGTATCATTGATATTGGAGGAGAATCCACTCGTCCTGGAGCTCCAACCGTAAGTGAAGAAGAGGAGCTTTCAAGAGTTATTCCTGCAGTTGAAAGAATTGCTAAAGAAACAGATGCGATTATTTCAGTTGATACCTCTTCACCAGTAGTGATGAGAGAAGCCTGTAAGGCAGGTGCTCATATCTGGAATGATATCAGAGCTCTAAGCCGTGAAAATGCTGTAGAGACAGCAAAGGAGCTGGATATTCCTGTAATCTTAATGCATATGCAGGGTACACCTCAGGATATGCAGAATGATCCTAACTACAACAATGTTGTTGAGCAGGTAAAAAAATTCCTTTTAGATAAGGCAGAGTTCGCTGTTGCTCATGGAATTGACAGAAGCAAGATCATCTTTGATCTTGGATTTGGCTTTGGTAAAACAGCTGAGCACAATTTCACCCTTCTAAATCATATGCAGGACTTTGTAAATCTGGGCTACCCAGTACTTTCCGCACTATCAAGGAAAACCATGATCGGAAGTGCCTGCGGTATTAAAGAGCCAGCTCAGAGAGTAATCGGCTCAGTTGCAGGAGCACTCTTAAGTGTTGAAAGAGGTGCTGCTATTGTCAGAGTTCATGATGTAAAAGAGACAAAGCAGGCTCTTGATGTCTATATGGCTATGAAGGCTACCGCTTAAATTCTTAACATAAAACAGTAGTGATGTGTACTCGATGCTCTCACGAATAATCGGGGACTTTTGATACTCTGAAAACAAAAGTCCCATAGTCTTTAGTGATCCCCCCCTTATATCTATTTCTCCAACTAGTCATAATCAGGTCTTAAAAAATGTGGTATTCAGTCAAAATCAGGTCTTAAAAAATGTAGTATTCACTTAAAATCAGGTCTTAAAAAATGTGGTATTCAGTTAAATTTAGGTCTTAAAAAATGTGGTATTCACTCAAAATTAGGTCTTAAAAAATGTGGTATTCAGTTAAATTTAGGTCTTAAAAAATGTAGTATTCACTCAAAATTAGGTCTTAAAAAATGTAGTATACTATTAAGAGAGGTCATAAAATAAAGTTTCTGAGGTACATGTAAATGCAACGATTTGCAATGGAAAAACTTGTTGAGTGGAAATATAAAAAAAATAGAAAACCTCTTGTCATAATGGGTGCTCGTCAGGTGGGAAAAACCTGGCTTATGAGGGAATTTGGCAAGAATTATTACAATAAAGTTGCATATATTTCTTTTTATAATAACGTTCGAATGAAACAAGTATTTGAGCAAGACTACGATATTAACAGAATCATTTCTGCCATTAATATTGAAGTAGGCTTTACTGTTTCCGCAGATGATACCCTTATTATTTTTGATGAGATCCAAAATGCCCCAAAAGCTTTTGAATCATTAAAGTATTTTAATGAAGATGCACCTGAATATCATATCATCGTCGCAGGATCGCTACTTGGTGTAGCTTTACATGAAGGCATCTCTTATCCTGTTGGAAAAGTTTCAACTCTAAACCTCTATCCTCTTAATTTTAGAGAGTTTTTATATGCAGTCGGCGAAACTGAATTGGCAGATGCTCTTAAATCAAAAGATTACGGATTAATAGATTCTTTTTCAGATAAATATATATACCACCTAAAGAACTATATGTATGTTGGAGGAATGCCAGAAGCAGTTAAGTCTTTTCTAAATAATAGTGATTACTATGCTGCTAGAGAAGTTCAGAAAGAAATTGTTCTTCAATATAAAGGAGATTTTGGAAAGCATATTTCTGCGGGTGAATTACCTCGAATTAATATGGTGTGGGACTCTATTCCCATGCAACTGGCAAAAGAAAACAAAAAATTTTTCTTTGGACAGATAAAAAAAGGAGCACGCAGCTCTGATTTTGAAAAAGCGATACAGTGGCTGACAGATAGTGGTCTAGTTTATCGTGTTCATAAAGTAAATGCTCCACACATTCCGCTTTCAGCTTACAAAGAACTATCTTTTTTTAAACTGTTTTTTTTAGATATAGGTTTATTAGGTGCAATGAGTGAGCTTGATTTGCATGCTATTATTGAAGGAAATAGTTTATTTATTGAATTTAAAGGAGCTTTTACGGAACAGTATGTTCTTCAGCAGATTATAAGTGATACAGAGTATACTCCCTATTTCTATGGAACAGAATCTGCAACCTTTGAACAGGATTTTCTCATTCAAAAAGGTATGAATGCAGTGCCTATTGAAGTGAAAGCAGAAACTAATACCAGATCTCAAAGTCTTAAAGCATTCTTTGATAAATATCATCCAGAGTTGTCTATCAGATTATCTCTTTTGAAATATAAAGAACAGGAATGGATGGTTAATATTCCTCTTTATGCTGTATGTAATATTTAGTTAACTTCAACTTTTAAAAGTTCAGCTTGTATCTGTTATTGTTGAAAAGACCTTCTTTTGATTATTATGAAATTTTTACTATTTATATTTCAAAAGAAGCTATACTGCTATTGTCAGCTTTCCATATAAGGAATATCATCTTATTAAAAGCTATTAACAGGCTTCGTATACAGTGAATAACACTAAATCTGATGAATATTCGCCTAATTAAAAACGAATTAAATGAAAAAGTAAAACAGAAGGAGTTTGCATGAATCAGTACAAAACTGTTTTTGTTACCGGAGCTTCTGCCGGATTTGGAGCAGCAATCGCAAAACTTTTGGCTCAGAACGGTTATAAAGTTATAGCTGGCGCCAGACGCAGGAGTAAATTAGAAGAGTTAACCGCTTCAAATTCTAATATCTATCCTATTGAACTGGATGTTACTGACGAGAAATCAGTATCTACTCTTCTAAATGACCTGCCTGATGATCTTAAAAATATCGATGTTCTTATCAACAATGCAGGTTTAGCTTTAGGAACAGATCCTGCCTACAACTGTAAACTTAACGAATGGAAAACCATGGTTGATACCAACATCAACGGTATACTGAATATGACCAATGCCATTCTTCCATCAATGGTTGAAAGGAACCATGGCTATATCATTAACCTAGGCTCAACTGCAGGATGCTGGCCATATAGAGGCGGTAATGTCTATGGCGCAACAAAGGCCTTTGTAGAACAGTTCACCAGAAACCTACGTACAGATCTCAGCGGTACAGCTGTTAAAGCAACTGTAATAAAACCAGGTCTTTGTGGTAATACAGAGTTTTCAAATGTTAGATTCCATGGTGATGATAAAAAAGCTGCAGCAGTATATCAGGATACAGTTTCAATCAGTCCTGAGGATATTGCAAATACTGTCCTTTGGCTTTTAAGTACCCCACCTCACATGAATGTTAACGATATGGAGATAATGCCTGTCTGTCAGACCTACGGAGGATTAAGTGTTGTCAGAAATCTTGATCTGAATCAAAAAAATTAGAGACAAACAGCATGCTGTGGGTGCAAAGCTCACAGCAGATTAACTATCAGATTTAAAAGAACATCCTTTCCAATCATTATTTTCAGCTCTAAAAGAAAAAACCTGATTTAACGCAAAACTGTTTAATAAATAAGAAGAAAAACATTATCCATAAAAAGATAATATTTTGCACCATAAAATAGCATCAATGCACTATAAATGACTATTTTCTTTCTTTTAAATCACATAAAGCTGATAAGAATATAATCCACGTATACCTTATTTTACGTAGTTTATGTGTATCATTTTAGGGAGATAATCATGACAGTTCTAGAGAACGATATTGCTATCTACAGTAGAAAAGAGATTGAACGTTTATCTGCAAATGCCAATGATCTGCTAAAAACACCACTGGCACAGCTTGTAGAGATTTGCAAAAAAGCTGAAAACCAGACCTTGAATATCGCCTTAAAGACACTTAATTTCATGGCTTCACAGGAAGAAAAACAGCGTATTGAAATCATTCAGAATCAGATTGCTGAAAATGAAAAAGCATCTGGCGTAATGGCATCTAAATACAACCGCTGGTAATAGTTAATCTATTTTGTTTGAGCATTGAAAGTGCCCTGATTGTCTTATATATCAGGGCATTTTTATATGAACAGTAGCTTATAATCTTTCTGTCAAACCACTTTCGCGAGAAACTCTTCTCTTGCATGCATCCAGATAAACCATCTCATCTGAATAAATGCTTACATGCTCTTTTGCTCTGGTAATTCCTGTATAGACCAGCTCTTTGGTCATCACAGGATTTAGTTTTGTAGAAAGCATCATACAGACTTTGTTGTACTCACTACCCTGAGATTTATGAATTGTCATGGCATACCCATTTTCATAATCAACAAGGAATACAGGGCTTACATTAAATACGCTTTCCTCATTACCAAACCAGACCTTAAGAGGTCCTGCAGAGCCATCCACCCTGCGTTCTGCAGCAACAAAACCGACATCGCCATTTGAAATCTTAAGTGCATAATTATTCTTGGTTACAAGAATAACCTTGCCTATAAACCATTCAGAATCTGTTGCAGAGGCTTTGATATTGATATCCTTAAGTCTTTTTCTTGCGGTCTTTTCAATCTGATCATTCAAGCTTTTAACACCATAAACACCGTCTCTGTTCGAGCAGAGAATTCGATACGTATCCAGTCGCCTGAAGACCTCTTTTGCCTGCTCCTCATCAATTCCAGAGTATCTGCCATTAACCATATGCAGTTCATCAAGGAACTTCCAGTAAGAATCAAAATCTTTGACTATATTCTCTTTATCAGGATTTAATGAACATAGTGATTCGATGTATTCGTTCCTCTCTTTCCACTTACGAAAGTCTGTAAGAGCATGAAACTCAAGATGCGCTTTATAATCATCAAATGGGGTCATAAGACTTTCTTTAAGATCATCAAAAGACATATCTTCTGTGGCCTTATTCACAGCAGTAGCAATAGTGCCGATGCCTGCAAATTTGGCAAAACGATAGCTGTAATTAAGCTGCACAGCATTAAAGGAGATATCTGAAGCTTTAAGCTCATCAAGACTGTAGCCAGTGATCTCTGCTATAAGAGCAAGCTTATCCTCATTGAAAACACGAGATTGGCAGTCAAGGTCATGACACAGATCATTTAGAACAGAACCAGCCTCCACTGATGCGAGCTGCTCCTTATCGCCTAACATGATGACCTGAGTATCATCTCTGATGCAGGAACACAGCTTTGCAAAATTGGCAGCATCAACCATAGAAACTTCATCGACAATCAGAATGTCACAGTCCAGTCTGTTCTCAGAGTTGCGGATCTTATGAGCCTTATGAGGAATAGAGCCTAAAAGCTTATCTACAGTTGAAGCGGTCTTACAGATTCTATCTTTGATCTCCTCACGCGTTTCACTGTCAGGAAACAGCTTTGTAAAAAGAGAATAGAATGGAGAGCTCTCTTTATCTTTCTGCGGCTCTGCAAACTGCTTTTTAATAGATTCAGTCATACGACCGGCAGCTTTTCCTGTAGGAGCACACAGCAGAATATTGCTCTTTTCAGGCTTAATCTTCTGTAAAAGAAGCAGCAGTTTAGCTACGGTTGTGGTTTTTCCAGTACCAGGACCGCCAGTGATAATACAGAATCTGGATACAGCAGCCATTGCTGCTGCAATCTTCTGCATATCAAGCTTTGAACAGGTGTTCACCTTATCAGATGCTCTGTCAAAAAGCTTATCTAAAAGAGCTCTGATGTTATCCTTATCAGACTCAATAGCAGTGAGCTTTGAATTATCTGATGATGCCTCTCTGATAAAGTCGGCAATGATTTTTTCATAGCAGAAGTTTCTGCGGATATAGAGTCGGCCCAGATCATAAATCAGAGGTTTATTTGAGCTATCATCCTGTCCTATTAGATCAGAACACTCAGAGAAAGCCTCTGAAATCTCAGCGTCGCTTATCAGATCAGAGAACTCCTCTCTCTTATCTTCCAGATACTCTGATTCATTCTCAGAGAAGATATCCTGTCTGTTGCTATAGATATCTTTAAAAAAGCTGTTTACACTCTTTGCATCTGCTCGTATGCAGGTATCACCAGAGCTCTGTTTGTATAAAAGCTCTGCAATCATAAGCTCAAGCGCAAAAGGCAGAGATGATTTGTGCATGATGCCAAGAGTTTTTAGTACAGCATCTAAAAGAGGATTACAAAGCTCTGTATACTCTTCTAATAAATCAGATATCTTTTCAAATTTTCTCATTTTCATCTCACTTAATTCTGTCTGATTACTCACCGAAGATTGAGCTTAAAGCCTCAATTATTTCAAGCTTTGGCTTGGTATAGATAACAGCATTTGAACTGCCAGACTGCATGCCGCGCATGTAAAGATAGATAATTCCGCCAAAATGTCTGTCATATGAGTAGTTCTCAATACGGTTCTTTAAGAAACGATGCATTGCAAGAGAATAGAACAGATACTGAACATCATAGCAGTGCTCAAGCATATTCCTAGCAACAGCCTTCTCATTATAAGCAGCAAATTCAGCTCCCATAAAATTACTCTTATAGTCGAGAACGTAGAACTTAGAATCATCTCCCTCACCGGTTCTGACTGTCAGATCGATAAAGCCTTTTACAAAACCAGAGAGTGTACTCTCAGCCAAAGAGAAGTTCATATCATCAAGAGACAGACCTTTTTCAGCTGCAAAATCCTCTGCATTTCTCTTTCTAAGAGAAACGAGTTTTTCTGAATCAAAGTTCTTTGATGGGAACAGGAATTCAAGCTCGCAAAGCCAGTCACCTTTTTTAAGATCACAGATGCGGAAGAAATCCGAATCAGAACAAGGAAGCTTGGCCTGAACCACATGGGAGAGCCAGTCACTTAAAACCACACGCTTCTGCTCAGAGAGCTCATCCTTATCCTTTGACATGCGTATTGCGTACCAGCGCTTTAAAATTCCGGCCTCATTTGTAAGCTCAGCCTTTCTTATGCACTCACGTCTTGTCTCATCGGATAGTGAATCTGAAAAATCACAGTTCTCCATCAGAGAATGCAGATAGGTACCTGCAATAGCATTTCTTGGGAAATTAAAGCGGTTAAAATCAAGCTTTGGAATCTCAAATCCAGTATCTCCATGAGCAGGTCCGCCATCCTCGTTTCTTGAGACTATGCCGCTGTATGAGGATATTCTAAAGTCCTGCAGTATGCCTGAGAAATTCTCATCAAACTCAGATGGACCATCCACTTCAATCAGGCTGTTCTCATCTGATAAGACTTTATCTGCTTTTCTTATCTCATCATAAAAGCTCTCATCGATTATTCTGAATGGATTACGCTTTACTGATACTTCTGAGCTCTCGGACTTTGATGCACTCTTTGAAAGAACATCTGCCATCCCGCCTTCAAAAAGCTCTCTGGCATATGAAAAAGCGCTCTTTTCTGAATCCTTATCTATAAACTCGCTTACAAGAGCATTTGGCTTAGACTCATCAATCTGTGAGATATACATGAAGTTTGCGGCACAGGCACGAGTCAGAGCCACGTATAAAAGACGGGCATCCTCCTGAAGATCACTTAGCTTTTTCTGCTCTAAAGTACTCTCTGAGCCTGAAACATCAAAGTAGAGCCTGCCCTGTTTTTCATCATAGAAATAGGCATTATCCTTATTGGCAATCCTGATATCAGACCAGAGATAAGGCATGAATACCAGAGGGAACTCCAGACCTTTGGATTTGAATATGGTATAGACTGCAACCTGAGATACCTCAGATTCAAGACGTTTATGAAGCATATCAGAATCGCTGCCGGCTGAAGGATTGGTTCTTAATTCCATATACCAGCGTTTCTGCGCCTGAATGCCCTGCTCATGAGCTCTTGCCGACTGCAGAAGCTCAGCTAAATGCCAAAGATTGGTGACCATACGTTCACCGCCGGTATATCTCAGATTTTCCTTAAGGCACTGGTGACGCTCGTCATTTACCCATTTGATAAATGCAGGATAAAAGCCGGTCTTCTCCCAGATCTGACGGCACTGCTTTAATAGAGCAACCTCAAGCTCAATGTTATCAGCCTGCGCCTCAAGACTTTCCTGCATTGAGGCTGAACAGAGCTGAGAGTAAAGCAGTCTTTTTACCTTGCCGCGATTAGCATAATCATCCATAGCCTCAATGAGGTACATAATCAGATCGTACTCAGCAATGGAGTTATCAGAGCTCTCCTCATCAAAGACTCTGCTGGAGTCTGAATAATACACACTGGCAATATTAAGACTCTTTAAGGCACTCTGTACAAGCTTTGCTTCAGTTCCGTTACGAACTAAAACTGCAATATCAGAAGGCTTCAGAGCGCGGGAGCTTATCTTATCAGAGCTTACAGTATCTAGCAGACCATGAGAGAGACAGGTCTGAACTGCACGGGCAAGCTTCTGGGATATTATTTCAAAGCTTATGGTTTTGATTTTGGAAAAATCTCTGATTTCCTTCTGATAAACTTCCTGAGAGTACTTATTAACATCTTCCTGAGTTATAAATTCAACGTAGTTGCTCTCTTTTGCAAAGGCATCGGCAGGATTCTCAATATTGGAGAATCTGAAGCTGCATTTGCCAGAATTTCCAAGGGACTTAATCTTGGAATTAACTCTTCCAAACTCGATGGTGTCAGATGAAGACTTATCAAAAAAGAATGGATCTTTATTTAATGTAAAAATGCCGTTAACACCTTCTACAATCTGTTCCTGAGAACGGTAGTTTGTAGAGAGTGTATATACAGAATCCTTTCCGTAAAGACTTTCAATCAGGGCTCTTGCCTTAAGATAGGAGTGAATATCCGCCTTTCTGAAGCCATAAATAGACTGCTTCGGGTCACCGATAAGATAGCAGCAGGCTCCGGTCTTTTTGGCATTCTCGTTAAGATAAAGCTTTGAGAAAATTGAAAACTGAACCGGATCGGTATCCTGGAACTCATCGATCATGGCCACAGGATATGAGGCACGGATAAGACCTGGCAGGATATCCTTTGAGCCTTCCTTGTAGTTTAAAACATAATCAAGTCTTCTGATGATACCGTCAAAGCCGATAAGATGGTCTCTGTCGAGAATATCATCAAGTCTCTGCTCGGCCATGATGGCGATATTGAATAGAATCTCATCCTTTAAGGAAAGAATCTTCTCATGAAGTAAGGCAATCTCAACATAAAGCTCTTCAAGCTCTATTATCTTCTCCGCATTAACAAAGACACCAGGGTATGCTGTACGATCTGTCTGTCTGCTTATGGAGGTGAAATCCTTATCGTAAGAGATTTCTCCATGTAAAAATACAACCTCCCTCTCAGACCTGTCTGCAGCTTTAACGATATCCCTTAAAAGTCTGTAGACAGCCCTTGAGTCGTTTTTAAATTTAGGAGCTGCTCCTTTTATTTTCTGAAATAAGGCTCCTGGTTCATCATTCTGAGTAATAACCTCATACTCATTGAATACATTGCAGATCCTTTCAGAAAACACATGAAAATCATCAAGATAATCTCTTACAGTTTTAAGTATTTTCTCAATAGACTTTCTGATGTCGCCCTTGCTCTGATGCTTCATATTAAGAAGGTTATAGCCATAATAGCCCTCAGAGCTGTCTGTATTTCTTACAAGCTCAAGCTTTTTCTGACAGTTTTTTACCTTATCAAAAAGCTTCTCATCAGAATCTATTGCTAAAACTGCAGCCAGAAGTCTTGAGTCCTTATCACCTGTATAGAAGAGCTCTCGCCACACTCTGTTCTTCGCTTCCAAAGACTGCTCTGAGATATCCTCACAAAGCTCAACATCAAAAGCCTCACCGGCCTCAAAGGTATAAATCTTATGCAGAGCACTGGTACAGAAGGAATGAATGGTACAGATAGGAGCATCATCAATGGAGCGTTCGGCATTTAAAAGAATCAGAGCACAGTCTCGTGCCTTAAAGCCGTTGGTCTGTACCATCTCAAGAAGCAGAGATTTCATCTGAGACTCAAGCTCAAGAGAATCAAGAATCTCAATGCCCTTCCTTGCTATCTTTTCAAAGGCAATACGTGCCCTTACGATCTTCTCACGGATTCTGGCCTTAAGATCAGATGCTGCAGCCTTGGTGAAGGTAACCACCAGAATATTCTTAAGCTCAAGAGGTCCGCCATGATAGCCATAATCGTACTTAACTTCAGAGTTATTCTCATCAAAGCCCTTGGAGCCTAAAAGCAGACGCAGCACCAGATAGGTAATGGTATAGGTCTTACCGGTTCCGGCACTGGCTTCAATCAGTGAAGAACAGTTAAGATTAAAGGTACCGACTTTTAATTCATTGTTATTCATGCTGTACTCCCAATCCTAATCTTCACTTTTTTCTTTGGTTTTCTTTGACTTTTTTGCCGGAGCCTTATCCGCTTTCCTTTCATCTGAGCCTTCCTGGCAGCCTCTTATAATGTCATAAAGCGCCAGAGGACCAAGCACAGAAGACACATCATCCTCACTGCGCCCCAGATCTAAAAAGGCACTAAGCTCAGAACTCAGATAATCAATACTTCCGTACAGATACTTACATTCGGAGGAATAATCAAAAAAGACATTCCTGTCGACCTTTTTACCAACCACAGTAAGCATTTTCTGGGTAACCGGAAGAGGTCTTAGCTTTGCCAGAACTGCTATTGAAAGAAGATTTCTGAAAAGTGAATCAAGATAATCACTATCACCTAAAAGCTTCACATCATAGGTAATGATTTTGCCGCTTCTGCTGATTGTATTAACAGCAGATGGCAGTCCCGCATAATGCAGAGCAAAGGAGTTTAAAACCGCATTCAGTATAAAGTTTGAGGTATAGTCACCATCAGAGAAATAGTTTATAAGAATATTCGGGAAGGATATCTTTCCAAAAAACTCTACCTTGAACTTTTTATCCTTAAGGGTTGGCTCATTTAAAACAGTATCAAACTCAGAAAGTGAAACCTCAAAGGTTCTCTGATACTGATGCTCGCTGATATTTCTCTGACCTAAAACCTCACCAAGAGAATTTGATAGAGCGTTGTTCTTTTCAATAAGCTTAAGCTTTAAGCCCTCAGATAGCACACCATAAGGAAGACGTCCGCTTTGAGACTGACTTTCAAGATAGCTTTCAGCCTTATCAGGATCTAAGCCCTCAAGCTCCTGAAGAAGACCGCTTTTATGAAAGCCATCAATGGAGAAGGACTCATCATCACTGAGTACAGCTGTGTTTTCATCAGGAAGTCTTATCTCAAGATTCTGCTTTAAAAAGGCACCAGCAGGATCGCTGAACCATTTTTTAAGCTCGGAGGCATTGAAGGTAATCTTATTCTCAAGCTCAACCCTGAAATAATCAATTCCTCTGTTTCCAAGATACTGTCTCTCTTCTCCGGCATCTCCTTTTGAATAGAACTCGGATACAAAGCTGTTTCTATCAAAGGATGGGATATGTCTTAGGGTAAGATCATCACCCTTTTGTAAAACATAATTCTTTGGATTGAAGGAGGATAAGGTATCCTGTCTTATAAGTCTTCTCTTTAGAGCCTCGTTAATCTCCTGCTCTATCTTCTCCTCACTTTCATCTGCACCTCTATTCTGTCCAACTCCCTTTACAGTGAAAACATCACAGATATAGTCAAACAGATCCTCAAGTACTGTAGAGCGGTTTCTATCCTTGTTATCAATGGGACTTCTGCCTACATAGGAGATATAAAGAGATTCTCTTGCAGAGAGAATTGCCTCCATAAAACAGTAGCGATCATCAATGCTGCGTGAACGGTCGCCTCGTCTGAAAAGACCTTTTACTCCCACAAGATTAAAGGCAGGGATCTTATCCTGTCTTGGGAAGCTGATATCATCCATGCCCAGAATAAAGATATGCTTAAACGGAATGGCTCGCATCGGGATCATTGAACAGAAGATAACCCTGCTGCCCTTGAAGGTATCAGCCTCATTTGATTTTGAAAGCTTATCAGAAAGCATGCTTCTGAACACAGGTAAGGCAATCTTTAGATCAGAGCTTTGTGGATTCATACTCTGATTGTCTTCTCTTAATCTTTCAACAACCTCACTTACACCGTCGCAAAGAACCTTGATGGCACTGCATTCACGGTAGGTATCACTTTCATGAGCCTTAGGATCATTACCGTCATAGAAGAATCTTTCAAAAATCTGTGTTTCAAGAGTTTCACTCCACTCCTTAAGATTCTTGCTGACCTCAATAGGACCATCATTTGAGAATGCAGCCTCTTCAGGAAGAATAAACTCATCTCTTAAATGTCTCAGGTTCTCAACAAAACTGCAGAATCGACCTAAAACCTGAGCATCAGAACCTTCAATCTCGGTATAGACCGGTAAGGCCTCATCGGTATCTCCCAGAAGATAGCCCTTTACCATTCTGAAAAGGCCCTGTTCAAAGGTCCATGGAATAGAGGCAACACCTGAATCCTTTTTGGCATCAGCCTCATCAATACCCCAGTGAATATTGGCTTCCTGACACCAGATATTGATGGTTTCCACATCATCTGCAGAAAAGCTGTAGCGCTTTGCAATTGCAGGAACAGTTAGAAGATCAATAATCAGACTTAGGGTTATTCTCTTAACTCCGATATCAAGCAGCTTTAAGACAGCATCTGCGATCTGACTGCTGTCGCGGGAGCTTCTATCTGATAAGGCATATGGAATATAGTTTTTATCAGAGGGGTCAACACTGCCGAATACAGCCTCGATATATGGTGCATATTTTTCAATCTTAGGCATCATCACAAGACAGTCTCTAGGCTTAAGTGAAGGCTGACCGTCTTCACCGATACTGTCTTTGAATCTGGTTAGAAGAGCATCTCTTAAAACCTCAACCTCACGCTGTTCGGTAAAGCAGGAATGAATCTCAAAGGAATGATCATCAGATGCTATTTCAATGCGCTCTGATGGCTGCTCTAGATTCAGCATCTGAGACTGAATCCGATGCAGAAGACTATCGCCTCCGGCTACAAGCGGATCAACAAAAAGATTATCAAAAGAAGGCTCCATTGGTTCTGAGGCAGAATCATAAAGACGTTTGATTTCCTGATTGAAAGGAACACTTTCATAGGCATTTCTAAGAAGCTCATTAGTCTTGATGTAAAGTCTGTTCTCTCCAGGATTTGAATCAAGCATTAAGGAGAGATTGTCCTTGCCCTGCTTACCAAGTGACAATAACAGAGCGTTTCCCTCAACAAGCTCGCCTTCATCATCGTAGCTATCCTCACTTGTTGAAAGCTCCTTTCCAAAGTATACATAATCAGAACCATCAGAGCTCATTCCAGGAATCTGTGAAAAGCGTTTCTGCTCATCCTTTGACAGCTCTCTGCTTACATCCTTGTTTTTAAGCTTGCCTCTTAATGCATTTAAAGACTCTTTGAAATCATGAAACAGAGTCTTCCACTGACTGTCTATATCGCCCCAGTACTCACGACATGGATTTAAAAGCATTACATTAACGTCCACGTGTTTTGAAAGTGAACGTAAAAAACGAATAACCTGAGGCTGCAGTGAGGAAACACCAAATAGAAAAACACGCTGTGGAAGATTATAGGCAACAGAGCTTTCATCATCCATGGCATTGAGCTTTGCACAGAGCTCTTCAATAACCATGGCACGATCATAACGGGATGGTTCTGTCTTTTTAGAATTCAGAGTTAAACGGTTAAAAAGCATTATCCATAATACAGGCTGCCAGGCATTGTCTCTTAATACATTTGCCAGAAGATTATTTCTGCCTGTCTGATTGGCTAAAGAGCCCTTTGGATGTGTTATAGCCTTCTGCCATTCCTCAATCAGCAGGTTCTGATCGCCTTCATGCTGAGCAATAGCATCCCACATTAGAATCCAGTCATTACGGTACATAAGGTACTGATCGAAGGTATCGGCTATTGCCACACAAAGCTCATAGGTTCTGGTACCGTCAGTATCGTCTTCGATGTAGTTTTTTACTGATACCAGTGCATCCACACAATCTGCGCAATGCTCCTCATGAAGCATCTGATATAACGTCCAGATAATATAGTCGTGATCGAAATAGTGAACATCCCCAAGATTTGGAGTTATCTTTTTGTAGATGTTCCAGATAAAAGTCCAGAGCTGATCAAAACTTACATTTGAGCAGATGCCGTTCTGCTGAGCAATAAACTGCTGCAGATAGGATTTCATTCCAGTATTCATCACAATCACATGCTCTTTGGCAAATGGATCCTTAAGAGGGATCTTCATCTGCTCAGTACACATATAGCCTAATGCTTCTATGTAATTGGAGTTTTTTACGGTGAATGAATGTGAATAAACAGACATGGAATAAATTCCTTATTATTTGTTTTGATTTTTCTAATAGAAAAAATAACCAACGATTGTTCGGATTATATGCTTTTTAGGAAAGGGCTCGCAGAACTGCTATAACTGATAAAAAAAATTCTTTTTGACTATAATTATTTTTTAAAATTATCTTGTGGTTATGCTCTTTCCAGATATAAACATTGATGTTTATCTGTGAGTTACATTTATAGGTTCTATTTCTTCTCAGCCATATTACCAAGAGATTTAACCACGCAATCCTTACCACCAAAGCCAATTCCTAATCCATAAACTTTGCTGTATTGCTCTTTTATATATGGCTCAGCATATTTCTGTTTAATGATTTGATCAACTGCATTATTAGCACTGTCTATACGGGATAAACGATCATTGTTACCCTTTTTTAATTCCAGAACAGTTACTGTGTCAGTTGAATCCCTTTTAAGTACAATATCAGGGAAGCCAGAACCTTTTTCAATCTCCTCAAGAAACTCTACACCTTTTGCGGCACAGGCAAATCCAAGTACGCCTGCTAAAAAGCCATGATAGTAGAATTCACTTCTAGTATTTCTTACACTTAAGAAACTCATAAGCATGGATGTTATAAGTTCCTGAGCTTCCTGAGATCTATTCTCTAAAAGCAAATCTACAAGAGTCATTGCCTGATTGAACCAATAAGGATTATTTTCTCCATATAAAAACTTCTGTTTTGCTCTAAAGCAGGAGAGAACTTCCTGATTTGGAATCCTGATTGCAACCTCTCCAGCATAATCAGAGTTCTCTGCGTAAGTAACGTATCCAGTATGCAGCATAAGCGTCATAAAGACATCAAAGCTTACTCTGTCACGAATATCAGGATAAGTTGTAAATTCCTGTAAGGTGATGTTTACTGTTTCACCATCTAGAATCTGCTGCAGTCTGGACAGATTTTCAGCGTCATGTGATTCCATATTATTCTGGATAAACAGGTTAATTAAATCATTACCACTTGTGTTAACCCAGAATGGCTGAGGCTTATTATTATCCCCATGAAGTGCCTTATTGCAGTAGCAGATTAAGCTCCAAGGGCAGAAGATATGATTTTTACCAAATCGATAACCGTCATACCACTCTTTTACATCAGATTCCTTATCGGAGAGCTCGCAGTCATCAAGAAGTTTTCTGGTTTCATCCTTGGTAAAGCCGAAGAATTGGGTGAATGGTTCATCACTCATGCCGTAAGTAGTAAAGTTATTAGCATCAGTAAAGACACTCTGATGTGCAATTCTCAGACAACCTGAAACAATTCCTTTATAAAGCCATGTCAGATTATCCTTTTTAAAGGTATTGCCACTAATGGTCCTGATTATTCCAAGCATATCATCGTAGTAGGGATTTTTTGCAGTAACAGCCTTCTGCAGAGGAACATCATATTCATCTATAATGACAATAACCTTACGACCAAACTCCTTATACAGCATAGCTCCAATTTGAGGAATTGCAGTTCCTAAAATTGAAATTGCTTTACTTAGATTTTGAGATTCATACAGTTCATCTTTCTGTAGAATACAGAACTTTTTATTGTCTATGTATTTTTCAATATCATCGGAACTTTGTATTGAACTTCTGGTAAGAAAATCAAACTCGCCATACAGCATTCCAATTTTATAAACAAGTTGCGCTACAGCCTGTTGAAAACAGGTGCCTTCAACTGTTTTAAAAGAGATGCTGATTACAGGAAACTCACCCATGACTTTCTCTCGAAGTTCTCTGTAATCATCACCTGCAACAGCCAGACTTCTGCCATTATCAACAAATAGTTTCTGCTGATAGGATTTATCCTGAGGATTCTGATAGTTTAACTTGCAGAACTCTTTGATCATGCTCAGGTTAAGAGTTTTACCAAATCTGCGAGGACGGATAAAGAGTGAATTCTTATCATCTGAGGAGCTCATAAAAAGAGTTTTTAAATAAGCAGTCTTATCAACGTAATATGCCCCACCGTTGATAATTTCTTCAAAATCTTCACTGCCAGTATTAAATTTTACATCCTTCATAAGAGCCTCATTCTCCACTATATCGGAACTAATTGTATCACAAGCGGTTATTTACGGTATTAGAGCCTCGCTATGTTTCTGTGATTTTTCCGTGAGTTAAAAAATATAAAAACGAACATGCAACTTTAAAAAGTTCAATCTATTTTGTTGGTCAACAAAAAAAAAGCAATGTCGGGTCACAAGAATGCAATATCCAACAGAAAAATAATATCGTCACTTAAGACAGGAGAAAAAAGAGAATAGAGGTAATTGAGGTTGTCATATAGAATCGCCCCTTCAGATAGAACTGACAAAAGCGATTCAGCGACAATAAATAGATTTAAAGACAGGTCTTACTTCACCTTAGGTCCATTGGAAATTTTTGTAAAATCAAAAAGTTCCTTATCCAGAAGATGAGATGGAGCAACATTCTTTAAAGACTTGAAGACAATATCGGCACGCTTTGGATATTCCTTATCCCACTGCTTAATCATTCTATTCATGTTAGCTCGCTGCTGATCCTCTCCCCAGCCGCAAAGTCCCTTTGGAAGAAGAGGATAATCCTTTAGCTTTGACAGAGCGATAAGATCTCTTTCTCGGCAGTAGATTAGAGGACGAATCACGGTAAGATCGTCTTTGTCATTTCTTAAAACCGGAGGCATAGCCTTCATCATGCCTGAGTAAAACAGATTCAGGAAGAAGGTTGATAAGCAGTCATCCTTGTGATGACCTAAGGCAACCTTGTTGGCGCCAATCTCTCTTGCAAATGAGTACAGAAAACCGCGACGCAGTCTTGAGCATAAAGAACAGTATGG
>JAEEGL015214582.1_pt1 | contig 23087 bp, 16 predicted proteins | sample 9134231 | NCBI WGS metagenome assembly JAEEGL01 (sample SAMN16246548, study PRJNA631951) | gut metagenome | biome: gut microbiome; feature: rumen; material: fiber-attached | host: Bos | place: Iran: Karaj | collected 2018-10
AGATCATTTGGGTCTAAAAAGTCGGAGTCTTGAGCCAAAGGCTCATCGTAGACTGGGACACCGCTATATTCCCCATAGATTCTTTCATAAAAATCGTTAGTTCCTTCTTTTTGGAAGGAATCATAATATTGATCTACTGAATTATCAAGAAGGCCGCCGATTAAGGTTTCTTCTTTATAATTTGGATCAATAATTGCGTAAGTATATTCATCTCCATCATTAATTAAGATAGAGAAACGCATAGCATCAACAACTTTGTTGAGTTTTTCATAAAGCTCATCTACTGAATACTCTTTGTATTTAGCGTAATGATCATCATGACTATTTTGATAGAACTCATAAAGATGTTCTGCGTATGTCTTGTTATAAATTTTGTCTGGAACGATAGATGTTTTATCTGGATCAACCGTGATAATTAAATCATCGTCTGCAAGTAGATAGTATTTTCTAGAAAAGTAGCCATAGTTATCTGCAACTGCTCTAAATGTGTCAATATGCTCCATTTCTGAAGCATTAGATTCATCATAAAAGATAGGACTATCATTTCTTTGGCTAGTCCACAAAGAAGAGTGGGCACTTGTAACTGGAATGAAAACTCCTGTTGGATCTGCTACAGAGTGATCAATATGCTCACTATAGCCGTCATCCTTCGACTCAGAAATTTTTAAATCACGTTCAGCATCAAAGGAAATATTAATAGCATTAACATATAATTGCGAGCTGGCGACAAACCAAGCTACAGACATTGATACTGATGCCACAAGTAGTCCAAGCATAGCTATGTACATTGTGATGATCAGTTTACTACGTTTCATTAAATTCTATCGATTTCAAATTTAAGATCTAAATTAAATGAATACCCAGCATTTTGGTCGATAATAGAATGATCCCAACCTTCAACAAAAATGGTAAATGTTGCAAATGCAATCTTACTATTTGTTGTAGTTGTAGCAATAGGAACACCATTTCCGTTTGTTGTGTCTACATAGAATTCACCTTCTGAAGAGACACTTGGTTTAATTTTTCCAATACCATAGTGTTTTTGTACCTTTGGTACAGCACCATCAATATCTGGAACTAAAACACCGGAATGATGTTTAGCATAGAATGTTGTTTGTTCAGATGGATTTGAAACACCGTTCATATTGTCTAATACATCGTACTCGCTTTCTTCTAAAGCTGAATAAGTAATATCTTCTTTTGGGGTTTCAAATTCACCATAACAATATTCCTTCATATTGTTATCGTAATCATAATATTCACCAGGACCAAGGGAGAGCACGCCTCCAACTTTAGTTTCACCGATTTGATTTGCGTTGTCAGCAGGTTTAACAAGTACTTCACTTGAGCCTTGGACAAACATACGAACCGAGTTTTCAACACCGTGTTCTGCACCAATAGCAGCATCTGTTAGCCAGATGTTTTTGCTTGCAACATATTCTTGATCTTCATTAATAACTCTAAATGCGAGTGGAAGAACACAATATGAATCGGTTGTTGCTTCGTGTTCAAATTCAATTTCGGAAACTTCTGGGGATCTAAATAATTTAAATTCATGTGTATCATTTAATGCTTCTCTAGAACCTGTTGTCACTGGATGAAGTTTATCAACCGCATATGGCGATTGTTCTAAATAGTGACGTAGAGCAAGCAAGGATATACCTGTTCTAGACTTAGACCAGTAAATGACCTTAGTCTCAGTTCCTTCGGTAGCTTCCTCTCGTTCAAGGTTATAAGTAACCAAATCATCATCATCGAAATATGGTTCTCCATCGCTTGTATCAACTAAACCTACGTTTAGAAGTGATGAAGTAGCGACAGAAGTACCTACGAATGTTAATGAAACTGTACGAGAGAAAGCATACCAAGCTAAAGAGCCAGCAGTTGAGCCTAATAAGGCCATTAATGCTAGACCTGCTAGTAAACTTAAGCGTAATGAAAGTTTTTTCTCTTTAGTCATAAGAAACAATATATTGATACGTTTATAAAATTTTTAAAAAGTTAAATTATGATTTAAATTATGGATTTGGGGTAACTGGTGTGAGATCGTTTAAATCAGAACCTCTGAATTCGCCAGTTGTGAATTCAAGACCGACTTGGACCTTGCAACCTGCAGCTGTGAACGGATTCCATTCTGCTCTATTGTTGGTGCTGTCAAGTAATGCCCAACCTTCAAGCCAAATAGTAATACGGACGTGAATTGGATTTGCTTCGTCAGCAAATGTGGTGAATAATGGAGCACTTGGACCACTGTATGAGCTTAATGCAGTAACGGTTTGGTTTGCACCATGAATACCATATTCAATTTCTGTTCCGTCAAGACCATCAGTTCCAGTTGTAACGTCGTTCCATGGAGTTGCATGATATTTATCAGCAGTTGTGCTGCCGTCTAAATCTAATGCACCACATAAAGCGGTTGTTCCTGCAGATTTTCCGGTGACGAGTTGTGTTGTGAGTTCATCGTTTTCATTAAAGATATCAAATTGAACTCTGATTGCATCTTCTGCAACTTTGCCAGTAATGACTTGGTCATTTGCATCAAGGCATCTTAGCATAGATTTTGAAATATAAACTGGACGTGCGACGTGTGTGTAACCTTCGTCATCTTGTTCAGGATTAACTTGATATGCATCAAAATAAAGATCAAATTGAGCAAAATCTGATGAACCAGCTTGGAGCCATCCTGGATGTTCCTTAACTTCAGCGTCGGTACCGCTTGCTGGAGAATAGTCTTGTTTTACATAGTAAGAACCATGTCCTAAAGCATTACCTGCGCCTGCTTCTGGGGTTGTCCAACCTTTGGTTGAATCAAATTTACCATTAGCATCTTTTTCAAAGGTAACTGGTTTTAATGTGTTGTTGTTGCCTTTATCAACTGCTCTGGTCCATGCACCTGCTGAACCATCTCTAATTCTTAAAACACCTGTATCAGCGGTTGAAACGCCAATATATGATGCTGTAACTTTGGAATTGTATTGATACCATGCGACGGCACCACTAATTCCACCAATAACTGATAATCCCATTGCTGTAGCAAAGATTGGGATTAAAACTTTTTTATTAATTTTCATAAGCGTTAATTTCTACTCCTAATTTAATAGATGCACCCTGTAGGGTGATTGAATCGCCACTTAATTGGAATCTTTCTAACCAAGTAACGACTGTATACTTTCTTACTTCGTCTGGTTCGAGATTTATTGTTTTCTTGGACACTACTTCGGTATCGGATCTAAACATTTCTGCATAACCCTCGAATGGAATGTCCCAATAAATTGCGTCGTTCTCATTAACTGTAACCGGGGCTCTATAATCAGCCTTTTGGTTTTCGTCTAGGTGAGGAACTTGTAGACGCTTGGCATAAACCTTAGGTTCATCTTCGATGCCGTACACCATGACTCTGAATGAATCTTCAAGTGTAGAACCATCTGCTGATGCGACTACTTCTTTGATTTTTAATGAGAAGTCATATGTAGCAGGATCTTCACCAACATTCTTAACGTAGAACGTGTACTTTAGGAATTCAGTCCATTTCTTATTATTCTTATTAGTCTTAATTCCTAATTCATATGAATAATCTTCACTGTTAATGACCTCATCACCATATTCCTTGAAGTCTGAGTAGGAATATCCCTGGAAATTAGGAACGTCTCCAACTCTGAGGAATGAAGTACGATTTACGAAGTTAGACTTTTCGGAGAGTGTTAATTTAGCATTCTTTGTCTCTAATGCGACTGTGAATGAACCAACACGGTGACCTAAGAACGCAGCAATACTAAAAGTAGCAACACCAGTGACACCAATGCCACCAATAATGGCTGCCCACATTCTTCTTTTGCGTTTTCTTACAAGTTCTAGTTCGTACATAAGGTTTGTTTTTTGACTTTCAGAAAGTCGATATGTCCCAATGAGAACTTAAAATGCCAGCTTGCCTATCATCCTAACAACGGCATTTCGTTGTCCTCTTAAGGCAGCTGGCTATCTATTACTAGACCCTATAGTTTTGCGCCACTACATCGCTGTAGTTTTGCTTTTATCTTGCTTGTATATTACAACCACCATATATTCAAGTCAATACTTTTGTTTATTTTTTATAAAAAAGATCCCTGATTTCTCAAGGATCTAAGTAATTTTAATGATTTTCTGCTAATTATGCTGCAGGAAGATCTTTTGCTTCGAAGTGGAGGTAAGATGCGACTGTTTGATAATCATCATCGTGTTCACGATTGACGATTTCTGGATCAGTACCTTCAAACCAACAAACGACGTAGAAAGTAAGAGTAACTTGGTGATTTGAATCTGCGTCTGCAAATTCAAATGTACCTAAGTAATCTGGACGTGATTGATATGCACTTCTATTACCACTGGTTGGAAGAGCTGTGCTATAAGCACTGTCGATTAAATCGTTATCGTAAGCAATTCCACCATAGTTGTTGCCTGCTGCCCAACCTGATGTGATTGAACCATCTAAGTGTTTGCAGTTAGCGGCGGTTTGTAAGTCAGCAAAGACTCTTGCATTTGCGTCAGCGCTTGCATTTGGAATGAAAGCCATTCTGAAGCCTTTTGCAGTACTTGGAGTGCTCTTTGTTGAGGCTGGACCTGTAACTTCAAATCTTGAATGATTTGCTGTGCAATCTAAGTATAAGCCAACATCTTTTTGTGAAGCACCAAAGGTGAGTGTGAATGACATTTGATATGTTACTGCTGTGTAAATATTTTGATCATCTTCATCAATACCTCTGAGCATATTTGATTCGCTTGCAGCAGAAACTGCGACTGAACCATTGGTAGCTGCTAATTCTGTACCACTTTCAGCTGGTGTATAAATGGTTGGTGTTGATAAGTGTTGGACTGAACCATCAGACATCTTATTGTTGACTGTAACGGTATCAGCATCGTTATCAACTGTTGTTCCAACACCAGGAGCTAAGGTAACATCGAGATTTGAGCTGGTTTTAACAACTGTGAAGGAGCCTGCTTCAATTTGAGCGGTTCTATTAGCTGTAAACCAAGCAACTGTTCCTGTGATGGAAGCAGCAACTGAAAAAGCAATCATAGCCAGTGCAGGAATAATAATTCTTGTTTTTTTCATGTGATTGTCTCCTTATAAATGACAAAAATCATACAACTGTTTGAATATTTAATTGTATGGATGATAGTATCGGCGCACCATCTGTCATTTACAAGAGTTTGGGACGAATCTCGTAACTTATTTCAAGTGCACAATTATTATATTAAATTTATAAAAATTTTTGCAAGAAAAAAATGTCTATTTACTATGTAAATAAAAAGACCACAATTTGTGATCTTTGTGGTCTAATTATTATTATTCTTAAGCTGACGTTTATGTTCGTACATCGCTTTATCAGCGCGTTTGAATACGTCATCAACTGACTTATCTATTTGCGGATTATACGTTGAGAAGCCAACTGCAGCAGAAACGCTTTCTTTATCACGATCGTCAGTCTTTTTGTTAGCCTTACGTTTAAGTTCTTCAACAAGCTTGTCCACTCTTAAATAGTCTTTACTTCTTGAGATAACAACGAACTCATCACCACCAACACGATAAACCGGTGAGAACTTGAATGTATCACAAATTAATTCTGCTAATTTGATAAGTGCAATGTCGCCTGTGTCATGTCCATATGTGTCATTTGTATCTTTTAAGTAGTTAAGATCAATCATGACAACTGCAAAGTTAGTGTATTCGCCATTCTTAATCATCTCATTAATACGAGCGACTTCAGAATTATATGAAACTTTATTCTTAACTCCAGTAAGACCATCTTGATTAGCGAGAACTTCCATCTTCTTAGTTTCTTCTTTAGAAGCAATAAGCTGACGGTTTGTCTCTAAAAGGTCATTAAATCTCTCATAGACGTCATTTTCCATCATCTTTAGAGATTCAGCTAAGTCTGCGATTTCATCACGCGTATTAATTTCAATCTTTTGAAAAGCATCATGAGTCTCTTTTGGTTTGTCAGAGTCATACTCTTTTGTAGCCTCTGTTAATTTTTGAAGTGGTCGTATCATCCAAACACTAGCCCAGAAAACTCCACCGATACCTAAAAGGAACAGGGTTACAACAAGATAAATGGTTAAACGAATAATTGAACTTGCTTGATGTCCACGAACAAGTTCCATTTGAATATCCACCATTGCGTAAGCAACAACATTTTCTCCATCCATAATTGGAGCACCAGCAATAATTAAAGAGCCATATCTTTCAGTTTTAATTACTTGTGGTTCATAACCCTTAGAGGTGTATTCTCCATGTAAAGGATCAAGAAGACCTGGTGAACAACCTGTTTCGGTATTGTCTGTATCGCAAAGATAGACAACAAAGTTGCGTTCAAAATCAACGTATTGGATATAAATACAATCAACAAATTCAGAGTTGGTGACTGCAAATGCAGTTAAAAATTCTTTAGTGTTAGTAAATGCAGCATTAAATTCTTCGTCTTTTACTGCTTCAAATTGAACTAAGTAAGCACTAATTTCTTCATCATTACTCTTTTCTGCAAGAGGATGAGTTTCAGAAGAGTTAACAACTGGTTCAATTTTTGTTCTTAATGTTTTGATATTTTCAACATTGATTACTTGAGCAGTGGACTCTGCAATGTCACTGGCAATATTTGAATACGTTTTCTTACTTAACTTAGACACCATGATTGAATAGTAAGAAATGGCAATAGCTAAAATAACAGCAGCCAAGATTCCAATCATTGTGACTACTTTTAATCTAATTGAATAGCGATGCTTTTTGTGGTCCTTGCTCATATTGCAAATAAAAGTGCTGTAGCTAAAGTCGCCACAGCACCTAATAATACGTTATTTGATAAGTGCAACTGGCTACCCAGGTATCAATGGGCCCTTTAGCTTTGCGTCGCCGGATTACTCCGGTTTTGCCTTTTTATATTATAAACATTCTATATCTATATGTTTAGGAATAATTAGGATAAACCTTAGGTTTATTTAAAAACTAAAATTTTTAATATTTAATTTAAAAAAGATATAAGAATTAAAGTATAATATCTCTAATTATTGTTGGTAGGAGAGTAGTTTATGAAAAAGTTTAGAAGAAATTTAACTTCAGGTTTATATCTTTTCATTTTACTAATACTCATTGAAATTCTCTTGATTATATTTTTCTTAGCAGTTTTAAGAGGTGTTCTTGAATTTTATAAAGTTGCAAATGAATGGCTCTATATTATCTGGGGTAGCGTCAGGATTATTGAGTGGATCTTTGTCGTGGTCTTATATCACAAGATTCTTAATCGTGCGGAAGACCCAGAATTCAAGATTGCTTGGTTAATTGGACTTGTTCTTCTTCCAGTATTTGCAACATTCATCTACATCGTCTTTGGTAACCATGGAATTTCCACAAAAGAAGAAAGGGTTATGGAGCTATCACGCGCTACATATCTTCCTTATTTAAAGAATCAACAAAAGATTAATAAAGATAATGCTTCTAAACTTGGTAGAGAATCTGGAGCATTTAATTACATCACTAATACTTCCGGTATGGGTTATCACTCCCATAACCGTATTACTTACTATAAAAATGGTGAGACTTTCTTCCCTGCACTTATTGAAGCACTTAAAGAAGCAAAAGAATTTATTTTTATTGAGTTCTTCATTATTAGCGACGGAAAAGAATGGTCTGCAGTTAAAGAGATTTTAATTGAAAAAGCCAAAGAAGGAGTTGAAGTTAGACTTGTTTATGACGACCTTGGTTGTAGTGGCACTATTTCGCCAAGAACTCCAAAAAGACTCGGGAAATACGGCATAAAATGCTATAAATTCCATAAATTTAGACCATTTTTACGTCGTTGCTACAATAACCGTAGTCACCGTAAAATTGTTGTTATTGATCATAAGTATGCATTCACTGGCGGTATCAACTTAGCAGATGAATACGCAAACGAAATTGTTCGATTCGGTTATTGGAAAGACACAATGATCAGAATTGAAGGTAGTTGTATTTCTAACTTAATTACCACCTTCCTTCAAAACTATGACTTATGCGCCAGAAGCCCAAGTGACTACAATAAGTATCTTGACTATGAATATCCAAAATTCCACGATGCTGGTTTAGTCTCCGCATTCGGAGATGGCCCGGGTGGAATCGATAACGCTTTAGTTGGAGAACAAAACTACATCAACATTATTAACTATGCGACTAAGAGAGTCGATATCTCTACTCCATACTTGATTCCAACATATAAATTACTTGACACTTTACGTAACGCAGCACTTAGAGGCGTTGAAGTAAATCTTATCCTTCCAGGCATACCAGACAAGAGACTTGTCTACAAAATTGCAAAATCAAATCTTCCGTTCCTGTTAGAGGCAGGAGTTCATGTTTATTTCTACACCCCAGGATTTAACCACATGAAGAGCGCAATCGCCGATGGTGAACTTGGATTTGTTGGCACAATTAACTTTGATTTTAGAAGTTTAGTCCACCACTTTGAGTGTGGCGCTACCCTTTACAACAATCCTTGTCTAAAAGAACTTCAAGAAGACTTTAATGAAATGCTTAAAGTTTCTACACCTGTCGCAACAGACTTCCGTCTTGGACTTTGGTCTAGATTCGTATGCGCTATCTTAAAACTCTTTACACCACTTCTATAAAATGCAGATTACAGAGGAACGCAAAAACTCTTTAGAGAAAACATATCAATATTACCTTCATCATGAAGCTATTTTAAAGATGAAGGAAATACCTGCTCATATGGGTTCAAATGTTTATATTCATACCTTTAAAGTTGTAAAAAAAGTTATGAAAAAAGCGCTAAAATCCCATAAAAACTTAGATTTAGAAAATCTTTTAGTAGCATCTATTTTCCATGATTATTATCTCTACAACTGGAGAACAACAAAGGATAGACCTCGCCCGCACGGAAAACACCACCCTCATATTGCTGCAGCAAATGCTAAGAGAGATTTTGATATTTCCGAAAAATCTCAAGAGATGATTAAAACCCATATGTGGCCATTTAATTTCTTTAATCCTCCAAAAGGTAGAGAAGCCCGTATACTTTGTAACGCTGACACTTGGGTCGCTTTAATAGAGTGTTTATCAACCAGAAAACACAAAGCCAAAAAAGAAAATAAATACCTTGAAGATATTTCTCATCTCTTTTAATTATACGACTCAATAATATAAAAAAAGCCCTTCATGAGGGCTTTTAAATTAGGAATAACTGAAGCTTATCTTTCTTCAATTAATTCATAATCAATATCAATTGAACCAGGAGCATAGCCACAAGAGTCTTCAATTTCTTGTCGAGCGTACTCTTCAATTTCTTCCTCTTCACAGTCAAATGTGAAATCCCAACTATCTGGTAAACCGTTTTGAATATTCTCAACTTCCCGTTCTTTTCTTTCCCAGATTTCTTCATCGGTTAGGTATACATCTTCAAATGGATCAATAACATCTGAATCGTCGATGTCTGAAGCGTTGATATCATAACTAAATACTCTCACTTCAACTTTAAATGTTCCAAACATAACTACTCCTCCTGTATGTTTTATTTTTTAAATTTAACTGAACAACCGATTCCACATGAAAAGTCATAGGAAACATATCAACTGGTTGAACAGCTCTAATTTCATATTTTTCAGATAAAAGTTTTACATCTCTAGCGAGCGTTTCTGGATCGCAAGAAACATAAACGACCTTAGCTGGTTCTAATCTAAGTAACGTATCAATAAACTTCTGATCTAGTCCTTTTCTTGGAGGATCTATAAAGACGGTTGAGTATTTTTCACCTTGGACTGTTAGCTTTTCAAATACTTCACCTGCATCTCCAAGTAAAAACTCGGCGTTTTCAATATTGTTAAGTTTTGCATTTTTCTTTGCATCCACTATTGCTTCACGAACTATTTCAACACCAGTTACTTTCTTTGCGTATTTAGAAGCACATAAGGAAATTGTTCCAATACCACAATAAGCATCTAAAACATTTTCGTCTTTACTCAAATTGGCAAATTCTAAGGCTTTTCCATACAATTTTTCAACTTGAACAGGATTAACCTGGAAGAATGACTTGCTTGAAATTAAGAAGTCAACACCTAAAATTGAGTCTTTAATTACAGACGGCCCGAATAATGTTCTTTCTTTTTCTCCAAGAATTACATTTGTATCTCTTGTATTAATGTTTTGAATAAGGCTCTTAATATTTGGGCATCTTTTAATCCATTCTTTAACAAAGTTGTTTTTGCCTTTAAACTCATCTTGATTGGTTACTAATGTAACCATAACTTCATCATAATGATAGGAAGTACGGATTAAAACATGTCTAATAAGACCGCTTCTATTATCTTCATCATATGGAGCATAATGGAATTCTTTCATGAGATTCTTTAGCTCAAGAATTATCTTTCCAGCTTTAGGATCTTCAATCCAACATTTATCAATTGGAATAATCTTATGGGTTCCGCTTCTATAGAATCCGGACACTATATGACCATGTGGGTCTCTACCAATTGGAACTTGGATTTTATTACGATATTCATATGGGTTTTCCGCAGAAATGCATGGTAAAACCTCAATATTTTCTATTTTTTGACGCCTAAATGCATCTGCTACTTTTTTAGTTTTATATTCGAGTTGAGCAGGATAAGCAAGTTGTTGAAGTTGACAACCACCACAGGCTGTACAAACTCCACACTTAGGTTGAATTCTATCTTTTGACTTTGTGATTAAACGATAAACCTTTCCAAAGTATGAACCTGCTCTTTTATATTGAATTTCAATTTCTGCTTCTTCACCTGGAAATAAGCCGTCAACAAAAACAGTTCCATAAGAAAGCTTGACAACGCCTTTGCCTTCAAAAGAAAGGTCAATACATTTACCTGTGACTCTATCAAACTTCATATTATTCTCTTAAAGCATCGGCAGGTTTCTTATGTCCTGCAATAATTGCAGGAACAAGCGATGAAACTACACCTACTAGAATAGCACCAGCAAATAAAACCGGTATCAACCAAGGTTGAACAGTTGAGAACTGAGACGCCGATGGGGCAAGAATGGATGTGCCTGCCATCTTAATAAGGCCAACAACAATTCTTGACGCTAAAGGCGCTAAGCCATAACAAAGAGCAACACCTAAAACACCAGCGACAACACCAATCAGTACCGCTTCTGTAATAAACATTAAAGAAACGTCTCGTTGTCGAGCACCTAAAGACCTTAGTAATCCTATTTCTCGCTTTCGTTCGACAACAGAAATATAAGTTAAAATTGCAGTTAAAATTGCAGCAACTAAAACAGAAACAGATGAGAATGCTAACAAGATTGTTGAGAATGTTTTAACTAATGATGAGAAAGATGAAGTAACACTTTCAAGGTAGTCTCTTGTTCTTATAACAAGAGTTGAATCAGGATCAAGTTTTAACTTTTTAGCGTATTCTTCAGCGTATTCAGTAATCCTTATTCTTTGGTCTAGTCTTACTGTGTAATAAAAGTAAGAAGTAATTCTTGGCTTAGCTCCTAAGTTAATCATTCTACTTTCATATTGATAGGTAGGAGTTAATTTATATCCGCTTGAATATGTTTCAACAAAGTCATAACCGGTTCTTACATCGTAATTTTTGTTCTTATCTTGGTAATCAACAACATCAGATTCATTGTTTACTGCAACAAGATGGTCAGATAAATCAGGATGATAAAGTAAAACATTACTATATATTTGATTTGAGGTATTTTTCTTTGGACGAATGATACTTACGATGTGCAACGCTAAAGTAGAATTATCATACATGTCGTTATAGTAAGAATCACCGTGAGCAGCATATGTCTTTCTATTCACTGTTCCTTCTTCAGTTTCGATATCAACAAATTTTTCATAATAATATTCATTATTAGAAACGACTCTATAATCTTTAGCGTCCCCTAAAATATCAGCAGCTTTAATTCTGTCTCCAGATGTATCAAAACCCATATTTTTAAGGGCATTTAAGTCAATTCTATTAAATGTATCAACCACCAATGTTAATTCGTGCATGTTGGTTGGTAAATGATCTCCAGCAATAAAATCGTATTGGTCATCTAACAAAAATTTATATGTATCAGTCGTTGGTGAAATACAAGCTGTATATGAGCTTGTCGAAATCTTCATCGCATTGGATTCTGGAGTTGCTTTTGTAAATAGATTGAATGCTAATGTAGTATTTGTTGAAAGATGAGAATAGTCTTTATCATCACCTGGTTCTAATTTAGACATATATTCCATAAAGTCATCTTGCATGGTGATATAGTGCTCTTGAGCTTGGTAGTCACTCTTTTCAATAATGATGTCACTTACAGGAGTTCCGTCATCATTCTTTGGGAATTCTTCTAAGTTGGATTCATTAGACTGACTTGAATTTTTTGCATAGCAAGAAACATAAACTGGGTAGTCTTTAATTGCGGCTTTTTGGGCTTGTTTAACATAGTCATTAACACCTTGGGTCATTGAAATAACAACGCCTGCGGCTGCAAGGCCAATACCAGAAGCAATAGCAATTGGAATGGATCTTCCTTTTTTCTTTATAACGTTTCTAAGTGACCATTTTAATGATGTTCTAAATGGTAAATGAACAAATGGAAGATCATCCTTTTTAGTAATTTGTGCTTTTTCAATATCAATTGGAGCTGTATCTAAAATGATATTTCCGTATGAAATTTCAATTAATCTATCAGCGTACTCCTTCGCCATTCTTTCGTTATGAGTAACCATAACTACAAGGTGCTCATTAGAAATATCTTTTAAGGTTTTCATAACCATTTTTGAAGATTTTTCATCTAAAGCACCGGTTGGTTCATCGGTAAGAATGATAGATGGATTGGCAATTAAAGCTCTAGCAATGGCGACTCTTTGTTGTTGACCACCACTTAATTGTCTTGGATATCTTTTCGCGAATTTTTGAAGTTCAACTTCTGATAAAGCATTAAAAATCTTCTCATCTAAGTTTTCGGTTTGTTTAGACATTTGAAGAGTAACAGCAATATTGTCATAAACGTTTAAGTGCGGGAGTAAGAAGTAATTTTGAAAAACAAAGCCAACTTCTTGGTTTCTATATGAGTTCCAATCATGAGCATTAAATCCTTTAGTGGAGCGACCATTAACAATCATTTCACCAAAGTCTGCTTGATCTAATCCACCTAAAACATTTAACAAGGTTGATTTACCGCAACCGGATGCACCATAAATGGCGACAAATCCTTTATCTGGTAAAACTAGGTTGATTTTATTTAAGGCAATTACGTCTTCACCATCAATCTTGGATTTATATATTTTTGTTAAATTTTTAACAATAATCATACATACAATTATACACGCAAATAAAGAAAAAGAGGCAAGGAATAATCCGTGCCTCTAAAAATTTATTTATTTTTTAATTATGCAAGTGGAATTAATTCAAAGACCATTGCGACTGTGCCAAATGGGCTTCCCATATTTTGTGCCATTGAGAAGTATTTTCCGCCAACTGCACCAGTAACATCGGACATATTTCCCATATAAAGGAAGTTTGTACCATTACTTGAACTCATTCTAACTGCACCGCCTGCCATGTATGCATCGATTGTTGCAACATCAGCAGTGTTTCTGTCGAATCCAACAGGAACTTCGCCTTCAACACCGCCATCAAAGACTACATAAGCATTATCGCCTCTGTTAACAAGAACAAAGTTCATAAGCTTATCAGAGCCTTTTAAGAATGTTAAACCAAATGCGTTTGGTATTCCATCTGCTGTTTGAATTTGTGGAATAGCTGCAACTGCACCAGTGGAGTTAAACCAAGGTTCATTACCTGCAACCCAGTTTTCAAGAACTGTCTTATCATCAACTGAGATATGGAAACCGACAACTGTATCATTTTTACCATTTGTGACAATGATTGGACCACCGAAGTTAGTAAGTTCGGAGTTATCGAATACTAAGTCACCGTTCATGTATAAGAAGATACCATTTGAATAACCTTCAGAGATCTTACAATCTTTGATTGTCATTTCTGTTGGGCCATATTCTGTATAAAATGAGATACATGCTCTTGTAACGTTGAAGTTTTCAAATAAAGCATGTGTAACTAATTCGTTTTGGTTATAGTAGTTTTGGACTTTGAAGAAGATTAATGAATTTGCTTCCTCTGGATTGTTTCCTCTTGGACCATTACCGTAATATGTACAGTTTTTGAATGTGAGTGATGAATCTGCAGAAGCATCATTACGAATTTCTGCAACTTTGAATAACGTTGAGTGTGAAATACCATCGCTACCCCATTGATTACCATTTAATGGAAGTTCAGAGGTGTCAACGTTGAAGTAGTTACCATTAAAGGTAAATCCGTCAGCATAACGTGCATAGACGTCTGTTGAGTCAACCATCTTACCAGTTGCTTCGCCAGCATTATCGGCTGCACCAAAGAACATAACATCTGGAAGATTTGCTTTAAGAAGTTTGATATTGGATTGTAATAAAATACGTGGAGCAAGATAGGTTGTGCTTAAGCCTTTTGCTTGTCTAAATGCTACCCAACCATCATTGTATTCTTGTCCTGTACGGAGAGAACCGTCTTGTCTTGCTGAACCAGCAAATTGAACGTCGTTCATGTATGCTAAACGATCGGCATCATAAACGTTATAACCTTCAAAGACGTCCACAGTAACAACACTGTGGAATTCTGCATCTGCTAATTGAGCTTCGGATAATCCGCCTGGATAAACGTCTAATTGGAATCTATGTCCACGAGCTGCTTCGACAAAGTCGAAGGTACAGTTAGTTTCATCAAATACTGCGTATTGAGTTTTGCTAACTGCTTCAAATGCTGAACCATTCCACATCTTAATATCGAATTGATATGGATATGCCCATTCATCTTGATCAATTGGATCGAATGTGTCGTCATCAATAATGTCAAGAACTGGAAGCATTTGGAATGGGTTTTCATCACCAACTTCAATAACATTGACTGTTCCACCACGGAATACGTGTTCGGAATCTGCAACGTTTTCTCTGAATTCAACAATGTTTGCATTTTCATACATGTTAACCAATGAATATCTGTTAATGTGAATGACTTCGATTGAAGCTGTAGCTTCTTTATCGCCACATCTTGCAGTAATAACAGCATTACCTTCGCCAACTGCTGAAATTGTAATTGATTCATTTGCTGCACCTGAAGCTGTGCTTACTGTTGCAACTGAAGTGTCATTGGATGACCAAGTAATTGTTGTATCAACGCCTTCATCTGCTTCAACAATTGGAGTAATTGTACCTGATGTTGCGTTAACAAGGTCTAATGTAAGAGTTGCTGGACTTAATGAAATTGATTTAACAACTTTTGCATCTGCAGGAACAACTGTTACTGTACAGGTTTTTGAAAGGCCGCTATATCTAGCAGTAATAATTGCTAAACCTTCTGCCTTTGCTTCAATTAAACCTCTGTCGTTAACTGTTGCGACTGTTGTGTTGTCAGATTCAAATAATACGTCACCTGTACCATTCTTGGCAGATGCGTAAAGTCTTTGAGTTTCTCCAACTTTCATGGAGATACTGGTCTTGTCAAGTGATAAAGAAGCTTCTTTTTGTTCTTCTTTACCGCCTTGTTCTTCCTCGCCGCCCTTTTGTTCATCATCTTGTTTTTGTTGTTCTTCAGGTTCATTGTTCTTCTTTTTCCAGAACATTAAATCACTAAATGAACAACCTGCTAAGAGAAGTCCGGCAATAGGAAGTAAAGTTAATAATTTTCTTTGTTTCATATATATTTTCCTTTCTTTAAAAATTTAATTAGTAAACAAATTTTGCGGTTTTTCTTGAATATTTTTCTGGTCGATGGTGTCCTCCTTATATCTTATTTTGAATGTATATTTTAACGTACTTGATTAGATTTTTATTTCCATCAAGTGGTCTAACTTTAAAGTAAACGCTTGTTGTTTTTCCGGCTGGAAGAGCCGCACAAGTAAAGGTTGTTGTTGTGTAGTCGCCCTTAAGCTCTGGTGAAGACATTGTAATTTGTGAAGTTGTGTCAATTCTTTCAAAAGCACAACGTTTATCTGTAACTTCGTTTGGTACAGGCTTTGCAGAAACATAGAATGAAACTTCTTTAGATGTGATGATCTTAAACTTATAATCAAGATTTGTTTCTTTTTCACCTATAGTGAGTGGCTCAAGAATGCTATCAAATGTTAATTGAATATCTTCAACGAACACTTTTGGATTGTAAACTCTAGCAGGAATGCCTAAAAAGCCAACTACAGCAATAGCAAGAATATAGATGATAGCGATAATAATAATTACAGGTTTTTTCATACTATCTCTCCATAAAATACGCCTTCATCTTTAGGATGTATAAAGTAAATGTTGAGGCAAGCATAACTGATGAAATGAAAAGTAATTTCACAGAAGCATTAACAAATGTTGGAGCTTTGTTCTTAACTTCTTCATTAAAGAGGAAGAAGACAATGCCTGCTAAGATAAATGCTAAAACGAAAGCAACAACTGTAGCTGTATTTTCATTTGGGTTTTTAGCGCCTTGTCCTTCAGTTTGATAATTTTCATTACGTGGTTTTGTAAAGTCTAACGTAGATGCATAGAAAATGTGTGCGTACTGAACGAACAATATTGAAATGCCAAGTAAGATTACAGAGGCAACATCAATCTTTCCAAATTTACCAACAATAAACATACAAGCGAATATTGATGGAATTGATAAGACTAAATTAAATAGTAATTTAGATATCATCGGAGTATAAGGCGCGATAGGTTTTGTTTTCTTAATATAACCGGCGTGTCCTTCTCTAGAATAGGCAGATGCAATAGGTGTATTGGAAGCAAGTAAAGGCAACAAGATTAAAAGAATGATAAACATAACAGTTAACATATCGCCCTTCATGTTTGTGTTAATTGCATCAAAAATTCTGCATAAAAGAAGAATTAAGACAGGAATTAAAACATAGGTTACTACATAAGTTCCTGAAATCTCTAATGTTCTTAGTGATATCTTAAGTTCCTTAAATGCAAAAGTTGTGTGCTTATGATGTACATGGTTTTTGTTTTTAGAATTTTCATTAACCTTTTCATAGTCAACTGATTTTGTCATCATGTGTAAGAAGAGTAATTTAATAACAAAGAAGACGATGAGGAAAAGAGCAATTGCAATTAATAAGAGTAATGCAAATCTTCCAAAGGAAACTCCTTGTAGTTTGTAACCTTTATAAGAAGTTCCTTTTACACCACAAACGATGCTGCAGAAGAAGTCGGCAGGCACAGCATAAGTGAGGAATTTATCTAAAAATCCATTTATACCCGCCTTAATTTCATTCCAGACTTTAAGCAACTCAATATTTGGCGGAATTAAATTAATAAGCACAACTGATAAATAAATAACACCACCAAAAAGAATAGCTAAAACAATCAATCTAATAATTGGGAAAGTTTTAACAAGTCTTAAGTATTGTAGATATAAGACAGAGAGTAACGAGGCAAGTAAAACAATAAATGCACACAAAATGACTGCTGGAATAATGAACCAGAACACTGAAACAATGCTATATGGAACACGTGGGTTCTTAACAGCAGTATATAAAATTAAGGCCATTGATGCTGGAATAAACATTCCTAACATACTCTTAAGTTCCTTAAGGAATTCGATTGTAACTTTTGATAAGAATAAGCTTCCACCAGCAGATGGGAAAGTAATAAGTATTTTGTTATCTTCAGCAATGTAATAACTCTTTGTACAGCTTGCTGTAGATGAAATGAGTTGTAAAACGACCATCACACTAGTGAAGAAAACAAGTAATTGATACATTGAATATTCTTGGAACAAGAAGAAGATATTATTCGCCAAGAAAATAATTACGAAAGTTAATGCAAATACTGCAACAAACTTAATGATTGGCGAAACAATATTAATAACTGTATCTCTAGTTTGATTTGTGGATTTTTCTCTACTAAATACTTCTTTGTACTGCAGAGCAGTAAATGCTTTATACTTATGAACTGGATAATCTAAGTATTGCTTATAGAATTGTTTTGGATGAGCAAACATAAATCCAATAAACTTAAAGAAGCGTTTAAAGGCGTTTCCGAGCTTGCAGAAAAATACTTTGATTTTACCAAAGAAGTTCTTTAATCCTTGTTTAAATCCTACTTTTTCCTTTTTCATTTTTATTTACGCTCAGTAACTGTGTCTCCAATCATATCGAGGTAGTAGCGTTCCAAGGAACCGGCTTCTTTCTCGACTTCTGTTGTATTTCTGACACACATAATGTGTCCTTTTTTAATAATTGCGATCTTGTCGCATAATTTCTCAACAACATCAATAATGTGTGATGAGAAGAAAACGATGTTTCCCTTCTTAGCGTGGTCAATCATGCATTGTTTGACTTGGAAAATTGATTGTGGGTCAAGACCAGTAAGAGGTTCATCAAGGATCCAAATTTTTGGATCATGGATAAGTGCAGACATAATGGTAATCTTTTGTTTCATACCATGTGAATATGTTTTAATTTTATTATCAATAGCGTTTTCAAGCTCAAAGAGCTTAACATAATGATCAAGTCTAGCTTCACGATCTTCTTTTGATACTTTGTAAATATCAGCAATATAGTTTAAATATTCACGACCAGATAGCTTTTCATAAAGTGCATAGTGATCTGGGACGAAGCCAATTAATGATTTAGCTTCAATTGGTTGAGATTGAACGTCAAAACCACATATTTCAATTCGACCAGATGTAATTGGTTGAATACCGACTGTTGATTTAATAATTGTGGATTTACCTGCTCCATTTGGACCAAGGAACCCGAAGATTTCTCCACCATGCACTTCTAAGTTTGCATGTTCAACTGCAAAGACTTTTCTACCGGCATATTTCTTGGAAAAATCAATTAATTTGTAGGAAATTCCTGCATTTTTATCCATAGGCTCTTGTAAACTCCTTCCGTCCATTTTGGACTCTAGTGCTAATCTATCAGCGCGTATTGCTTTAAGTTTTAAGTGTAAATCGTAATGTTCTTCTGAAATCTTAAAGAATAAGACATATACGAACCACATACCGAATCCAAGTAATACATAAGTGATATAGAATGGGATTTGGAATGCTGGGTATAGGACCGCTTCACGTGGAGCACCCTTGAAATTGAAGTGGAATTCAATTGCAAATATCTTCTTTCCTAAGTCACCAAGTTTATTTGGCAAGAAATCATTATTTGCAAAGAAGAAGTTTGAACTTCCGACCCAGTGATACTTTGTATATGGTTCAACAAATTCATAACCGTTGTAGATTGATTTAGTTGCAAATGGTGTGCCGGCATATGCTCTAAAGACTGTATTTAAGGTTACACAGAAGACAAAGTATACTGTAAACCAAATTGTTGAATAGAAGTATTGTCTAAGTTTTGGTCTCTCAAATATACCAGTTGCGACTGCAAGAAGTGGCATCCAGAATGCGATTGCATGGTCAAACCAATATCTCCAGATATCTGGATCCATAATATTAACCATGTCACCAGTATTTGGCATTAAGATAGCGAACATGGCGCCAAAAACGTTAATAAAGTATGTAAAGTAGAATAGACGTTTCGCTTTAAAGATAAAACAAATAGGCATAATAAAGACGACTGTATTACATAAATGTAATGGCCATCTCCATGGTTCGACAAATGCATCGTATTTAGTAAACGCAACGAATAAAATCATTACGCTCGTAGTAATAGTTAATAAGAAGTATCTAATAAATGGTTTACTTTGATTTCTTAAGAAGAAGTAAAGTGGAAGAGGCGGGATTAAGATGAACAAATAAATAAAGATTCTATGAGTGAGGCTTAAACCATATGCGTTCCACAAAACAGGAGCTTGTCCAAATAATGATTGTGGTAAGTATGTTGGAATAGCAAAAAGTAAGAAAATTCCCGCAGAAAGTAGACCTTTTAGGATTGTTGGACGGTAGAATTTAGTTCTAGCATTAACAACCCAATTCATTGCTGCAAGGGCTAATAACATACCCATTTCAACGCCAAACATCTTATAGGTAAAGCCAACTCTTTGTGAGCCGACCATCATGCCGTACATTAATGGCATTCCTGCAAAACAGCAAATAATTAATGGAGTCGAAATGTAAAGTGAAATGAATTTAGTGATTTTAGAATCAAAGAATGGAGCACTAACAATCGTTAAGAATGCAACAAATTCAAACCAAATGAAAATATTGCCGAGTTGATTGAGAATTGGTTCTTCAAATGGTCCTGCGCCTTCTGGTCTAAAATCAATGATGCGTTCAGATTCACCAAGTAATTGGATTTCTCTAAAAGACATATATCTTACAAAGAAAACCACTACTGCAATGATTGAAACGATTTTAAGTACTAATAAGTAAGGCTCAATTTTTCTTTCTTTCTTAGCCTTTTCTTCTTTTACCTTTTGAACTTTTTCTTTAGGTTCCTTTTTAAAGATCTTGTAGAAGAGTTTTCTAAAGAAACGTCCGAGAGTCTTTAAAATCTTTAAAATTTGCTTTCTAAATCTAAATATAAATAAGAATAAGAAAGTAACAATAAAGGAAATTCCAGCAATTAAATACAACATACTATGCTAAAACCTCCTTTCTTTCTAAAGAAGGAATAGAAAAGACTAGCTTTCCACAAACTAGTCCTATTTCTACTAAAGTAACCACTGCAAAAACAGTGAATAAAGAATTATTAACTAAAATATTCGGTATAAGTGCAAGGTCGAAGAAGACAGTAACTAAAGTTACAGCTTTTTCTAACTTTGTAGCTTGTCTATTGAGTCCTTTGAAAAGAACTACTAAGAAGACAAACTTACAAACAATTAATAACACAAAAATCAAAAGAAGGACCAAAACTAAAATTCGCGAATTAAAGAATGCCTTAATGTTTGTGAATGATTTAACGTTAACTTTGAATGTTGCAAGAATCTGTTGACCATAGAAATAAACTGATAAGAACAAGAAGCTCATAACAGCAATGACACTTAGAAGTTTAACAAGGACTGAGCGAGCTCCTTTTATTCTACGGTCAATTAATGTCAAGGTCATTGGCATTAACACTAATAATGCAAGAAATACAAAGTATTGCATAGCGGCAATAGGTTATACCTTTTATTTATAAAAAGCAAATTTTTTAGCGAAATTGTTGGAGGCGTTTCCAAAAATTCACGAGATTTCCCATAGATTTCAACTTTTTTTATCTTCTTATAAAAAAGGAATCCAAACGGATTCCTTCAAGTAATTATTCAATGGCAAGTAAGTACTTATAAACTGCTTGTCCACCATCGATGGCACCAACTTCAAGATAAGGATATTTTTGCTTAATATTTGCTAAATTCTTCGCCTTTTCTTCTTCGGTTGTATCTTTACCATAAATGATAGTCAAGACTTGTTTATCATCCATACCTGGGACTTTTGCTAATAGGTCAACAACAACTCTATTTTTAAATTTAGTAGCCTTAACAAGTTTTCCATCAAGGATACCAATATGGTCATTTTTCATTACTGAAACACCATTAAGTCTAGTGGATCTATTTGCAACAGTAATTTCGCCTGTAACAACGTTACGAATGGCTTCCAAGAATGAACCACAGATAATTGTAAGATCATCACTTGAGAAGTCTAACATAGTTAGAGCGCTATAACATTGTGGAATTGAGGTTGATTGAATAACCTTAATCTTAGCACCTTTATAAAGTTGTGCGGCTTGTTTAGCAGCCATAATGATGTTTTTGTTATTTGGGAAGACAATGATATTTTCAGCATCTAATGATTTAAATGCCTTAATGAAATCTTCAGTTGAAGGGTTCATTGTTTGGTTTCCCGAAACAACTACATCAACACCAAGAGCTTTAAATTGTTCAATGATTCCTTGACCTTGTGCAACTGCAACAATAGCATACTTTTTGTGTTCACGTTTTGCTTGTGATTCACGTTCTTCATCAGACATATTTTCGTTATGTTGAAGAGCCATGTTTTCACACTTAATTGTAAGGAATTCCCCATATTTTCTCATTTTGTGAAGGACAATTCCTGGTTCTTTTGTATGGACGTGAACTTTGACAACATCATCATCTTTTAAGGCAACAATTGAGTCACCTTGGATGTCATCTTCATTAAGGTCAGAAATGATTTGATTTACATCGAAATTATCGACATCAACCTTTGCAGATTGAAGTCTTAAAATGAATTCAGTGCAATAACCAAATTGAAGTGTGTCATCTCTTGAGAAAGCGCTGAAATCAATTTCGGCTGGAGCTTCTGCTGAATTTTCTTCTTTAGTAAGTTCTGCTTCAATCTTTTCGCCATCAAGGAATTTAACAAAACCTTTGACGATGTAGACATAACCAGCACCACCAGAGTCAATGACGTTTGCCTCTTTAAGAACTGGTAAGATTTCTTTAGTTCTCTTAAGAGAAACTGCAGCTTGTTTTAAATGTTCTTCAAAGAATTCATTGATTGTAGAATCTTTGGTAATTTTTTTAGCAGCTGCTTCTGTCGCTTCTCTAAAAACGGTAAGAATTGTACCTTCAACTGGTTGAACAACAGCACCATAGGCTTGTTTAACGCCAATTTTATAGGCTCCTGCAAGTTGAACAGCATCAACTTCTTTTTTTCCTTCAAAACCTTTGCAAATTCCTCTAAAGATTTGGGAAAGAATAACGCCGGAGTTACCTCTAGCAGACATAAGCATTCCTTTAGAAACGACTTTACCAACTTCACCTAAATCTTTAGCATCAAAGCCATTTAAAGCTGAGACACCACCAGAAATAGTTCTAAGCATATTGGTACCAGTATCTCCATCAGGAACTGGGAATACGTTAAGAGAGTCAACTTCTTCGTAGTTGGCTTTTAGATTTAACGCACCATTAGTGAGTAATTCTTTAAATTGCTCACCATTCAATTTCTTTAAAATCATTTTTATTCACCAATGCGGGTTTCTTCTTGTCCTTTGTAATAAACGCCTATTGTAGCTGGACCACATGATGCAGAAATGATAGGTCCAAGTTTTTGACAAACGACATCCTTAAAACCAATTCCTTTTAATTGTGAAACTAATAATTCTAAGTCTTCAGCTTTTGCGTCAGCTTCGC
>JAEEGL015643296.1_pt1 | contig 23087 bp, 22 predicted proteins | sample 9134231 | NCBI WGS metagenome assembly JAEEGL01 (sample SAMN16246548, study PRJNA631951) | gut metagenome | biome: gut microbiome; feature: rumen; material: fiber-attached | host: Bos | place: Iran: Karaj | collected 2018-10
ATTCTTTGTCCGGTTCTGTGGCATGGAATGGCTGTGATATTTAATAAGGACTGCAGAAGATTCTATAAACTGATCAAAGATAATAAGAAATAATCATACCGGAGGAATGATATGAGCAATTTTAGCAATACAATGGAGACGTTACTTAAAAATGTGGACAGTGTGCTGTCTACCAAGACTGTTGTCGGGGAAGCCAAACAGGTGGGAGATACTGTCATTATTCCTCTTGTGGATGTTTCTTTCGGAATAGCAGCCGGTGGCAACAGTAACGACAAGAAGAACGGAGCCGGCGGCGGACTTACGGGCAAGATGACTCCGAGTGCCGTATTGGTGATCAAGGATGGTCATACCAAACTTGTTAATATCAAGAACCAGGATACATTAAGTAAACTGGTCGATCTTGTACCCGATATACTGGATAAAGTATCTGCAAAGAAGGCGGATCTTCCTGCGGATGATGATGCAGTGGATATCGCTTTTCCTGATAAGCAGGACGAATAGTCGGTTGTTTTGCCGGTTTTGCGACCGGGGAGTGTTACGGAGCGTGTGACTATGGAAGCTACTATAGAAGAACGCGAAGAGCATTTGAGCGTTGTTGAAGGAAAAACTGAAGAAAAGACCTCGGATCGTTCGGAAGCCAAATCCGAAGGATATGTGTCGGTCACGTATGAACAGATGCTGAGCATCCGAAACGAGCTTTTGGAACAGTATGACAGGATACAGTCCGAAAAAGAGGAACAACAACGGATCTATGATGCCCTGCAGGAAGAGAAAGCCGAGCAGAAGCGTGTATATGACAAGTTCATAGCAGAGAAGACGGCCTTTAATGAGGATATGAAGTCTCTTAACGCCAAAGTTCTTCAGGAACGAAAAAAACTCAAAGAAGAGACGGCTTTTTTTGAAAAGAAGATGCAGATTCTCCAAAACGGTTTTATGCAGCTTGATATAGACCGTAAGAAATTGGAGAGGGAAAGGGCTGAATTCGAGAGTACCAAAGCGGACAGAGCGGCGAACACGCAGAGAACGGGACAGAGAGTATCAGGCACATTTAATGCGTCACAGTTCTTTATAGGTGTTAATGGAACGCTTACATTAAGGAAGAGATATAAGGATCTGCTAAAAATATTCCACCCCGATAATCTTTGTGGGGATGAAGCTATTGTGAAAGCCATCAATGAAGAATATGAGCGTTTGAGAAGGGAATTCTGATAATTTGCAAAAAATACTTGCATTGGGTGTGCTTTAGTGATAGACTATCGTTGTTGCGGTTTTTGATAATACGAATTATTATTTGCTAGGAGGTGTTATAGATGGCAAAGTGTGATATATGCGGCAAGGGCGTTCATTTCGGTAACAACGTCAGCCATTCTCATAGAAGATCCAATCATATCTGGAATTCCAATGTGAGGAGCGTTAAGTGTAAGGTTAACGGCGCTGCGAAGAGAATGCACGTATGTACCGATTGTCTCAGATCCGGAAGGGTTGAGAGAGCGTAATTTTTCAACATGTTTAGAACATAAGCGTATCGCGTGCGATACGCTTTTTTTCTTTCCTTTTTGTGTGTTTGATTGTATAATGATACGGAATGTTGATTAATAGGAGCATGTATCATGCTCCGGAATGGAGAGAGATTGATGAAGAGTTCTACGCTTGATACTCATATGGGCAATATAACCATAGATAAAGAAGTTATAGGACAGTATGCCGGCGGAGTAGCCATGGAATGCTTCGGTATAGTAGGTATGGCGGGCATCAATATGAAGGATGGCTTTGTCAAACTTCTTAAGCTTGAGAATGCAGGGCGCGGAATACAGGTTACGATGAACGACAACAAGCTTACACTTGATTTTCATGTTATCGTGGCTTATGGTGTGAGTATTCTTGCTGTTACCAATAATCTTATCGATAGTGTAAAGTACAAAATAGAGGAATTCACGGGAATACCGGTAGAAAAGATCAACATCTTCGTGGAAGGTGTGAGAGTAATTGATTAGGAGGACAAGACGGTGTCTGATACAATAAATGCATCGGTATTACGTAAGATGTTCTTGGCCGGAGCCAAGAATCTGGAAGCAAAGAAGGAATGGATCAATGATCTTAATGTTTTTCCTGTTCCGGATGGAGATACGGGTACCAATATGACCATGACCATCATGTCGGCAGCCAAGGAAGTGGTTGCACTGGGTGAGCCTGTATCCATGGGTGAGATGGCCAAGGCTATTTCAGGTGGATCATTAAGAGGAGCCAGGGGTAATTCCGGTGTTATCTTATCTCAGTTGCTTCGTGGTTTTACCAAGATCATGAAGGAGAATGATGAACTTGATGTCACGCTCATGGTCGAGGCCTGTGACAGAGCTGTAGAGAGCGCATATAAGGCGGTCATGAAGCCCAAGGAAGGAACTATTCTCACGGTAGCAAAGGGTATCTGTGATAAAGCTCATGAACTTCATGAATCGGGTTGTGTAGATATAACCGTATTTATTGAAGAGCTTATCAAAGAAGGCGATATTGTTCTTGCAAAGACGCCTGAACTTTTGCCTGTTCTTAAACAGGCCGGAGTTGTTGACTCGGGCGGTCAAGGACTCATGGAGGTGCTCAAGGGAGCATTTGATGCATATTTGGGTAAGGAGATCGATTATACCATAGATGCGGCTTCGGCTACTCCGGGAACTTCATCTGCCGCAAAAGATTATAAGGGTGAGGTGACCGATGAAGATATCCGTTTCGGATACTGCACCGAGTTCATCATTATGCTTAATAAACCGTTCAATATCAAACATGAGATGGATTTTAAGTCTTTCCTTGAGTCGATCGGTGATTCCATTGTTGTTGTGGCTGATGATGAGATAGTGAAGGTTCACGTTCACACCAACGATCCCGGTATGGCTATACAGAGAGCTCTTAAGTACGGCGCACTTTCCAATATGAAGATCGACAATATGCGCCTTGAACACCAGGAGAAACTCTTTAAGGAATCAGAGAAAGCTGCGGCAGGTGTACATGACGGTACCGGGCTTGCCGAAGATACCAAAGTTACCATAGAGGCATGCGGTGATGCCACACAGGGTTCGGACAATGCCGTTCCTGCAGAGAGAAAGCCGTTTGGCTTTATTGCCGTTTCGGTTGGTGAAGGACTTGATGAGATATTTAAGAGCCTTGAAGTTGATATGATCATATCAGGCGGCCAGACCATGAATCCGAGTACGGAAGATTTCGTTAATGCCGCCGCCAAGATAAATGCGGATACGATATTCGTATTCCCGAATAACAAGAATATCATTATGGCGGCCAACCAGGCTACATTCCTTGTAGAGGATAAGAAACTTGTTGTTATACCGACCAAGACTATTCCCCAGGGTATTACTGCGATCATCAACTTTGTGGCTGATATGAGCATAGAAGAAAATGTTGCTCATATGACGGAAGAGATCGCACTTGTCAAGACCGGTGAGGTGACTTATGCCGTAAGAGATACCACAATAGATGACAAGGACATTAAACAGGGCGATTTCATGGGCATAGGTGATTCTGGTATTCTTGCCAACGGCAAGGATCTTGCAGAAGTTGTAATGGCCATGACGGATGAGATGGTGGATGAGGATTCCGAACTTATAAGCATCTATTACGGTGATGACGTATCTGAGGATGAAGCCAACGAGATATCCGAGCTCATTTCTGAGAAGTATTCAGACTGCGATGTAGAACTGCAATTCGGCGGACAGCCGGTATACTACTACATCATGTCTGTAGAATAATTTCGGTTTTCAATTATATGAATCAATAAGCGTATCCGTTGCGATACGCTTATTTAATATTCCGAGAAAGAAGATAAATATGCGGCTTAAGGATAATGTAAGTTCGTTGAAGGGTGTGGGAGAGAAGACTGCCACATTGTTACAGAAACTGAATATATCGAGCATAGCCGATCTGCTGTATGATCTGCCGAGAGGATTTATGGATATTAAAGAACCGACAGAACCCGACAAGGCGCATGTCGGCGGATTAATATCCGTATCGGGAAGTATTGTTAAGGGCTCGGTTCATATTATAAAAAAAGGCAGAACAATGACTTTTGCAAAAGTCAGAACGCAGAATGAGACTGTGCAGATCGTTTATTTCAATGCCCCGTATATGAAAAAAACGCTTGAATCAATTGACGGAGAAAGGGTGTTTTACGGAATTCTGTCAGATTCAAGGGGATATATGATAGCACAGCCGGCCATATTTGATCCGGATGAGTATGTTCATATGCTCAAAGTGATGCAGCCGGTGTACTCGCTTACGAAGGGCTTGTCAAATAAACAGCTTAAGAAACTGATCCGCGCTGCTTTTGATGTGATCGAACTTCCTGATGAATACTTAAGCGAAGACGAACTGCGTGAGTATAATATGCCCCCGATAAAAGATGCGCTTATTGGCCTTCATTTTCCTACGGATATGGCACAACATTCATCTGCAAGAAAGAGAATTGCATTTCATGAGTTTTTAACTTTCTTTTTAGAGATGAGTCCGGATAAAAATGTTGTTGAGACTAAGTTTGATGGGCTTATGATGGAGACGGCAGATGCCCCCAGGCTTATAGAAGCACTGCCATACAGACTCACCGATTCGCAACTTAAGGTATGGAAAGAAATAGAGACTGACATGTGCAGCGGGATATGCATGAATCGTATGGTTCAGGGCGATGTCGGAAGCGGTAAGACCATTGTGGCGATCCTTGCACTGCTTCTTAATGCGGCCAATTCTCATCAGGGCTGTATGATGGCTCCGACTGAAGTGCTTGCTACGCAGCACTATGAGAATATCGTAAAACTCACAGAAAAATACGGATTATGCATTAAACCGGTGTTGCTTATCGGATCAGTGACCGGTAATGCCAAAAAGCAGGTACAGGAACGGATCAAAAACGGCGAAGTCAATGTTATCATAGGTACTCAGGCGCTTATAACGGATAATGCAGTTTACAGGGATCTTACGCTTGTTATAACCGATGAGCAGCACAGATTCGGAGTGAAACAAAGAGAAGCACTTGCGGGTAAAGGAAAGGCGACTCACGTACTGGTCATGAGCGCGACTCCTATCCCCAGAAGTCTTGCTCTTACGATGTATGCCGGAGTCAGACTTTCGGTCATAGACAAGCTTCCCGAAGGGCGGCTGCCTATTAAAAACTGTGTTGTTGGCAAATCATCCCGTCAGGCATCATACAAATTCATCATTGATGAGGTTAAAAAAGGCAGACAAGCCTATGTGATATGTCCGATGATAGATGCAAGTGAAGGAATGGATATTGAGAATGTGACAGATTATACCGCAAGATTAAAAGAGATACTTCCGAATGATATAAGGATTGATTTCCTTCACGGCAGGATGAAACTTAATGAAAAGAAGCGGATAATGGATGAATTTGCTGCGCATAATATAGATGTTCTGGTTTCGACTACCGTTATTGAAGTGGGAATAGATGTGCCGAATGCAACAGTGATGATGATAGAGAATGCTGACAGATACGGATTGGCTGCTCTGCATCAGATAAGAGGCAGAGTTGGAAGGGGTAAAGATCAGAGCTACTGCATTTTTGTTAACAGTTCATCGACGGAAGATGCATCTGCCCGTCTTAAGATCGTAGGTGAAAGCAATGATGGCTTTCATATAGCTGAAGAAGATTTGCGCCTTCGCGGCCCGGGAGAATTCACGGGTATCAGACAGAGCGGAGAGTTTGGCTTTAAAGTGGCAAGCATATATGATGATGCAAATGTACTGAGCGCAGCAAGAGAATATTCGGATATGTTGCTTTTGACAGATAATACGGAAAGATTGCACGAAATATCTGAATCCATTGAGAATTTCGGCTTTACCGCAGTTGACTTTAAGAGCATTTAACAGTAAAATTATAATATCATTTTGCGTAAAAAGGGAAGAAGGATACAAAAGATATGGGCAGAGTTGCCGTTGTAACGGACAGTAACAGTGGTATTACACAGGATGAAGGGGAGAAGCTGGGAATATTTGTGCTTCCGATGCCCTTTACCATCAAGGATGAGGATTATTTCGAGGACATCAACCTTACACAGGAAGATTTCTATAAATTGCTTAAGGATGATGTGGATATAGCTACATCACAGCCGTCTCCGGATTCGGTCAAGAGATTGTGGGACAGTGTCCTTAAGGATTATGATGAGATCGTATATATTCCGATGAGTTCCGGTCTTTCCGGATCATGCCAGACCGCTATCATGCTTTCTGATGATTATGACGGAAAGGTGCAGGTGGTCAATAATCAGCGTATATCGGTTACACAGAGACAATCCTGCCTGGATGCTTTAAGACTTGCATCGAATGGAAGCGATGCAGCGGCGATCAAGGCTGTTTTGGAAGAAGTTAAGTTTGAGTCAAGTATATATATCATGCTTAATACGCTCTATTATCTTAAGAAGGGCGGTCGTATCACACCTGCAGCTGCAGCCCTGGGCGCATTGCTTAGGCTCAAGCCTGTATTGCAGATACAGGGTGAGAAGTTAGATGCATTTGCCAAGGCCCGTACGGTGAGCCAAGGCAAGTCTATTATGATAGAGGCTGTTAAGAGTGATATGGAGAAGCGTTTTGGCGGGATAGACCCGAATAAGTGCGGACTTTATATGGCTTACACATATGACAGAGAGGCTGCTGAGGCGTATAGGGAAGAGGTGCTTAAGGCTTTTCCGGGTTTCCAGATACATATGGATCCGCTTTCGCTAAGCGTATCGTGTCATATCGGCCCGGGAGCTTTGGCTTTGGCATGTACCAAGAAGCTTAAGTTCTGATATGTCATATCAGTTATACAATTTCATAAGGCAATACAGTATTGGTGTATAGTACTCATATTCAATTTCATGGAGGGGTTATTATGACAGCTAATGAGAAGTATGACAAGGCACAGATTGAAGAATTGGCATCAAGATCCGAACTTGCATTGGCCAATAAGGTATGTACGATCACTCTTACCATAATATGTTCGATCTTAAGTGCGGCATATATATTGGAGGTTTTTAAGGGTGCCCGTTCGGTCATGTATATCATTATGACAATCATCTTTGCGATGACTCCGGTTGCACTTGACTGGATATTCTACACCAGGGACAATGATTCTGCGGCTGTCCTTCATATATCCGCCATTGGATATGGTATACTGTATGCCTTTTTGCTTTTTACGGCACAGAATGATCTTGTGTTCACTTATGCGATCCCTATGTTGATCGTCATTTCCCTTTTCAACAATAAAAAGCAGACCATGATAGTCGGTGCTGCGGTATGTCTGTTAAATATTATTGATGGGGCAAGATTGCTCATGACTGCCGAAGACCCGGGTGCAGTATCTGCAACTGTAGAGATACAGGTGCTTGTCATGATACTTATAGTGGGATATATAATCGCGGTATCCAATGGAACGATCGCTTTTTCCGAGATAAGAATGGCAAGGCTTAAGTTACAGGAAGGCAAGACCAACGGTATCCTCAATGATATTCTCGGCGTGTCCGGACATATGAGTGGCCTTATAGACAATATCAGTTCCGAGATGAACAATCTGTTGAGCTCTGTTGATCAGACTGTTTCATCCATGAATGAAGTTGCGGCAGGCACATCCGAATCGGCTGATGCCGTTCAGCGGCAGCTTGTTCAGACGGAAGATATACAGACATATATAGGCCAGGTCCAGGATGCCAGCGATGTCATCAGTGAGAATATAGGAACTACCAATGAGGCTGTGAGCGCCGGTAAGAAGAACATCTCAAGAATGATCGGATATACCGAACAGGTAGACAAAGCCGGCAAAGATGTTGCCGATGCGCTTGAGACTTTCAAACAGGCTACTTCAAAGATGAACACGATCACCGAACTTATCACCAATGTCGCTTCGGAGACGAGTCTCCTTTCTCTTAATGCTTCCATCGAGGCAGCCAGAGCAGGCGATGCAGGAAGGGGATTCGCGGTTGTTGCAAGCGAGATATCCGGACTTGCAAGTCAGACCACGGAAGCAACTGACAATATCGTCGATCTGATCGGCAATATCACTTCTCAGGTAGGATCAATGGTACAGACCATACAGGATCTTATCGTTGTCGGAGAAGAAGAGAGCAAATGCGCGGAGGAGACTGCGGAAAGCTTCAATACAATTGCAGACAATGTTGCGGTCATCGGGGAACATTCAACGCAACTGTTTAATGTAGTCAAAGAACTTGCAGCGGCCAATAAAGAGATTGTTGACAGTATACAGACCATTTCATCAATCACTGAAGAGGTTACGGCGCATGCGACTGAGACGCATGTTATCAGCGAACAGAATCAGTCGATCGTACGGGATATCAACAGCATGGTAGACAGCTTGAGTGCGGATGCCGCCAAGCTCAAAGCCGAGTCGTAGAATAAATTTACAGATACGGAAAAGGAAGATCAGGTTGATCTTCCTTTTTGTGTTTTTGCTTTTACAAAACCACAAAATATGGTATAATCGATAAAGTTTAATGTGGTTTAGTATGATTTGTCGATGGTCATTACCTGACTGCCGGCATGGGAACAGAGAGTAATATGGCACAGAAAGATACGTATGATGCGTCCAATATCACTGTCCTTGAGGGACTCGAGGCCGTAAGAGTAAGGCCCGGTATGTACATAGGCAGTGTATCGACCAAGGGACTTAATCATCTGATATATGAGATAGTTGATAATTCCGTAGATGAACATCTGGCGGGACACTGCAGTGAGATCAAGGTGACGCTTGAAGCGGACGGATCGGCTACGATAGAAGATAACGGACGCGGTATTCCGATTGAGATGCATGAAAAAGGCATGAGTGCCGAGCGTCTTGTATTTACCACGCTGCATGCAGGAGGTAAATTTGATGACTCCGCATATAAGACAAGCGGCGGTCTGCATGGTGTGGGAAGCTCGGTTGTCAATGCTCTTTCCAATAGATTGACTGTCAGAGTCAAGAAGAACGGACATATCTATGAAGACTCATATGAGAGGGGTAAGCCGACTACTGAGCTTATAAACGGACTGTTGCCTGAAGTAGGCAATACCAGAGAGACCGGTACTACCATCAATTTCCTTCCTGATGATACTATTTTTGATAAGACCTGGTTCAAGGAAGAGGATGTCAAGAGCAGGCTCCATGAGACTGCTTATCTGAATCCCGGACTCAGTATCATATTCACGGATAAGCGTAAGAGCGAACTTGAATATGTTGAATTCCATGAGCCTGATGGCCTGGTAGGCTTTATACAGGACATGAACAGGGCCAAAGAGACTGTACATGAGCCCATATATTTAAGCGGAGAATCAGAGGGCATTACTGTAGAAGTGGCATTTCAATATGTTAATGAATTCCATGAGAACGTACTTGGATTCTGTAACAATATCTACAATTCCGAAGGCGGTACACATCTTACCGGCTTTAAGACCACATTTACCAATGTGATGAACAATTATGCCAGAAGCATAGGTGTCCTTAAGGATAAGGATGCCAATTTTACCGGTGCAGATGTACGTAACGGTATGACTGCCATAGTATCAATCAAACATCCGGATCCCAGATTTGAGGGTCAGACCAAGACCAAACTTGACAATCAGGATGCTGCCAAAGTTGTAGGTAAGGTTACCGGCGATGAGATGGTGCACTTTTTTGATCGTAATCTTGAGACCCTTAAAGCTGTCTTAAGTTGTGCGGAGAAAGCGGCCAAGATACGTAAGAGCGAAGAAAAAGCCAAGACCAACATGCTTTCCAAGCCCAAGTACAGTTTTGACAGCAATGGTAAGTTGGCCAACTGCGAGAGCCGAGATGCTTCGAAGTGTGAGATATTCATAGTTGAGGGTGATTCTGCCGGCGGCAGTGCCAAGACGGCGCGTGACAGGATGTATCAGGCTATTCTTCCGATCAGAGGTAAGATACTCAATGTTGAGAAGGCTTCCATAGACAAGGTGCTTGCCAATGCCGAGATCAAGACCATGATCAATGCATTCGGATGTGGTTTTTCCGAAGGATATGGCAATGACTTTGATATAAGCAAACTCCGCTACAACAAGATAATCATCATGGCTGATGCGGACGTGGATGGTGAGCATATTTCGACACTTTTGCTTACACTGTTCTACAGATTTATGCCGGAACTTATCTATGAGGGACATGTATATCTTGCGATGCCGCCTTTATACAAAGCCATGCCTTCCAAGGGCGAAGAAGAGTATCTTTATGATGATTATGCTTTGGAAAAGTATCGTAAGACTCATAAGGGTACATTTACTCTTCAGAGATACAAGGGACTTGGTGAGATGAATCCCGAACAGCTGTGGGAGACTACACTTGATCCCGCAAGACGTAAGCTTCGTCTGGTTGAGATAGAAGATGCGAGGATGGCTTCGGATGTGACCGAACTGCTCATGGGCAATGATGTTACGCCCAGAAAGGCATTTATATACGAGCATGCAAAGGATGCTCTGTTGGATATATAGTATTTGATATATTAGGATGATCGTCAGATGGCAAGAAAAGCAGAGACACAGGTAATAGAAGAAGATATCATTAAGACCGAATACTCGGAGATCATGCAGAAGTCTTTTATAGACTATGCCATGAGTGTTATCGTGGCCAGAGCGCTTCCCGATGTAAGAGACGGTCTGAAGCCGGTTCAGAGGCGTACGCTTTATGATATGCATGAACTCGGAGTGAGATATGATAAGCCCTATCGTAAGAGTGCCCGTATTGTGGGTGACACGATGGGTAAATATCACCCTCACGGTGACAGTTCCATATATGACGCCCTGGTAGTCATGAGCCAGGATTTTAAAAAGGGACTTCCACTTGTAGACGGACACGGCAACTTCGGCAACATCGAAGGTGACGGCGCTGCCGCCATGCGTTATACCGAGGCTCGTCTTGCCAAAGTTACGCAACTTGGCCTTTTGGCAGATCTGGATAAGGATGTTGTTGATTTTGGTCCCAATTTTGATGAGACGGAAAAGGAACCCACCGTACTTCCGTGTCGCTTCCCCAATCTTTTGGTCAATGGAACCGAAGGTATTGCCGTAGGTATGGTAACAAGCATTCCTCCGCATAATCTTGCTGAGGTCATTGATGCCATGAAGGCATATATGAAAGATGAGACCATATCCACGCGTTCACTTATGAAGTACTGTAAGGGCCCGGATTTTCCGACGGGAGGCATAATATCCAACAAGGATGAGCTTCTTGCCATATATGAGACAGGTGCAGGTAAGATCAAAGTCCGTGGCAAGGTTGACATAGAGAACGGCAAAAACGGACATATCAATGTTGTGATATCAGAGATACCTTTCACCATGGTCGGTGCGAATATCACCAAATTTTTACAGGATGTGGCGGCTTTGGCTGATTCCAAGAAGGCTCCGGATATCGTGGATATATCCAACCAGTCATCCAAGGACGGCATCAGGATAGTGATAGAACTTAAGAAGGATGCCAACGCACAGAATTTTATCAATCTCTTATATAAAAAGACTAAGCTTGAAGATACATTCGGCGTCAATATGCTTGCAATTGCCGATGGCAGACCGGAGACGATGGGACTTAAGCGTATTCTGGCCGAGTGCGTGAATTTCCAGTATGAGCTCGCTACCAGGAAGTATACGAATCTTTTGGCAAAAGAAAGAGACAGAAAAGAGATACAGGAAGGCCTTATCAAAGCCTGCAATGTGATCGATCTAATCATAGAGATATTAAGAGGTTCAAAAGATCGTAATATGGCCAAAGCCTGCCTCATAGAGGGCAAGACTGACGGCATCAACTTTAAGAGCAAGGAATCCAAGGTCATGGCTGCGGGGCTTATGTTTACGGAGCCTCAGGCCAATGCGATACTTGATATGCGACTCTATAAATTGATCGGTCTGGAGATAGAAGCGCTTATCAAGGAACATGAAGAGACAGTTGCCAATATTTTCAGATATGAAGATATACTGGAACGCAAGGACAGTATGGCACAGGTCATCATGAATGATCTTGATGAACTCAAAAAGGAATTCTCAAGACCCAGACGTACAGTGATCGACAATCTCGAAGAGGCCGTAGTGGAAGAAGTCAAGGTTCCTGAGATGGATGTGATGTTTGTGATGGATCGTTTTGGCTATTCCAAGGTCATTGACATCAATACATATATTCGTAACAAAGAGACGGCAGATGAGGAATTCAAATATATCTGCAAGTGCAAGAATACCGGTAAGCTCTGCATCTTCACGGGCACCGGCAATCTTCATACATTCAAGGTATCGGATCTTCCGCTTGGTAAGCTTCGCGACAAGGGAGTACCGATAGACAATGTAAGTAATTTCAGTTCCGATAAGGAAGATATTGTTGCTATTCTGTCACAGAGTGCGCTCAATCTCTACAGACTTATATTTGTTACAAGATTATCGATGTGTAAGGTCGTGGACGGCGGTGAATTCGATGTAGCCAAAAAGACCGTGGCTGCTACCAAACTTATGGATGATGATGCGGTCATATCCGTTGTTCCGCTGTTGAATCAGAAATATATCACGATGCAGACCGCAGCCGGAATGTACATCAGATTTCAGACCGATGAGATACCTGAAAAGAAAAAGATCGCTGTCGGCGTCAGATGCATGAAACTTGCAGCGAAAGATACGATCGAGAACGTGTATTTTACCAAGGAATTTGATGAGAGCACGCTAAATGTGGGTGATAAGAAGATGATGATCAACAGCATCAAGCTCTCCAAGAGAGATGGAAAGGGGTCTAAGATTAAGTAATGAGAGTTATAGCCGGTAGTGCAAGGTCTAAGCCTTTATGTTGTCCGGCAGGTGACGGGACGAGGCCTACGACGGACAGGATCAAAGAGACTTTATTTAATGTGATTCAGGGTTATGTGCCTGAATGTATCTTCGTGGATCTTTTTGCCGGAAGCGGTGCGGTGGGTATTGAAGCATTAAGCCGTGGTGCATCCAAAGCGTATTTTGTGGATAATAACAGAACCGCTCTTGACTGTATTCGTAAGAATCTGGATTTTACGGATCTGTCTGATAAGGCGGTCGTCATAGGACGTAATGCCATTGATTCTCTGCATGAGATCAAAGAAACGGCTGATGTGATATTTATGGATCCGCCTTATGCTCAGGGTGGGGAGGCTTCTGTCATGAAAGCACTTAAAGAACGCGGGATCGTAGGCGAAGATTCAATTGTCATCATAGAAGCCGATATATCCAATGAGCTTGCAGGGATAGAAGAATTGGGCTTTGAGATATATAAGGAAAAACGATATAAGACTAACAAACATGTATTTTACAGACTTGCTTAGTGCATTTATCATCATGTGGAGGAATGAATGAAAAAAGCTATTTATCCGGGCAGTTTTGATCCGCTCACTTATGGGCATTTGGACATCATCAGAAGAGCGGCAGATATCTTTGACAATCTTACTGTTTCCGTGCTTGACAACCATACAAAAACACCATTGTTTTCGGTAGAGGAACGTGTTAATATACTAAAGGAAGCCACCAAGGATATGCCCAATGTTAGGGTGGAATCTTTCAGCGGATTGCTCATAGATTACGCCAAAGAGAAGGGCTATCATGTATCCATAAGAGGCTTACGAGCCATCACGGATTTTGAATATGAACTCCAGATAGCTCAGACCAATAAGATGCTCAGTCATGGTGAGCTTGATACCATGTTTTTGACATCCGATGTTGAATTTTCATATCTTTCTTCTTCGGGAGTCAAAGAGATCGCAAGTTTTGGCGGAGATATATCACAGTGTGTGCCGGATTATGTAGCACGGCTGGTTTATGACAAATATAACATTAAGTGAGGGACATATGGCTGATAATAAGAGTATCAACACTATAATGGAGATCATCGATGATATCGAGGAATATATAGACAGTTGTAAGTTTAAGGCATTCAGTACTTCTCAGTTGCTTGTGAACAAGGAAGAACTTGATATGCTGCTTAAGGATCTTCGTAAGGCTGCTCCCGTGGAGATCAAGAAGGCGCAGGCCATAATGAGCAATAAAGAGCAGATCATTGAAGATGCCAAGCTCAAGGCCAAGGAGCTTATAGCCAAGACCAAGGAAGAGACCAATGAGCTTATAAGCCAGAACGAGATCATGTTAAGAGCATATGAGCAGGCTGATGCGGTAGTCAATGATGCGATCGCCAAGGGACAGGAGATCATAGACAATGCTACATTGGAAGCCAATGAATACAGGACTTCCGCTATGGGATATACAGATTCTTTGCTCGCACAGGTTGAAGATATCGTAGGTCATTATATCGGCCTTACCAATAATAAATATGACGAGATGATGGGTTCGCTCCAGGAGTGTTATGAACTCGTAAGAGCCAACAGAGCGGAGCTTATTCATACTGCGGTTGATGATACAGGACTTAATGTTGAGGATTTTATCAGCGAGAGTACTGAGGCTGCAGAAGCAGTCAGATCCGGACAGGGTGTGGATGTGCATCCTCAGACCGGTTCTGTTAGCAGTGTTGCTGCAGAACCTACGGTTGATACATCAGCTACAGCACCTGCAAGTGCTTCGGCTGATCTTAAAGATTCGTCGGATGATACCGATGGAGGCTTTATCAATCTTGATCTTATATAGGATGACCGATTGGCTTATTGAGGGCTGTATATTACAGCCCTTTTTTCGTAGAATACATATTTTACATAAGGGGAATATATGACGGTTGTAGTTATCGATCCGGGACATGGTGGGGACAATCTCGGCGGCCATACCGATGAGTTTATAGAACAGGAACTCACATTAAAAGTTGCCAATGCCATGTATGATCGACTGAAACAATATGATGATGTTGAAGTATATCTGACTCGTGACAACAATACAGATCCGGATTTAAGCCGTAAGGACAGAGCGACAATAGCTGCAGATCATAATGCGGATCTTTTTATATCGCTGCATTTTAATATGTCTGAGAATCATGATCTGTACGGAGCGGAAGTCTGGACTTCGGCTTTTGGTGAGTATTATGAAAAAGGTGCATCCTTTGCATCCATTGTTATGGATTCCCTGCACGGAGAACTCGGATTTTTTGATCGTGGTATCAAGACGCGTATCGGCGATGACGGAACGGACTATTACGGCATCATCAAATACGGAACAGAGCTTAACATCCCTTCTGTTATCATAGAGCATTGTCATATGGATGAGAGTCGTGACTATGATTTTTTACACGAGCATGGTGAGGACTCTTACACGATACTCGGACAGGCCGATGCGGACTGTGTTGCCAAGTATTTTAGACTTTCATCTTCAAGCCTTGGGTTGGACTATTCTTCATATGAGGTTCCGGTGTTAAGTGCTTATGAGCCGGTGCTTCCCGATGATACTGCACCTGAGACATGTGAAATTGAATTGCTGGATGCAGATACGGTATCAGGTACGGCACTTGTGCGTATGAATGCTTCAGATTCGGATTCGATCATACAGTATTACAGATATTCACTGGACGGCGGTGTGAGTTTTACCAAACTTTTGCCATGGAATGATGACATAGAGGCCGGGCAGTCATGTGAAAAGGGCAACGTCAATGCCTCCATTGAGCTTGCCACGGGTAAAGAGTCCGAACTGATAGTCAGGGTATACAACAGATATGATAAGTATACAGACAGCAATCTTATTGTTTTGCCGGCTGCAGAGATAAAGGAACAGGAGACTGAGACGGCACAGTCAGCCGATTCTGTTGATGAAGATGACCTTAAAGCTTCAGAATATGATGAGATAGTTGCTGTGCCGGGCGAATTGGGCGCTGCAAAGGGATCATATAATGGATTGTTGATATCCGGTGCAGCGATAGTTATATGTATAGCTGCGCTTTTGACGGTGATACTTGTTTTGGTATCTTCAAGCCGCAGAAGGAAAAAGCGAAAAAGACGCAGGAGATATTAGAGATTCATGGATTTTTTATACAAGAAGCATCCAAAAGGAACATTTGAATATGCTTCCTATAGGAAAAAGATCGACATATGTGTCATGATCATCATGTTTTTACTGGCGCTTGGACTATATGTGATCGGACGAGTATCTACGGGAAGTAACAGGAACATTCTTACCATAGTTGCGGTGCTTGGACTTCTGCCTGCATGCAAGATGGTGGTAGATGTAGTTATGTGTTTTAAGGTGCGTCAATGTGATGTGACATTTAAAGAGCGTATAGACAGCGAGGTAAGTGCGCTTACTGGGATGTATAATATGTATTTTACATCTTATGACCGCAATTTTATGCTTGCGCATCTTGTCATCACTTCTGATTCAGTGATAGGTTGTTCGACTGCAGGCTCGTTTGATGAAAAAGCTTTTTCTGCGCATTTGCAGGATCTTCTTTTGAAAGAAGGGATTAAAAATGTGCATATCAAAGTATTTACTGATGAAGATAAGTATATAACCAGACTTAGGGAACTTAACTTAAGTGATCAGGATAAGTCGCCTAATCCCGATATATACAGACTGATATACAATGTAACACTTTAGGATAAAGATATGAACAGACTCGCTTTGCCGGACCGTATACTTATGCAGGTTGATAAGCCTGCGAGATATATCGGCAATGAGATTAACAGCGTAATCAAGAATAAAGATGAAGTAGATATCCGTTTTGCCGTCTGCTTTCCCGATGTATATGAGATAGGTATGAGTCATCTTGGGTTGCAGATACTCTATGGCATGTTTAACGAGTATAAGGATGTCTGGTGTGAAAGGGTGTTTTCGCCTTGGACAGACTTGGATCCGATCATGAGGAGAGACAATATCCCCCTTTTTATGCTGGAAAGCCAGGAGCCCGTGCGGGAGGCGGACTTTCTTGGTATAACGATCCAGTATGAGATGTGCTATACCAATATACTTCAGGTTTTGGATCTGTCAGGAATTCCACTTCGAGCATGCGACAGAGGCGAAGATGATCCTATTGTGATAGGCGGAGGGCCATGCACATACAATCCGGAGCCGATCGCAGATTTTTTTGACATGTTCTATATCGGCGAAGGAGAGACGAAGTACAGGGAACTCTTTGACGTATATAAAGAAAACAAAAAAGTACATGGCACCAGAGAAGATTTTCTGATCAAAGCTGCAGGTGTTCACGGCATCTATGTTCCGAAATTCTACGATGTCACGTACAAAGAAGACGGCACCATAGAAAGTTTTGCTCCGAATCGCCCCGGTGTTCCGGCAAAAATTGATAAGGAGATAGTACGTGATCTGTCAGGTGCATATTATATTGACAAGCCTGTTGTGCCTTTTACGAAGGTCACGCAGGACAGAGTGGTGCTCGAGATACAGAGAGGCTGTATAAGAGGCTGCAGATTCTGTCAGGCAGGGCAGTTATATCGTCCCGTAAGAGAAAGAGACCTTGATTTTTTAAAGGAAAGAGCTTTGACACTTCTTAATAATACGGGACATGAAGAGATATCTTTGAGTTCTCTGAGTTCAAGCGATTATTCCAATCTTGAAGCACTTGTGGACTTTCTTATAGATGAGTGTAAGAGCAGATCTGTAAATATATCTCTGCCATCGCTTCGTATAGATAATTTCTCCGTGGATGCGATGAGTAAGGTTCAGGATGTTAAGAAGAGTTCCATCACATTTGCTCCTGAAGCGGGCTCACAGCGTATGAGGGACGTTATCAATAAAGGCATTACGGAAGAACATATTCTCCGCGGTGCAAGAATGGCTTTTGAAGCCGGCTGGACCAGGATCAAACTCTATTTTATGCTTGGTCTTCCCGGTGAAGAAACAGAGGATATCGAAGAGATAGCTGTGTTGTCCGATAAGATCGCCAGAGAGTTTTTTGATGCCGTTCCCAAAGATAAAAGAGTCAATGGACCGGTACAGATAGTTACGAGTACGTCGTTCTTTGTTCCCAAACCATTTACAGCATTCCAGTGGGCTCCACAGGATACCAAGGAATCATTTAAGGAAAAGGCATACATACTCAGGCAGGCCGTTATTCGTCAGCTTAATCAGAAGAGGATCCAGTACAACTGGCACGAGACTGATGTGAGTGTGCTTGAAGGGATCCTTGCAAGAGGCGACAGAAAACTGTGTGATGCGATCGAACTTGCATATAAAAAAGGCTGCATGTATGATGCGTGGAGCGATACGTACAGAGATGATCTCTGGATGGAGAGCTTTGATGAATGTGGTATAGATATAAGTTTTTACACCACGAGAGAAAGGAGCCTTGATGAGATATTCCCCTGGGATTTCTTATCATGCGGTGTGAATAAGGAGTTCCTTAAGGCAGAATGGCTGCGCTCCAAGGAAGGTGTGGTCACACCCAACTGTGCCGATAAATGCAGTGGTTGCGGTGCAGGCAGTTACGGCGTCGGTATATGTATAAAAAAGCGTTCTTAGTTATGGTGGTATCATACGGGTATATTTCGGATGAAACTTAGAATAAAGTTTTCCAAGCATGGTCCGGTCAAATATATAGGACATCTGGATTTCATGCGATACTTTCAAAAGTGCATAAGAAGAGCGAAGGTTGATATCGCATATTCGAAGGGTTTTTCGCCTCACCAGATCATGAGTTTTGCATTGGCGCTGGGAGTTGGGGTTGAGACTGACGGAGATTATCTTGATATTGAAGTCAATTCCATGGACAGTACGCAGGCAGTTATGGACAGTCTTAATGAAACCATGGCTGACGGTGTCAGGGTGGAGAATGTCGTGGCCCTTAAGGATGATACTCCCAATGCGATGAGCAGCGTTTCTGCAGCGGGCTACAGACTGATACCCAAAGAGGGCGTATATGCAAGCGATGTGGTAAAGGCATGTGATATGGTCCTTGGGAAGGACGAGATAATTGTAGCCAAAGAAAATAAAAAAGCCAAGAAAAAGGGCAAGGCCGTAGAGGGTGTCAATGATATTATATATACGGACATCAAGGATCATATATATGAATGCAGTATGACGGAGAATGAACTTTACTGTCTTGTAGATGCTTCCAGTGCCGGCAACGTAAGACCCTTGCTTTTGCTTGATGCCATATACAGTGAAGCGGGAGAGACACTTGACCCGCTTGATATCCGGGTGATACGTACGGATACATATACGGGTGTATATGGTGATGACAGAGGACTCGTTCCGTTGGACATGGTATAGCATTTGCTGATAGGAGTACACGTTATGATCAAAAATGCGGTTGTATGCACCTATTACAAGAAAAAGACACTTTGCTTGTATATTAATGACGGCGTTGTTCAGGACATGAATATGTATGACGACTGTGAAGTTCATCTTAAGAGTGTATATATCGGCAAGGTAAAGAATATTGTCAAGAACATTCAGGCTGCCTTTGTGGAGGTTGCACCGGGTGTTGTGTGTTTTCTAAAGCTTGAGAATCTCGATAAGATCAATGTGCTTAACAGGAATCGTGATAAGGCGGATTTAAGACAAGGCGATGAGATCCTCGTTCAGATATCCAAGGGCGCGGTAAAAGATAAGGCGCCTGTATGTACCGGCAGAATAAAGCTACCGGCGGATATTTTAAGAGATGTTTTGACCAAGGCTCCGATGAGGACCTGTTATAGCGTATTATATGGACAACAGAGCCCATTTCTTGCATTTTTTGATAAGATTGCGGGGGAGAAGATAAGCAAGATCACCTGTGCGGATGACGATCTGTATCAGGAAGTCGATGCATATCTTGCCGGTAAAGGTGATGAAAAACTAAGAGCCAAGTTAAATCAGTATTCGGATCCGGATTATCCGCTCAATAAGCTTTATAAGATCGACAGCCTTATTGCAGAGCTTACCGGAAGAGTGGTATGGTTAAAAAGCGGTGCCAACATAGTTATCGATTATACCGAAGCTATGACTGTTATAGATGTCAACAGCGCAAAATCAATCATTGACAGACATGATGATCATATATACAGAGTCAACGCTGAAGCCGCTTTGGAGGCTTTCAGACAGATAAGGTTGCGTAATCTTTCCGGCATGATACTTATAGACTTTATCAATGATGATAAAGAGGGGACCGACAGACTCATAGAATATGTAAAGGAACTTGCTGCATCGGATCCGGCCGGCTGCCATTATGTGGATCTGACTGGGCTTGGTATAGCGGAATTTACGAGGACCAAACAGGGGCATCCGATATATGAGTTGCTTTAACGAATAAGAGGAATTTGAAAGGAACATACATATAATGAAAAAAGAAAATGCCAAGGTAATGGTGCATGTTGAGAATCTTCGCAAGGATTTTGATGCGCTTGAAGTCATAAAGGATGTCAGTCTTGACGTATATGAGGGCGAAGTGGTTGTGCTTTTGGGCCCGTCAGGAAGCGGCAAGTCTACTTTCCTTTGCTGTATCAACAGACTGGTTGAGGCGACATCGGGTACCATCATAGTAGATGGAATTGATATCATGAATAAACACACCAATATCAATAAAGCCAGAGAAAATATAGGTATGGTGTTCCAACATTTCAATCTGTTCAACAACAAAAAGGTCATAGAGAATATCATGTTGGCTCCTGTAGAACTTAAGATCATGTCAAAGGATGAGGCAAGAAAAAAAGCTTTGTATCTGCTTGACAGAGTAGGACTTGCAGATAAGGCAGACGTATATCCATCACAATTATCAGGCGGTCAAAAGCAGAGAGTGGCGATAGCCAGGGCGCTTGCGATGAATCCTGACCTTATCCTCTTTGATGAGCCCACCTCAGCGCTGGATCCCGAGATGGTCGGAGAAGTGCTTGATGTCATGAAAGAACTTGCTCAGGCAGGCATGACCATGATAGTTGTCACACATGAGATCGGATTTGCCAGAGAGGTGGCTGACAGGATCGTATTCATGGACGGCGGTTATATCGTAGAACAGGGTACACCGGAAGAAGTCCTGGGCAATCCCAAAGAAAAGCGTACGATAGACTTCCTCAATAAAGTATTGTAAATATACTATGATTGTGTTTAGACGCACTTTGTGTATTCAAATAGCTGAGTTTTTGCCGCGGAAGAAATGAATAATCGCTTTTAAATAAAAGCCCTTTGTGATAGCTTCGTAAGGAAGTGTACCCGAAGGGCTTAAATTTATTAATTGAATTCAGTGGAGTAGTAAGGGACGATGAGATATTCGCCTGCGTAGATGGCTGCGTCTTCGGCGAGGTGATTCGTGAATCGAATCTCATCTACGTGAGCTTCAACCGAGTCATAATGATCGTTGTATGATGAAGCGATGGATGTAAGAGTATCGCCCGGCATGATCATGACACTCTTGTAATATCTGTAGTAGTGCTCTGTATCGAGGCTTTCGGCGTGAGAGAAGATACGGCCTGCTCCGAGCCCTATGAATACTCCGGAGATAAGTATCGCGATCGTGACAGTAATAAATCTGAATAAACGCTGAGAATGTCTGCGGTTCTTCACTGGCCTGCCTGTAACTCTGGAAATATATACATGTCTTCTCATATCTTATTGCCTCCGTAACATTCGAACAAAGCGTTCGGAACAAATGTTTGCTATAATGAGATTATATCGAACGTTTATTCGGATGTCAATAGCTTTTGCGAACATTTTTTCGAAATTTATATAAAAAACAGAACATTTTTTTGGAAAATATGTTTGCAAAGGGATGATTGCTGTGATAGAATAATCTCAAAGATAACGTGCAATCGCATGTTTTTGATTGGAAATATTTGTATTTTGGATACAGATTATTTGATATGGAGGTACATTATGGCAGGACAGGGTATTACAGCTAAGCAACAGCAGATCTTGGACTATATTAAGAATGAGATACTTGATAAGGGATATCCGCCTACGGTCAGGGATATATGTGAAGCAGTCAATCTTAAGTCTACATCTTCAGTATTTTCACATCTTGAGAGTCTTGAGAAGAAGGGATATATAAGAAGAGATCCTGCGAAGCCTCGTACTATTGAGATCATGGATGACAGTTTCAATATGTTACGTACGGAGACCACCTCGCTTCCCGTCATTGGGACGGTCGCTGCGGGTGAGCCGATCCTTGCAGAACAGAATATAGTGAATTATTTCCCGGTTCCTTCGGATATGATCCCGAATGGAGAACCCAGTTTTATACTTAAGGTCAAGGGAGATTCGATGATCAATGCCGGAATATTTAACGGCGATCAGATATTTGTGCAGTGCTGCAATACCGCACGTAACGGTGATACTGTTGTAGCGTTGGTGGATGATTCGGCTACTGTGAAGACATTTTATAAAGAGCGCGGTCATATCAGACTGCAGCCGGAGAATGATACTATGGATCCGATCATCGTGGATGATTGTCAGATATTGGGTAAAGTATTCGGTGTGTTCAGACTATACCACTAGACGATACAGGAAGAATTGGTATTTGGTAGATTAAGAGGCGATACGTATGTATCGTCTCTGATTAAAGAAAAAGCCACGGCTCGTCACCGTGGTTTTTTCTATAAAATAAAACAACATAGATTAAAAAAATGCTGAACAGCGTTTTAGTATCGTATATAATAATAGCAGAACTGATAATATAGACATTATCATTAGGGGCTTATTGGAGGATCACATATGGGTGTTGCGATAGGATTATTTTTGTTGATATTAGTTGCGATCAAGGTAAGCAGAGGATCGGGACTTGGATTGAGCGAACTGCTTGATCCGACGTTTAAGAGTAAGCCCTCTTCGACTTTGGGGACGAATGATCCTGTACCCGAAGGGCAGAAGAGTCAGACTGCGACGGCGGGAAATTCTGCGTATGAGGCAAGGCCTGCTGCGTCCGGTCAGATGAAAAAGGATCCGATCGTAGCAAGAAAAGAACTCATGGCTGCACACAGGGAGACTGCGACCATGCCTGAGAACATGCGTAAGGAAGCACCTGTAAGCAAACTTATGGATGACAGAGAGCATGACTGGTTGGCCGGACAGTTAAGGGATGAACGTGTAGCTAAGAAGCGTATGAGCGATATGTTCGATCTTAAGGTGGAACACTCACATAACTGTGAGGCTGAGATGCTTCGTGGTTTTCATGCTGCTAACTGTGATGCAGAAGGTATAGATACCGCCGGAGCATAAAACAGAAAATAGAAAAGAATTAA
>JAEEGL017360805.1_pt1 | contig 23086 bp, 18 predicted proteins | sample 9134231 | NCBI WGS metagenome assembly JAEEGL01 (sample SAMN16246548, study PRJNA631951) | gut metagenome | biome: gut microbiome; feature: rumen; material: fiber-attached | host: Bos | place: Iran: Karaj | collected 2018-10
GAACCCTCGACCTACTGCTTAGAAGGCAGTTGCTCTATCCTGCTGAGCTAAAGGTACTGGAGCGGGTGATGGGAATCGAACCCACATGACCAGCTTGGAAGGCTGGTGTTCTACCACTGAACTACACCCGCACAGCGGAATCTGAATGCCATATTATGATATCACGGCGTTTTCTGTTTGTCAAGAGAAAAAATAAAAAAAATCGCAGCTTGTGAGATTGAATGGCCGGGCGAGATCTTTTTGAGAAAAAGTGACCTCCGAAACCGCTTTTAAAATCCCTTTGAAAAGCCGCGGAATACTCCGCGGCCCTGCAAACGGGTTTTTGAAGTTTTCGGGGGACTCCGAAAAGTCCCCCGTGTATGATCATTTCTTCTTGAACAATCCCTTGATCTTGTTAAGGAACCCGCCGGAGCCGAGTTTCGCTTTGACCGCGGCGATGATCTTATCGATCAGATCCTTCGCCGCGTCGTTGCCCACGATCCCTTTTACTACGGAGACCGGGTCCTTTTTGAACGCTCTGACCTTCGATTTATCGCCCGTTATCGCGGCGACAGCCTTTTCGATTTCTTCCTTGAAATCCATGATTTATCCTCCTTATTATATTTACCGCGGATCTCCCGCGAATGATTACGTTATTTGCCTACAAGTTCTATCGTATAGCCCGCGTCCCTGATGAAATCGATGAGATCCCCCATGATGGCGGCGTTGGTCGAACCCACGGTGTGGAACATATAGACGCATCCGTTGTGGAGGCCGCGTTCCGCCTGGGAAAGCGCGTCGGCGGGCGGCAGTTGTTCGTCCGGGTTATAGTCGTAGTAAGTCCACGAATACAGCACCGTCTTAAGTCCCATTTCCCGCGCCAGAGCCATATCCCACTCCGTTACCGTACCGTAGGGCGGACGGTAGCAGCTCATGTATTTTGCCCCGGGGACTTTATCGAAAAGCAGGTCGTTGTTCGATTCCACCTCGTTCAGGAACGTCTCCGCGTCCACACGGGACATGTTCTCGTGATTTCTTCCGTGGTTGCCCACAACGTGGCCCTCGTCAATCATCCGCTTAACCAGATCCGGAGAGGATTCGATATACGCCCCGTTCAGGAAGAACGTGCCCTTTACGTCTTTTTCTTTCAACACGTCCAGTATCTGTCCGGTGTATCCGTTCTCGTAGCCGCAGTCGAAGGTGAAATAGCATACCTTACGGCTTTCGTCTCCGCGATAGATCACTCCGTATTTTTTGAGCAGGTCAAGCGTCTCCGCCGATCTGTCAAACACAAGAGTCACCTCGCCGGTTTCGGGATCGCGCTCTGTTTTTCCGCAGTACCACGATCCGTTTTCCTGATCCCCCGCATCCGGAAGAAAGTCCCTGCTCTTGGAGTCGAGGAATGAAAAATCGGTGATCTTGGTTCCGTCGGCGCGGGTGTAAGTCAGGTCCCCGCCCGAGATCGATCCGGAAACCGAGGCCCGACCGGACGGCGGCGGGTCTGCCGGTTCAACGGGGCCCGTATCCGTTCCGTCCGCGCCTTCCGTCTGCTTATCCGGCCCGATGTTTATCGTGACTGCGGAAGACGGACCCTGTCCCGTCGTTTCTACGGAACACGAAACTGCGCAGAACGCGACCGTTATCAGCATGAGTACGGCAATAATTCTTTTCATTTTTTTGGACCTCCGGTCCGTCTTTAACCGGACCCCTTACTGATCGATCCTGCGGATCTCGTAGCCCTGATCTTTGATGAAGTCGATGAGATCGCCCAGCATAGCCGCGTTGGTGGTTGAGACCGCGTGAAGCAGATATACGCATCCGGGTCTGAGTCCGCTCTCGGCGTTCTGAAGCGCCTCCCAGACGTCCCACTGATTGTCCACGTCGTAGTCGAGGTAAGCGAACGACCAGAACACGGTGGTGAGCCCCATTCCCGGAGCCATTGCCAGCGCCCACTCGGAGGCGCCTCCCATGGGAGGACGGTAGTACACCATGTCCGGCGCGTCGGGGATCGCCGCTTTCAGCAGTTCCTCGTTGCCCAGTATCTCTTCGATGAAATCCTCGTCGCTCAGGTCCGCCATGTTCAGGTGGCTGACGGTGTGAGTCCCCACGATGTGGCCCTCGTTCAGCATACGCTTGACGAGATCCGGCGCCGATTTGATGTAATCCCCGGTGACGAAGAACACGCCCTTTACGTTCTTTGCGGCCAGAGTGTCGAGGATCTGCCCTGTGACGCCGTTCTCGTAGCCGCAATCGAAGGTCAGGTAACAGACCTTCTGATCGCTGTTTTTGAGATATATGGCTCCGTATTTGTCAAGAAGGTCCAGCGTTTCCTGAGAACGTTCGAACGTGACGGAAATCTCGCCCGTCGCCGGGTCGTACTGGGTCTTGCCCGGGTACCAGGTCCCCGTCGTCATATCGGAGTCCGGGAAATACGCTCTGGACACCGCGTTGATGGACGCGAGATCCGCCGGACGGGAGACCTTTCCCGTAACGGGAGCGGGTCCGGCTTCCGAGGTCTCGTCTCCGCTTCCGGGAGTCGTGTCGTCAGTTCCGCCGTTTTCTTTCTTTCCCGTATCGTTCGGAGAACCGGATGGATCCTTATCACTTTTATCAAGATCGATCTCTACCGCGTTTTTTTGTTTTTTATCCGCGAAGCATCCGGCAAGGCTGACTGCCGCGAAGGTGAGCAGAAGTATAATCGAGATAACTCTCAAAACGTTTTTTTTCATAAAATACTCCTTTAATGCCAATTTGATCAGTTTCCGGTTTCCGCTGCTGGTTCAGTTGACGGAACCTCGGATTCGGGTATTTCGTCGGTAACGTCGGGAGAAGTTTCTTCGTTTTCTTCCCCGGCTTCAGCAATGTCAGCCACCATAAAGTCGTCTTCGCTGACCGTTATCTCATACTCCTCATGAAGTCTTTCAAGGTTGTCGTTGTACGCCTTGGATTTGATTTCGGACTTGATCATGGTCATCCACTGCGGCTCAGACTCCATATACATGATGTGCCAGCCGAACTGAGTCTCGATCAGGCCGTAATCGCCGGTTTTTCTGTTCTCGTCGAACATCCAGTCTTCGAATTCGGCGACCATTTTGCCCTTCGCGACATTCTCGTACAGACCGCCGTTGGTGTTGGAGCCGGGATCGGTGGAGTATTCGGTGACGAGAGAGAGGAAATCCTCGAGTTTCGCGCCGTCCTTTACCCATTTATCGTACACTTCCTTGGATTTTGCTTCTGCGTCGTCGAAATCGTCCTTGCCGAACAGTATGTGACGTACCGATCTCGCTTCGGGAAGGGATTCGTTTTTACTGCGTTCCTTTACCAGGAGGAATACGGTAACGGTGCCGGCCTCCTCGTCGGTAAGGATCTTCGTATCTCCCTTCTTTGCCTCGAACGCCCACTTGGACGCTTCCTGCTCCTCGGAGTAACCCGCGTCTTCGATCAGAGAGTAGTTGGCGATCATTTCCGCGGTCGATTCATCGGCTCCGGCCACGTCAACGGAGTAGTTATAGACGTAATCGTGGAATTCCTCCGCGTCTTTAACGGCTGCGAGTTCGTCGGCGTACGTTTTGATCTTCGCCATCGCCTCTTCTTTGGCGGCGGGATCCTCTTCTGCCGGCGCTTCCGTTTCCACCTCACCCGTCTCGGCTTCCGCGTCTTCGGGTTCTTCCTTCTCCATGACGTCCGTGGTCCTGAAGGTATAACTCATATACGAAACGACGTCGTAAGAGAGGGGATCGTTTTCATATATCGCGACAACCGCGTCTTCGCTGACGTCGGCTTCATTTATGACCTTTTCCACATACTTTGACGCGTAACTCTCAAGCTCGAGACAGTTTCTCAATACTTCCTCGGTCACGTCCTTGCCGAGTAGGTTTTCCAGATATTCTTCAAATGGCGTGTCGGATTCGGCGGCCGCCGACGAGATGTTTGAAATGATACCGTCAATGGTTTGGAGATCCTTGTCGTCCAGCGTGATTCCTTCTTTATCGGCCGCCTCGCGGTAAAGAAGGCACTGTTCCGCCTGCTCCACGGCCATTTTCAGGAAATAATCGTACCAAGTCTCGACCCCTTCTTCAGCCTCCCCCATCGTGAAGGGCTGATCCTTGAGAGGCATATCCGCGCTGAGCCCGAGATACGCCATAAGTTCCGAACCGAAGTAGCTCAGATAACTCTGATACGTGTTCATAAACGCTTCCCTGAGGAAGAATGAAAGCATGGCGTTGCTTACGCCGTAATGCTCGCTCTTTATGACGTAAAGCGTCGAGTCGGATTCTTCGGGATCGTTTATCTCCGTTTCCGTCCCTGTTCCGGTATCACCGGGAGCTTCGGTGACGGTTTCTGTATTTTCGGAAGTTTTCTTCGGATCATCCTTTTTCCCGCATCCCGCAAAAATCGCGCAGATCATCAGAGATGCGACAGTGAGAGCGATCAAGCGGATAATGGTCTTTTTCATTTTTGATTTTTCCTTTCTGTTTCCCGGACCCGGTCCGGAGATTATATCTTATAATATAAGTTTAATATAAAGCGGGACGCAAGTCAACAGAAAAAACGCTTTAAGAACAAATTATTCTCTAACGATCCTCTTTGATACTCTCACGGGTTTTCCGTCTCTCAAATATACCCGGGGCACCCGGGAGGTAATCGAGCAGACGAGCTCGTATCCGATGGTCCCGGCCTGCTCCGCTACGTCGTCGGCGGAGATAAACCCACCCCCGTCGCTGCCGAAGATCGTGGCCGTATCGCCCACGGCGCAGCCGGGGACGTCTGTCACGTCAGCCATGAACTGGTCCATACAGACTCTGCCCAGTATCGGGACGGAAACGCCGCGGATGATGACGCGGCCTCTGTTCGAGATGAGCCTCGGAACACCGTCGGCGTATCCGGCGGACAGCGTCGCGACGACGGTTTCTCGGTCTGTGACGAATGTGCCGCCGTAGCTTACGGGAGTCCCGGCGGGGACGCGCCGTACCCGAGTCACGTGGGTGCGGAGCGCCATGACCGGCTCGATCCCTCCGATGAGGGAGAGATCGACCTCGTCGGACGGCTTGAGACCGTACAGTACGATCCCTGCGCGGACCATGTCGAATTTCCGTTCCATCTCGATGGCCGCCGCGCTGTTGCAGGCGTGGAGCACCGGGAGAACGACGCCTCTCTCTCGCAGACCCTCGGCGAAACGGACGAACAGCTCCTCCTGACGGTATGCTGCGGTCTTGTCCGCGCTGTCCGAGGAGGCGTAGTGGGTAAACAGTCCCTCCACACGCACGCCTTTCATGCGGAAAAGGGCGGCGCAGGCGTCGATGCCTTCTTCGTCCGAGGAGAAACCGAGACGGGTCATCCCCGTGTCCACCGCCGCGTGGACGGCGATCTCGCCGCCGGTCCTCTCGCAGTATTCGGTTATCAGTTTTGCTTCTTCAAGTGTGGAGACGGTGGTCGCTACGTTGTATTTCTCAAGATCCGGCAGGTCTCCGGGGGCGGTGTGCCCCAGGACCAGGATCGGCGTCTCGATGCCGTTCTGTCTCAGCTGGACCCCTTCGTCCGTCATGGCGACGGCGAACAGGGCGGCTTTTCCTTCAAGCGCTTTTGCCACGTCGACGGAGCCGTGGCCGTAGGCGTCCGCCTTGATGACGCCGCAGACTCCCACGTTCTCCGGCTGGCGGGCGCGCACTTTATCAAAATTCCGCTCCAGTGCGTCGAGATCCACCTCCGCCCAGGTGCGGAGCGAATCGAAAACGGTGTCCGGCAGATATTCTCTCATAATGCAAAACCTCCGTCCGCGGCGATAACGCCGCCGGTTATGAATTTCGCGTCGTCCGACGCGAGGAACAATATAACGCCTGCCACGTCGTCGGGTGTGCCGAGCCGCATAAGCGGAGTTTCCTCCGCCAGCGCCGCCCGGTCGTCCTCCGTGAGCGCGGCGATCATTTTTGTGTCGATAACTCCGGGACATACGCAGTTCACGGTGATTCCCGAGGGCCCCAGCTCTTTCGCCAGTGCTTTCGTCATGCCGATGAGCGCCGCTTTCGAGGCGGAGTAGTGGACCTCGCAGCTTCCTCCCACCGCGCCCCATACGGACGAGACGTTGATGATCCGTCCGTTTTTGCGGCCTATCATGTGAGGAACGGCGGCCCGTGAGGTGAGAAACGCTCCTCTCGCGTTGACGGAGAACATCTCATCCCATTCTTTATCCGTTATTTCCTGAAACACCTTTTGCGAGGCGATCCCGGCGTTGTTTACCAGCACGTCGACGCCTTCAGACGTCCGCTTGATTTCGCTGAAGGCCTCCTCGACGGATCCGCCGTCGCGCACGTCGATCTTCAGCGGCACGGCGCCTGTCCTGCGGCAGAGTTCCTCCGTCGTTTCCTTACTCTTGTTGTACCCGGCGAACACCGTGTATCCCGCCGCGGCGAATCTCTCCGTCACGGCGGAACCGATACCTCCGCCCGCTCCGGTTATAAGAACAGTTTTCATATCGACCTCTCTACTCCATCACGCGTTTTTCATGTCTACCGTGTCTCCGAGAGCGAGTGCGTAGATCAGCACCTCGTCCGGATCCCGCCCGAAGAGCAGGGCGGCGGCCTCTCTGTAGTATCTGAGCTGGAGGGCGTGCCTCTCTTTCAGCTCCGCGATCCACTTTGCCGGATCCCGGCGGTCCGCGTCGCTCATGTAATCCGTTTTGTAATCCGCCACCGCCAGCTTGCCGTCCGCGTCTTCAAAGACGCAGTCGAATACGCCCTGGACGGTGATCTTTACGTTCTTCTCCCGGAATTTTGACGCCCGATCCGGGTCGGATGTGAATTTTTCCGCCGGAAGGAGCACGTTGAAGCGGAATTCCCGCCACACGCGCCGCGCTCCCGCGATCCTGCCGAAAAGCGGGCTTTTTACGAATCTTTCCACCTGTCGCACGTTGATGATCTCTCCGTCACGGGCGCTCAGGAAATCGTCTCTCACGAGGCGATCTATCTCGTCCTCCACAGTTCCCGTCGCGAGCCGCTCAAGGTCGGCAAACTGCATGAAGCTGTGGGTGGCGATCCCGCGCTCGCGTCCGGTCACCGGGAGGGAGCCGGTCATGAACGAGGGAAGAGCCATTCGCCGGTCGAGCTCGTCCTCTCTCTCTTTTTCGAGGTCGGTCACCCCGTCCTCGGGAGTGAGCACGTCGGGATAGAGCCGGGAGACCGACAGTTTCGACGGGATGCCGTCGAGGTAAGAATGGGGGTATTCGGCGGAAAATCTCTTTTCCATAAAGTCGACGGCTGCGCCGAACTTTTCGGGATCAACGGCTGTTTCTTCCCCGGAGGTGGCCGCGGCGGCGGTCTCCGGGACACAGTCATCCTCTTCCGTGAGGCCGACGGTGTCGAGATCAAAGACCTTTTCCGCATGGTTTGCGCCGGCGGCGAGAATGTAGTCGATCTCTGCGGGGAGATTCAGCACGGTATATCTGTCTCTGAAACGGGAGCTTGCGTCCGCAGCTTCCAGCACGGTACTTGATGAACGCCGCGACGGTTTCGCCACGACGACCAGCTTATGGACCGCTCTCGTCATGGCGACGTAGATCAGTCTCAGCTCCTCATACCTTACGCCGACGTCGTCTTTTGCTTCGATGGCGTCCATCAGAGGAGTCCGGCATCTTACGAGACCTCCGGGGTCCGGCAGTCTCATCGCCCAGCCGAGTTCTCTTCCGAAAACGGTGCTTCCGTCCCGGTGACCGTCCATATCGGCTCCAGTCCCGCAGAAGAAGCAGACGGGATATTCTAGCCCTTTCGATTTGTGGATGGTGGTGATCGTCACACCTTCGCTTCCGCCGAGAGTCGTCCTCGGACCGCCGGAAAGCTCCAGATCGTCCAGATAGCGAAGGAAGCCGTACAGTCCTCCCCAAGAGGATCTTTCATATACCCTTGCCAGGTCAAGAAGGTCGCGTACGTGCTCCCCGCCGTTCTGAACGGACAGGATCTCGGGGGCGCGGGCGATCCCGGTCTCCTCGAACAGCCTTTCGATGAACACGGAGGCTCCGAGGGATCTCTCCGTCTCGCGGAAGTATTTAATTCTGTCACAGAACGCGGCGCACTTCAGGGGAAGGCCGTCCTCACCGTCCTCTCTCATCCTGAGAACGGATGAGAAGAGGGAGCCGGTCCCGTATCTGAGTCTTATAGTGGTCATCTCGTCAAGCGTGAAACCGAACAGCGACGACATCATGACGTTCGCGACGGATACGTCCCGGTGGGGGTTGTCAACCGCGCGGAGCAGATCGACCGCGAATTGAAAATCAGGCTCGCCGGAGACGCGGGCGCCGCCGGGGTCCGAAACGGGGACCCCGATCTTCGTCAAAGCTTTGGCGAACGCCTCGGCCTTTGTTTTTGTGCTTCTCAGAATAATGGCGAAGTCTGAGGGCTTCAGAGGAACTTTACCGAAAGGAGAGGTGCCGATCATTTCCTTGATCCGCTTTGCCACGTAGTCGGCCTCTGCGGGGCCTTTCTTTCCGGGCTCGAGAAGGCGGATCTCAACCGGGGCGTCCACCTCCGAGTTCGTGGACGGGTCGAGCAGATCCTCGACTCCGAACGCCACGTCGCCGCCGCGGAACATATACTCGCTGACCCGGTTCACGAACTTTACGATGGGACGCGAGCACCTGAAGTTGTCGCTCATGAACACGCATGCGTCGCGTGGCTGACCGTCGTCATCATCCTCCGGGCCGAAGGGGTCCCACCGCTCGCGGTAATCCGAGAAGATCCCGGGCTCCGCTCCTCTGAAGCGGTAGACCGACTGCTTGACGTCGCCCACCATGAACCGCTCGGCGTTCGTTCCGACGGCGCGGAAAATCGCGTCCTGGACGCGGTTCGTGTCCTGGTATTCGTCGACGAAAATGTATTTGTACTTTTTACCGATACGGAGAGCCGCCTCCGTGGGCCCTCCGTCCTCATTGACAAGAAGGCGGTACGCCATTGTTTCGAGGTCCTGGAAGTCCAGCATGCCGCGGCGTCTCTTCAGAGATTCGTATTTCTCCTCGAAGGCGGAGACGGCGCGGCTGACCCCGCGGAGGACCCGGGCGGTCCTTCTCATGGCGTCCGAGATCTCCTCCGGGGAGGCGCTGAAGTATTTTTCGAGGTACTTTTTTGCAGTCTTTTGCGACTCGTCCCGCATGGACGGAACAAGAACGGCGTCATCCGTTTTTTCGGCTTTTCTCAGACTACCCAGTTCCGGATTCGGAATGAGGCTCATCGCCTCGCGGACCCGGTCGTAGTCCCTTTCTTTCAGCACGTCGGAGACGTGACTGAAGTAATCCCGCAACGCCACGGCGGTGGGACCGTATTCCCTCCACGGTTTTTCCGTCTCACGAAGTCCCCCGGCAAGCTCGTCAAACACTGCGCGGTAGTGATCCGCCATCTCTTCGGTCGCCTCGGCGACGGCCTCGCCCCAGGGGGTGGATAGGTAGTCCGTTCCGGCGTATTTTTCCAGTCTGTCGGCGTCTCGCAGCAGTTTTGTTCCGTCGTATCCGCTGCGGCGGAGCACTTTATATATTTCTATCAGGGTATTGGCGGCGGCGTCCGGATTCCTCGATTCTCCTATCACGTCGCAGACGAAGGCGATATCCTCTTCGTCGCCGTCGCCGGACGGCGCGTCGAACAGGTCGTCCATCGTCTCGGCCACGGCTTTCTTCATAAGGACGTCCGAGACTTTTTCTTCCGCGATCGAAAAGTTCGCGGGGATCCTCAGCAGGCCGAAATTCTCGCGGATGACACGTCCGCAGAAAGTGTGAATGGTGCCGATCTCCGCCAGAGGAAGGGCCGCCAGATGTGCCTCGGCGCTCCGGTCGCCGTTTTTGGCTTCCCCGGCGAGGTTTTTCCCGATCTTTTCCCGGAGCTGCGCCGCCGCGTCTCTCGTGAAGGTCACCACGAGCATTTCCGTCAGCTTTGCTCCGTTCCGGAGCAGACTCGCGATCTTCTCCGTCATGACGGTGGTCTTGCCGGACCCCGCCGCGGCGGAAACGACGGTGTTGCCCCTGCGCCTGAGCGCGGCGAGCTGCGATCTTGTCCATTCGGGCTTCCTTCCGCTCATTTGCCCCACCATCCTTTCGCCTGATATGCGTACGGATGCTTGCAGATCCTCTTTCCGGGACAGTATCCGCATCCGGCGTGTTCGTCGTCCACGGGCCGTACGGCGCCGATGCCCTTTTTCATCTCGTCCCTTATCTGTTTTATAACAGATTCGAGTTTTTCGTAAAGTTTGCCGAAGCCCTCGACGGTCTCGTATGAGATCTCTTTTCCGGGTTTTTCGTCTCCGAACATGGCCTCGGGGACGCCGTTTTCCGACAGGACGACGCCGGAGCGCGAGAGCAGACCCTCAAACTTTGCGCGGGCCTCTTCCTCGCTGAGCATCCGGTTCTCGGCGGCTTCCATGTTTTTCAGGTTGAAATATATGGCTCCAGCGGGGACCGGATCGTTCACGGCGCCGCTTTTCCATACGGAAAACAGGTAGATGAGTAGTTGAATATTGAGCCCTTTTTCAACGAGATTCGGGTCGAACTTTGCGGTGTAGGTCTTGTAGTCCACCACCTTCAGGTAGGTGACGCCGTCGCGGACGCATACGTCGAGACGGTCGATCACCCCGCGGATGCGCAAGGTGTCCCCGTCGGCGGAGGTGAAGGTGAGAGGCGGCACGTCTCCGCTGCGGCTGCCGAATGCGATCTCGTTTCCGAAGATCATGAACTCGCCTCCCGCGATCTCCTTCATGATCGCCTCCACGAACAGGAGAACGGCGCGGCGAAGGCGGCGGAACAGATACACGGTGCGCTGGTTTGCCCTGCCGCCGCAGATATTCAGAACGTAATTTTCAATGATCCCGTCACAGATCTCCTCCGTCCTCTTTCTCTCGAGAGGGTATTCCTCGCCTGCGGTGGACGAGAAGAACTGCTCCAGTATGGTGTGCACGAAGTTTCCGACGTCGAGGCGTCCGATCTCCGCTTTTTTGTTTTCCTTTAATCTGAGGACGTTTCGCATATAGTACGAGAACGGACAGCGGGCAAAGGATTCGAGTACCGAGTCCGACGTCTCTCTCTCTCCGCCGAACAGAGCGCGGACGTTTTCTTCCGATACCGTCTCGGAAGCGAATCCGTCGAATTCTGCTTCTGAGCCGGGGAAGACGCGACGGCGCATTTCCCGGAGCGCCGCGGCAAGATCACGGTCGCCGCTCTTTTCGGCGTATTGAAGATCCTGAAGAAGTCCCGCGGGGCGGAACAGCCGATCTTCCGGGGGAAGAGAGGAAAAATCCACCGGACTTTCCAGCCCCAGGACGGCGAGGACGTTCCTCGCGCCGGACGACGGCGCCGTCGCCGCGCCGAAGGAAAACTCCGGCACGAACATGGTCAGCGTGTCGCTCGGGAGAGTGGCGCACCGGTGGAACCGCAAAAGTTCCATCGCCGCCTTCTCACGGTTTCTGGACCACAGATCGATCCCCATTTCTTCGAGTATATTTTTATCCGCGTCGGTGAAGAATCCCTTGTCTTCAGTCGAGCGGGGAAATTCGTTTTCAACGCATCCGAGAAGTATGACGTGGCGTACCTCGCCGGTCCTGATGGAGCCGGCGGAGCCGAACGCTACCTCGTCGACCCCGGTGGGGATGGCGCCTGATCCGGTGTCTGTCATGGCGTACCGCAGGATGGAGGAAAACCCTTCCGCGTCCGCTTTGACTCCCGGCAGCAGAGTCACTATCGTATCAAAGCACTTGCAGAAGTTTTTCCAGACCTGGCGTTCCCGGTCTGCGCCGTCCGGATCGCCGGAGGCTTCCAGCCGGTCGGCGTATTCCATCTGCGCTTCGTAAAGGCCGCTCTCGTCCGCGTAGCGCACCAGCGCTTCACAAACGCTTTTCACGTCCGCCTCGCCGCCGTCGAACACCTCGCAGAAAGTCTCGATGGGGGGGATCAGTCTGCCGCGCGCGGCGTTGACTTTTTCGAGAGTTTTTCTTTCATCGTCCGAGAAGCCTATCTTATACCCCGAGGGGTTGAAGGACCAGTCCGAGGTGAACATCTTTTTGTAGCGGACGTTCCACGTTTCAGTGTAATTTTCGAGAAGGCAGGACTCGTCCTCGGTGAGCGGGGTAAGGCCCGTCTTTACGAGGCCTATTACGTCGTCCTGCCGCCACTCGCCCGGTATCCTGAGAAGGGAGAGTATGGCGCGGGTCATGGGACTTGATTCCATGCGGACGGATTCCGTCATGAAGCAGGGGATACCGTGACGGGAAAAACAGCTTTCCGTTATGCCGCAGAGGGCGCTCACGTCTCCTGCGATCACGGCGATATCGGAGTATCTGCATCCTCCGGAGACGAGTTTTTCGATGACGGAGGCGGCCGCCTCCGCCTCGGCGTATCTGTCCCGGACGGAAAAGACGCGGACGGATCCGTCGCCGTCGGCGGCCTCCGGGTCGCGGCCGTAGTCGAACAGATATTCCGACACTTTCCTGAGCGCGTCTGTGCCGGCGCGGAGGTTTTTGCCCAGAGTCACGGTCTCGGTCTTGCCGAAACGCACCGCGTCGGCGTTCAGCCGGCGAAAGAAGGTTCTCACGGGCTCCTCCCTTGCGAGGACCGAATCCCGGCTTTCCATCGCCACGGTGACGGTCACGTCGTCGGCGTAACGCATAAGGTCCGAGATGATGCCGTATTCCTCTTTGGTCACGGAGAAGAACGAATCCACGTAGATCGCCGTATTTTTGAAAAAACCGCTTTCCGCGCCGCGGCGGACGGTCTTCGCGACGGCTCCCTCAACGGTCCCGTCGCCGTATTCTTCGCTGATAATGGAAGTGTACGCGGCAAGAACGGTCAAAAGATCCCTCGTTTTTCGGGTGAGTGTGGCATCGGGAGCTTCTTTTTCCGCTTCGGTTACTGCCTCTTCCAGATCGGACGGAGCGATCCCGTTTATCCTCAACTCGTTGATCGCCGCGGCAACAGCGGGAACGAGAGAATTCTTCGCTCCTGCGGTCGTGGATGAAAGGTACGTCAGCGAGTTCCACACGGAGGACACGGCGCGCCACGTCAGAAGGGCGCGGACTCCTCCGGAGAGGGACGGGCATGCGAGCCCTCCCACGTTTCTCGCCACGGTGTTGCCGAGCCGCGTGAAGCTTGTGGCTTCGAGCCGCGTCGCATACTCCGGGGGGAATTCCCGGGCAAGCTTTGTCTCGTATATGACGGTCTGCTGTTCGGGGACAAGGAGGAAGACCCTCTTGTCGGTCTCGCGGAGCACGCGAAGGATATCGTCGGTCACGTAACGGGTCTTGCCCGATCCCGCGCCTCCGAATACGAATCTGATCACGGGTCTGCCTCCTTTCACGAGTTTTTTACTTAAAGAATCGCCCGGGGGCGGTACTGTCGCTCCCCGGGCGCTGTTTTTGCACGTGACTGTCCGACTGCGCCGGAGAATACAGGATCACGTTTTGTCACGCCCGTGACGCGGGCGGCTTAGTTGGTCGTGCGGTCAGGGAAGATCACCGACAGTTCTTTTTCGTTGACTTTGACGGGATAGGTCTCGTTCGCTTTGTTAACGGCGTCCTCTCTCGCCTCACTCCTGAGCTCGCTTGCTATCGTGGTTTTCCACGCTGGCTGTCCCGCGCCGACGTAGTACATGATGTGCCAGCCGTAAGTCGTTTCGATCAGATCGTGGTCGCCCTCTTTTCTTTCCGGATCGAAGATCCAGTCGTTGAATTCGGTGACCATATCGCCGCGTTTCACGTTCTCATAGAGTCCGCCGTTCTCCTTGGATCCGGGATCCGTCGTGTACTCGGTGACCAGTTTCTCGAATTCTTCGAGGGTGGCTCCGTTTTCTATCCACTTGTCGTAGACTTCCTTCGAGGTGGCTTCGGCGTCGGTGTAGTCGTCCTTGCCGAAGAGGATATGACGGACGTTTCTGCCGCTGTCATCGTCCCTGAAGTGCTCCTTGACAAGATAGTAGACGGTGACGGTTTTCTTATCTTCGGAGGTCACGACTTTGGTGTCTCCCACCTTCGCCTCGAACGCCCATTTTATCGCTTCGTTGTCGCCGTTGTAGGCAACGAACTCAGACAGCGTATCATCGGCCTTCTTGACGGCGTCTTCCTTGGTCGCTTCGAGAACTTCGACTTCGTAATTCCTGACGTATTCCTTGAATTCGTCTTCGCTCTTGACGGCTTCAAGTTCCTTGCCGGCTTTTTCAATGGATGCTATTGCCTCTTCGGTCTTCTCGTCATCCGTCTTATCGTTCTCGCCTGTCGTCTTGACGTCGGTGTCCTCGGGTTCGCCTGTCTCCGCTTCTTCCTTGGTCTCTTCCGGTTCATCCGCGGCCGCGGCGTCTTCCTTGGTCTCGGCGGGTTCCCCGGCAGTCACGGCCTCTTCCGATTCCGCCTGCTCCGCCGACTCATCGGATCCGGCAACGGCGCCAGTGTCTGCGGGTTCCGTGACGTTCGCCTCTCCGTCGGTACCCGCTGTGTCGGCGGGAGCCCCTTCTGCTTTCGCGTCGTGATCATGATCATGATCGTGTTCCGCTGTCAGATCGTCGGCTTTGAACGTGTAGGAGAGGTACGAAACGTTTTCGTATTTCAGAGGATCGCTCTCATATTTCTCGTTGATCTTTTCATCTTTGACGTCAGTTTTGGATTCTACGTCGTCCAGATATTTCAGAGCAAGGACCTTATACTCCATCGCCTTCTTTATGTTGCTTTTGGTCGCTCCGGTCCCGTAGTAAAGTCTGAGGTAGTTCGAGGCGTCGTAGCCCCTCTGTTCCCCCTGATCAGTGACCGATTTTATCGCGTCGTTGATCTGTTTTTTGTCTTCCTTGGTGAGCTTGAACCCGGCGGCTCTCGCTGCCTCGCAAAGAGAAAGATACTGGGAGGCGGTTTCTTTTGCCTGCGTGGTCAGGAAAGCGTCCCAGGTGATCTCTTTTCCGTTATCATCCTTCGAGTAGACCTGATCCTTCAGGGATTTGCTTGTGTCAGGCAAAAAGTACTGCGCGAGTTCCGAACCGTACTGGCTCGAGATGTTGCTGTACAGATTGTTGTAGGTATCCATGTAGTAAAATCCGAGCATACCCTTCGTCACTTTGTAATGCTCCGTTTTCACCACGGTCCTGCCTCTCCAGAGCCATCCGCTGTCGCGGTTCGTGCTGAAGATCGTAAGTCCGATCAATGCGGCTAACGCCAGCACCACCGCCGCGATTATCAGAATAGTCTTCGAGTTTTTGGATTTTTCCTGCTTTTTTGCCGCCATGGTCTGTCCGCCGAGGACCGAACCGACGTCTCTTTTTGATCTCTGTCCCTTGCCCATTTGGAATGGTCATCCTTTCTTGTCTTCTGTTTTTGTCCGCGGCGCCGCGGCGCAGCGGAATAGTTTTTTGTTTGTTCCGGAACTCTCCGGAGAGAATGCACTATAACAGTATACCATATTTTACTCCGTTTTTGGAGTCTTTTAATAAAATTTGTTAAAAAAAACAAATTTTCCGGCGGTCCGGGCCTCTGCCGCGGTTCCGGCGCCCGCCGTCTTTTCGGAATAACGGTTGACATCGTGCGATATTTCATATATACTGTTTTTACAACATTCTTTTCCCGGAGATGGTCTGAAATGAAGCTTATACCGAAAATCGCGTCTTTGGCGCTGGCGTTGATTTTTATCGCCGCCGCTCTTTTCTCGTGCGCGACTCAAAACGGCGCGATCGTGATGAAGCTCGGCGGGTTTGACGTCCGGTATGATATGTACCGTTATGCGGTGCTGTCGGAAAAGGAATCCATGAAGATACTGTACGGAGACGGGATTTTTGACGGAAAAGGGACGGACGAAAGAAAGAAAGAACTGTCGGATCGCACGCTGGAGTACCTGAGAAACGTTTACGCGGTCCCCGCTCTTGCGGCGGATTACGGCATAAAGGCGGACGACAAGGTGATAAAAGCTCTGGTTGAGCGGAGACGAGAATCGGACGTTAACGCGTACGGAAGCGAGGACGCCCTGAAGGAAGAAATGAAGAAAAACAACGTCACCGATGAAGTCTACAATCTGATGACGTCGTTCACGGTCATGGAGGAAGAGCTTTTCAGTGCCATGAAACGCGAGGGCGATATCGACACGGACCCCTCGCACGTTAGGGAATACCTTCTGGGAGACGATTGCGTTTGCGTCCTGGAAGTGTTGATCTCTTTTGAAAAGCACGGGGAGGACGAGGCGAGACGTCTGGCCGGGGAAGTTCGGGAGAAGGCCCTTGCAGGCGAGGATTTCTACGAACTGGTCATGGAGTACGGCGAGAATATCGATATGTTCAACAATCCGGACGGATACTATATAATGCGGGGGCTTAGAAACAGGGATCTGGAGGACGCCGCCTTCTCTCTGTCCGAGGGAGAAGTAAGCGGCGTGATCGCCTCCCCACGCGGGTTTTCCGTTCTGATGAGGCGGGAGAAAAACGAAGAGTTTATTGACAGGCACTTCAAAACACTGTCCGAGGACTGCTGCAGATCCGTTTTTGCTCTCGCAAAGAATAAGAAGGCCGCGGAACTGACGCTTGAAACAACAAAAACGTACGGTAAACTTGACGTCTGGAAGATAAAATAACGGTTCGGTCCGTGACGGATCCGATGGAAGGAAACGGTAATGAGAAGACATCGCAGACGCCGCGCAGGCGTCCGTAAATCGAGAAGGACGGTAATATTCAGGGTACTTTTCGTGATTATCGCGGCGGCGGTGATAACGGCACTGGCTATTCTGCTGGGCAAGCATCTCGGAAGGAAGGCGGAGCAGGCGAAAGTGGTTCTCGACAACACGGTGGAGGACATCCCCGTCACCGAGCCGAAGGACGACGAGATACTGCCGGACGGAGTACCGGCCGACGGGGAAGCTGACGGATTGAAGGTCATAGCAGCCGATATCGGAATCAAGGGTTCGTCCGTTGACGACATAGGAGAGCTCATGTGGGGCCTTGACGACGAATACGACGCTGTTTCGATCAGCGTGTCAAGGGACGGGAAACTCATCTACCTCTCTCCGTCGGTACTCGAACTCACCGGGATCGCGTCTCCCGACACGCCGGACGAAAAGGACGACTGCGCCTCGCTTCCGGCGATCCGGGACATCGTCACGGCCGCCAAGGGACTCGATCTCCGTACTTCCTGCATCTACGGCACGGTTCCTCAGGTACTCGGAGACGGCGAAGACGCCGAATTGCGCCTCAGGATCGATCTCGCGGTTATCGGAGAGCTCAGCGGCGCCGGATTTGACGAGATCGTGGTGGGCGGACTCGTCGACGACGGCGAAAAGTTTGATTTTGAGACTCTTTCATCCGTTATCGGATATCTTGCCTCCGTCCGTTCCGTTTCGGGAGATACGGACATCGGGGTAATCCTTCCCGCGGAGGTATATCTTGACGCTCCCACGGCAAGCCAGATAGCGACGCTCAAAAATTACACCGATCTTCTTGCGATAGAGGTCTCGTCCGGCGAGGCATCCACAGCCGAGGAAGCGTACGACTCCGTGGAGGAGAACTACTACAACCTGAAAGGGAATTTCAGCGCGCACAATCTCAGGGCGATCATCACGTCGTCAGACGGGAAGACCGCCTTCGGAGCATACCGCGCGCTTAAAGATCTCTCGGTCGACAACGTGCAGTTCTGCGCATACGTGCCGGAACCGTCGGCACCGCTCTCCCAGCCTCAGTCGGCGGAGACACCCGCTGAAACGGGCAATTGGGAGGAAAAGACCAACGAAAACGCAATGACCGGAGAAAAGTATACAGACACGGAGCAGGAGACCGAATCGCCGGAGGATACGTCCGGCGACTGACGCTCGGAAATAAGGCAAAACTCGGGTTCACGTCGGTGATCCCGGGTTTTGATTATCAAGACGTCCCCTCCTGCCGGAAAGAGGATCTATAAAATGACTTTAGTGAAAGATTCACCGAGGATAGTGTTTGACGAGACCGGGGAGCCGGGCTCCGTTTACCCCGAAAGCGCGATTTCAGCCGAGCCGACGTTGATCGCGGTCGTGATGCGCGGCCTCGGGAAAAACGGACGGGAGCGGCTGCGCGACTTCTGCGCGTCTCCTCCCGGGTTTCCGGACGATCATCATTGCGGTGTGAAAAACCACGCGCTGTTCCGTCTGCGGTCGAGAAAGTATTCTTATGCCGTCGCCGTGAAATCGTTTCGCTTTCCGGGGTATATAACGGAACTGTATCCGGTCCCCGCGGAGGGGACGGACCGGGTGATCGTCGACAACAGACTTACTGACTCCGCACGGCGGATCCTGGCGGAACTTCTTCCGGACTGTTTTGACGGAGAACTACCGGGCGGGCCGTCTCCTTTTCCGTCTCTCGCCGAATCGGCGAAACGTTCCGTTTCCTTCCAGCCGGACGGGCAGGCCGGGAAAATCGTCTCGTCAGTGATAAGGCAGCTTCGCGCCCGTCCGGGCGCCGTATGCGGAGAGGTCCGCGTTATGCCGCCCGACTCCGCGGGAAATGATGAGGGACCGTGCCGCGCGACCGTTTCCCCGGGAGTTCTCGCCTGCATTCTGTCCCTGCTCGCGTCCGCCCTGAGCCGCATCTTCGACGCGTGTCCGACGGAGGTGCGGACGGAGTACAAGGGCGGAACCGTGAGGATCGACGTGATCGCCCGTCCGAAGAAGAGGCCGCGCGCTTTTTTCGCAACGGATGACGTTCTGTCTCTCGGCGGCGCTCTCGGAAGGGAATACGGAACGGTTGCGGCGGCGTACGTTATTGCCGAGGCGAACAACGTCTCCGTTTCGTCGCTTGCCGGGGAGGACGGAGCCGCCGGATTCCGTGTGACTCTGTTTCCGTCTTTCGGGGAGGCCCCGGAATTCAAGGAAGACTTGGAATGCTGTCTCCTTGATAAGATTTGCGTGGAACTGTCGCGTTTTCTTACGGAGCCGCCAGAAGGAGCAGAGCGAGAAGAAGTATGACCTCGACGGGGCTGCTGCATCCGTTCTCGCCGGGGCCGTCCCCGCCCGGGGCGGAAAGAATAAGTATCAGAGAGAGGATAAGCAGTTCCTCGGATCCGAGCCGATCTCCAAACAGTCCGCGGATCATCCTGTACGCGCCGTCCCCGTCGGTATGCGTCCCTCTCTCCGGGAAGGCCTTCGCCGGTTTTTCCGGCAGCCGGTCTCCCGCCGTTCCAGATTGCTCCGCGTGAGATTTTTCCGGGGGCGGTTCCCGGCTGAACCGGCTTCCGTCGTACCGGGGAGGAAGTTTATAGCCCCTGAGTCCGAATTCCCGGCTTTGTTCCGCATTTTCCGGCCGTCCGTTCCTGCTGTACATTCGTATCGCCTCCTCCGTCATTTTTTGCCGCCCCGCGCAGAGTCGAACAGAGACGTGATCCTCGTCAGAGAAGATACGCGGTCCACGATCTCGCGCCTTTCGGGACTGAGATACGGTTTCAGCGCCGCGAGCAGACGGTTTCTGTTCTCCGTTTCCGCAGACGTAGGCACGGCGCCGCCGAGCGTTCCGAGCAGAGGAGCCAGCGCGTCGCCGATGTTGCCCGTCTGAGCGGAGGATGAGTTGAGCGCGGCCTCCGCCGCCTCTTTTGCCTCTTCCGCCGCGCCGCTTTCCTTCAGACTTTTCACGATTTCCGCCACCTGCGGGTCGTTCATCAGTTTTTTTACAAGTTCACCGAGTTCTTCGCTCTGTGCGTTGTTCATAGCGTGCCTCCTTTGTCTTTGGACGCGTCCGCCAGCTCTCCGAGCCGCATGAGATCGCCGTCCGTGAGCATTGTGAGCAGTCGGCGCAAACGGCGGACGGATCCGGGTTTCAGCGTTCCCTGCGGACGCAGGCCGTGTCGGGATGCGTACAGCCTGCACAGTCCTGCAAGCTGGTCGTCCGGCAGTGAGATGAGCAGATCCGCGGTCTTTCTGTCGATTTTCACGTTCTCGGCCTCCTTCCGTTTTTGTTATTGTATGACGGGAGAGGATAAACGGACACATATTACAGGAAGGAGTTTTTAAATGAAGATCCTCGTCTTTTCAGATTCTCACGGCGTCACGGACAATATGGAGACCGCTCTCGCCGAGCACCGAGGTGCGTTCGACGCGGTGATACATCTTGGCGACGGAGCGGGAGACCTCCGGGAGTGCGCTGTCCCGGCCGGTGTGACTCTGATCGCCGTCGCCGGCAATTACGAGGACTTTTTCTCCGCCTTTGCGCCGCAGGATCTTCCGTCCGAGAGAACGGTCGAACTCGGAGGCGTGAAGATACTCTGCGCCCACGGCCACCGGTACGGCGTGAAATCATCGCCCGAGAGGGCGATCGCCCGCGCGGCTCAGATCGGCGCCGCGCTCCTGCTGTTCGGCCATACCCACCGGCCGCTGGATACGTCGGAAGTCCTGCCTTCAGGGGAGATCCTGCGGATTTTCAACCCCGGTTCCGCGGGGCGGGGATATCCCGCTTCCTACGGGATCGTGGAGATAAGAAACGGCCAGATCCTGACATCGCACAGATATTTCTGACGCACGCCGGTCGTAAAACGGCGCCTTTTTGCGGTGGTTGACGAAACAAGTCGCCTCTTGATTGATAATTGTTATTTATTACCAATCGGGAGGCGATTATTTTGTTGATTTTTTCTTCCCGAACGGTATTGCATTGAATTGGTAAATATGGTAAAATATGGAAGAAATCAAAGAAGCGTCACGAAACGGGATGCGAAAAGAAATATGAAAAGATACAAAGAAAGGAACGGACAGGGGAAATGGCTGAAAGGGTGAGGATCCTCATCGCAGACGAGAACGCGGAAGCGAGGAAAAACTGCAGGGAGATATTAAGCGGACGCGGTTTTTCGTCCGTCGCTGAGGCGGCGGACGGAGACAGCGCATGGCGTATGGTGAAGAACGGATCGTTTGACGTTGTGATATGCGATATGTGGCTCGGAGGGATGGATGGGACAGAACTTATCAGAAGGTGCCGCGAGTCAAGCGTGTCCGGGACTCCGTCGTTCGTACTTACCGTCCCGGCTGCCGGAAGACGGGTCTTCGAGGAGGCGAACCGCGCGGGCGCGGATCTGTGTCTCATGAAGCCGGTAGACTACTCGTCCCTTGCCGACGGGATCGGGACGATCTGCAGGAACCGCGGACTCGTCACAGGCGCGTCAGCCGCGGACAACCCGGGGTCCTCCGGGAAAGAAGGTCCTGACATCGAAACTCAGGTGACGAAGATAATACACCAGATAGGCGTGCCGGCACATATAAAGGGGTATCAGTATCTCCGCACGGCGATACTGATGACCGTGTCGGACAGTAATATCATCAATTCGGTGACGAAGGTGCTCCATCCCTCGGTGGCGCAACAGTACAGTACCACCACGTCCAGGGTGGAACGCGCCATCCGCCACGCCATCGAGGTGGCGTGGGACCGCGGCGACGTGGATACGCTGAACTCCTACTTCGGCTATACCATCCAAAACAGCCGCGGCAAACCGACGAACAGCGAATTTATAGCGATGATAGCGGATAATCTGAGACTGAGATATAAGATAAGATGAAAACGTGGTGGACTTTTGAAAAAGTCCCCCACACCCCCCAAAACTTTTTCAATAAGGGCGCGGAAATACTTCCGCGCCCGGGTCTTTTTATTGTGCAGGAATGGGTTTGGTTTTCGGACGGAGCCGGTCGTAAAGAAGTAATATCAATTTTCTGTTGCAAAATCGGAGGAGATGTGGTATCATGGTGTCACCACACAAATCGAATAACGGCATCACCACCTGTTCAAGGACGGTTTTTACTTTCCGGTAAAAACGCGTGCTCTTCTTCCGTCCTTGTTTATAGGTGCCGAAGATTTGTGTGGTAGCAAACGGAGCTATGCGTTTTTCGGTGTGTGGTTCCGTTTGGAACTACACACTTTTTTATTACGGAGGAAAGAAAATGAAAAAGGTTTTGATCATTCTTTTGACTTTTGTTATGATACTCCCGTTATTGGCTTGCAGTACGAAACCTCAAGAGGTATTAGACAAACCTCAAGAGGTATTAGACGTAGAAGCTTTAATTGACGCTATCGGCGAAGTAACTGTAACAAGCGGAGAAGCAATCAGTAAAGCTGAAAAAGAATACAGTTATCTTTCATCAGACGATCAGGCCCGTGTTTCAAACCATGGCGCTTTATTACGAGCGAAAGATGAATATGACGAGATTGTCAATAAATTACTTGTTGGTGAATGGATTTATTCATATACCGCGAAAGAAGATGACTATTGGAGAGACTACCACGCTGGGGACAGAATCAGAGATACTCTTATTCTTTATGCGGGAGGTACCGGAGAAACATATAGGTACTTCGACCGTGATACTACAGTTGAAAAATGGGATATTTATTCGATTTCCTGGTCGCTGGAAAAGAACGAATTGGTAATGCAGTTCTCTAATACAACATATACATATAACGAAGCGTGGAAAATAAACTTTGATGAAAAAACCATCACTAACCAGAACAATGAAGATTTTCACAAAAAAAGTTAAGTGCTCTTGAGAGAATATCTCTGCGTGAATTAGTTTTAAAACAAATTCTATAAAAAACCAGTTTACAATAAAAAGGGAGCGGACGAAGATCCGCTCCCTTTTTCTTATATCAAATTTGCGTGTCCCTCTATCGCCCTCTCTATTCTCTGCGGTTCAATACCAATATAACGCTGTGTGACCGCGGCGCGGCGACGGACTCCCCCATCAAAACACCCGAGCCGCGAGTATTCGCGGCTCTTTTTTAAAAGTTTTTGAAGGAGCGCGAGGGGACTTTTTTCAAAAAGTCCCCTCGTTAAATTAAGTTGTGGAAAACGACCGATACAGGAACGTCACGACCTGGCCTCTCGTGCAGACGGCGGAGGGGCTAAATTTCGTTTTGGAGGTGCCTTCGGTGATCCCGTTTTCCACCGCCCACAGGACCGCCTTATAGAAATACGCCGATCTCTTCACGTCGGTGAAGGGATTCCGGTCGTTTTCGGGTTTGGGAGCGCCGTTATATCTCCACAGGAAGGTCACGATCTGCGCCCTCGTGCAGGTGACCGAGGGGCTGAACGTGGTCGGGGAGGTCCCCGTCGTCACGTTCTTCTCCACCGCCCACAGGACCGCTTTGTAGTAATAATTCTTCGCGCTGACGTCTCCGAAAGGATTATTGTCCGACGA
>JAEEGL014963943.1_pt1 | contig 23085 bp, 15 predicted proteins | sample 9134231 | NCBI WGS metagenome assembly JAEEGL01 (sample SAMN16246548, study PRJNA631951) | gut metagenome | biome: gut microbiome; feature: rumen; material: fiber-attached | host: Bos | place: Iran: Karaj | collected 2018-10
AGCGGTCCCCAAGGAGAATCGCTCCTCCGATTCCTATGAAAGTCCCTATCGATGAAAGTGCGTCGCTGCGGTGGTGCCATGCGTTGGCTTCAAGAGCTTGAGAGGAAAGCTTCTTCCCTTCTCTTACTGTGTACTGGAATGCGAACTCCTTGAGCAGTATCGAGAGAATTGCCGCCCAGAGGGCAAGTGTACCAGGCTTCGGGATGTCTTCACCCTTGGCCCATTGCACGAAGGCGTCTCCGGCATTGAAGATTATTCCTCCGGCGACAACCAGAAGAGCCATGCCTACGAAAGCGGTCGCCAGAGTCTCGAATTTTCCGTGCCCGAACTCATGGTCCTTGTCGGCGGGTTTCCCGGCGATATGCACAAACAGCATTACGACAGCGTCTGTCAGAAGATCGGACAGGGAATGGATGGCGTCAGCCACCATGGCCGCGCTGTGTCCCAGTATTCCGGCGAAGAACTTTCCGACGGTAAGGATCACGTTGACCAGGCTCCCGACCAGGGTCACTTTGTATATTTCCTTTTCCCTTTCCATTGTATCATTCCTGCTGTCAGAGGCGACTGCCGTACATGCAGTGCCTTCCGTTTCGCAGTATAAAGATACCTCATTCCTGAGAAATAGGCAATTTCTGGTAAGATTTATCTGCATCTCCGATATCCGGAAAGAGCTTTAAGGATATGAATGACTCCGGAATCATATACCGGTACATTTTTTTTCATATATTTGAACGATAAACCTTTTACATGATTCCCCGATGAAAGAGAGGTTCCATTCATTATCCGGAAGACTGATAAGGCGCATCCTTCTTGCGGTGCTCCTTATAGTGCTTGTGATTTCAGTGTTCGTGGTCAGAATCACCAGAGTTGCGATGCTGGCTTTGACAAGTGAGCATTACACCGGTGTCCTTGAAACGACCAGTGAGTATGTCGCAACCTTGATGAAATCCGTTGAAGTGTCAGCCGTGAACAATGTGGATGAGGTTATGGAGCATCTGGACACTCCCGATGACGTTGCCCACGCATTGGAGGGGGAACTCCGGCTCAACAACCACTTGTGGGGATGCGGAGTCGGTTTCGTGGAGGGTTATTATCCTCAGATGGGGAAATGGTTCGAACCTTATGCTTACACATCTGACGGGAAAGTCTCATCCTCATTGATCGGATCCGCGGACCATGACTATTTCAATATGGAGTGGTATACACAAGGGCTCTCCAATCCTGACGGAAAATGGTCCAATCCTTATTATGACAATGCCGCCACCAATCTTTACCTGTGTACTTTTTCATTGCCTGTGATAGATTCTACAGGTCGTCTGGCGGGAGTATACGGAGCTGACATTTCTCTTGAAAGTCTGACGGAAAGGATCAAGGATTTCGATATCAAAGACAATGAAACACGAACTTTTGGAGCAAAGGTGGTCAGAGACAGTACACTTCTTTCCTACAGCTTCATTATCGCGAATAATGGTGATTACATCGTGAATCCTCATAAGGAGGTCAAGAAAAAGGAGAATTTTTTCCAGAGGGCTGAATATGGAGGATTGGACAATTTCGCCAAGGTCGGAAGGAAAATGGTGGCGGGGGAGAGCGGCCAGAGAAGGGTCGACATACGAGGCAGGGATTGCATGGTGTACTATGCCCCTTTGGTTGACTCCGGATGGTCGATGGCCGTGGTCGTGCCGAGACGTCTTCTCTTGCGCCCCGGCAATATAGTGGCTATCATCATTTCATTATTCTCTTTCCTCGGCATGGTGACACTGTTCTTCATCTGTTACCGGGGTATTCTGAGGACGACTGGACCGCTGCGTCAACTTGCCGCTTCCGCCAAGCAGATGGCTACCGGGAATTTCAATGTGAAACTTCCCAAGATCAGGAAGAACGACGAAGTGAAGCTCCTTCGGGATTCGATCGAGTACATGCAGCACTCACTGAAAGACTACGTTAAGGAACTTACCGAGACCACGGCACAGAAAGCCTCCATGGACAGGGAAGTCGGTGTCGCCCGTGACATACAGATGTCCATCGTGCCCAAGACCTGGCCGGCTTTTCCGGACAGGGATGATATTGACATTTACGGTTTGCTGAAACCCGCCAAAGCTGTCGGAGGCGACCTTTATGATTTCCGGATCAAGGACGATTATCTGTACTTCTGTATCGGTGACGTCTCAGGTAAAGGGATCCCCGCTTCATTGTTCATGACCCTCTGCGTGGCAATGTTCAGGACACTTTCCCGTACTATGGAAGACCCGAAGGATATGTTGTCCCTGATGAACTCTTCCATGGCGGAAAGCAATGAATCCATAATGTTCATTACCCTGATCATCGGCAAGATGAACCTCTCGACCGGAGTCATCCAGTACAGTAACGCAGGACACAACGCTCCTGTCATAGTAAAAGACGGCAAGGCAAGTTTCCTGAAGGTGGATCCCAATGTCGCGTTGGGGATAGTGAAGGATTACGAGTACTCACTTCAGAAGACCAAATTGGAGAAGGGAAGCAGCCTCTTCCTGTATACCGACGGACTTTCCGAAGCGACATCTGCGGACAATACTCTGTTCGGGGAAGACGCCATATGCGGGAATCTGTCGGGATGCGGCAGCGAAGCTACTCCGGAAGGAATGATCTCCAGGATGAATGATGCTGTTAACAAGTTCGTCGGTAACGCTGAACAGAGCGATGACCTCACTATGCTGGCGATCAAGAGGTTATAGTGGCTTTATGCCATAAGTACTTTATTCTATTTCTTTATTTTATGCGTAAACTGCTGTTTTTAGCTATTGTATTGTCATTGGTCTCCTGCGGTGGGAATCTTCCCGCTTTGGAAGAGACCGTTTTCATAGAAGGTAGCGTCTCCACCTTGAAAGGATGGGTGGAACGCCCTTCAGCCAAGTCCGGCAAGGTACCTGTCGCGATAATATTTCATGGCCTGACGGGTGACTCTCATGAAGGGCATCTCGAAGCTGTGGCCGATTCCCTTTATTCGAGGGGGACCGCTACAGTCAGGTTCGATTTCAACGGACACGGTGAATCTGAGGGTGATTTTTCAAATATGACTCTCGACAATGAGTTCGGAGACTGCCTGGCGATCTACGATTATGTGGTGTCTTTGCCATGGGCGGACAAGGACCGGATTTCCCTGGTCGGCCATTCCCAAGGAGGGCTTGAAGCGGGACTCCTGGCCGGAGAACTCGGAAAGGGGAGGATACATAAGGTTGTCCTTATGGCACCTGCGGCCTGCATCTGCACTATGGCTGAAGAAGGATCCATGTTCGGCAATACATTCGATCCTGAGAACGTCCCTCCTTATATAGATTTCTGGAAAGGTACCCGTCTCGGTAAAGATTACATTCTCTCCGCCCAGAATCTTGACGTCTACGGCAGGACCTCTTCCTATGACGGACCTGTCCTCATACTTCAGGGACTCTCCGACGGAGAAGACCTTATCCGTGACTCAGAGGCATACACCCGCTGTCTCAAGAACGTTGAGTATGTCCCGCTGGAGGGATTGAGCCATACTTTCCATGAGGATCCTTCCATTCCTGCATCTTTGGCTGCGGATTTCCTGACGGAATGATCTTTTTTGTAACTTAGAATACTACTGATTGAGACTGATATGAAAACTACTGTCAAATTATTGTGTGCATTGGTTCTTATGGCTTCATGCGCCAGCCGGAACGAAGGCAGTTTCCACATTGCCGGAACGGTTGAAGGGGCGGACGGAAAATATGCCATGGTCTGGCAGGCGGACGCGAATGATGTGTTCCACGGTGACAAGCCTCTTGCTAAAATCCGGATACGGAACGACAGCGTAGATGCATTTCTCTCTTTGGATTCCAATTCGGTGTATGAATTACTGATCCCTGACCACAAAGGATCGAGCTATGCGGTTCATCCTGTTTTCGCAGACGGTAAGGAATTGCATGTGACCTTTTCAAAGGGTGAAAGTCGGGACCAGATATTCTTTGTCAGTTCGGAGTCCCCATTGAATTCTTTCTACACCTCATATAAGGAAGAAAAGGAGAAATCTTTGCAGGATGATATGGCAGAATATCATAGGCTGTTAGACAGCCTCTCTCGTGAGAACTCTTATTATACGGAGGAGTACCAGAAACTCTGGGACCAGTACAACGACGCTTCCGGAGCTCAGGTTGATTCGTTTACCGTCCTTCTGCGTAAACTTGAGTTGGGCGGAGGGATGCTGACGAAAGAAGGCCAGGCTCAGGATTCGCTGACAAACGATATACGCAAGCGGAGGTTGGACTATGACAAGTCCCGTCTTTGTGGGGAAACACCATCGCAGGCGACCTTCTACCTTGTTGCACAGGCGATGAAAGAGGCTCTTTATCTCAACCACGATGTCAGCTTCTGGTTGTCTCACTATGACGAGGTGTATAAGGACAATTTCTCCGGCTGCAATCTGCACAATCTGGCCAAGACGGCAATGGATGGAATCAATGTTTATGAGGGTGCTCATTATCAGGATTTCACTTTGCCTGATAAAGAAGGGAACCGTGTCAGCTTGTCATCACAGATCGACGGGAAGGTGGCTTTGTTGGATCTCTGGGCTTCCTGGTGCAAGCCTTGCCGTTCGAACAGCCGTCTGATGATTCCGGTCTATGAAAAATACAGAGATGCAGGCTTCACGGTGGTCGGGGCGGCACGGGAATACAAGGGTTCCGAATGGAGAAGTGCTTTGGAGCAGGACGCATATCCATGGATGAACCTGATCGCCCTGGAAGAAGATCATGTCGTATGGTCGTTGTATGGTCTCTCCAACTCCGCCGGTGCCCGTTTCCTTATCGGTAAAGACGGGACCATACTCAAGATCAATCCGACTCCCGAAGAAGTGGAAGCCGCAATCCTTGGGAATCTGTAGGGATTCTTCATCCGAAGTTGTGCGACTTTGTAAAGCTTGTAAGGCTGTAAAAACATAGGCCCCGCCAGTGACGGCGGGGCCTGAAGGTTTTTGGACGGGGGATACTATTCGTAGAAGTATCCGTATCCGGCTCTTGTGGAGATGTGGTCGGCAAGGTCTCCGAGTTTCTGACGGATGCGCCTTATGTTGACGTCCACGACCCTTTCTCCGACGACTACGTCCTTTGGCCAGACGATGTCGATCAGTTCACTTCTTGAGAAGGTCTTTCCGGGGTTGGCGATCAACAGGTTCAGAATCTCGAACTCCGTCTTTGTGAAGGGTATTTCCTCTCCGTTGATGAACACCTTCTTGCTGTCAGGCTCGATCACGAGCGCGCCGGTCTCAACAGCGTTCTCCCTCTTTCCTTTCTTGCTCTCGACGACATTGATGATGTAGTCACCGCACTTTTCGCACTCCCTTATGAGGTCGATGAAGATGGTGCCCACGACGAACGAGTACTGGTTCTCGTCGACGTCTACGGCGTTGCGGTTGCGGAGTTCAGTCCTGAGGGCGTCAATCTCATTCTCGACAGAGAGGGACACCTCAACGTCTCCTTCACCCTTGAGTACAAGGCTCATGTTCGTGAAAGCTTCCTCAAGCAGTGAGAACATGGTGGCGACGCCTTCTTCCTGACTTTGTGTGAACTCAGCATTCTGGCTCAGTTTGCGGTCAAGAGTCCTTGAGAGGTTGAACAGGCTGTCACCGATACTTTCGAGCTCGCTGATGGCACGGATCATCGTACGGATCTTGCGCTTGGAGTCATCGCTCAAGTGGGCGTTACCGACCTGGGCAAGGTAGCTTCCGATGCCGCTTTCCATACGGTCTGACATCTCCTCCATCTTGCGGATCTTCTCGTAAGCGGCCTTGAACTGCTCTGCATCCTTTATCTTGTAGAGGTCTCTTACCATACCGAACATCTCACCCATCTTGTCAGCGAACAGCTCGGTCTCCTTCTGCGCCTGGAATATCGAGATTTCAGGGGTTTTCATGATACCGGTCTGTATGTACTGCAGACGGAACTCTTCCTCGGTCTCGGCGCTCTTCTGAGGCAGAAGCTTGCAGACGATCTTCTCCAGTTGGGGAATGAACCAGATGAGGATGCTGGTGTTGATGACGTTGAACATCGTGTGGAACGTCGCAAGTACGAAGGACAGCCTTGCTGCAGACTGGGTGTCAGCATGAGGATCAACACCGACCAGAGAACATGCGGCATTCACGAAACGGTAGAAGATAAGAAGGCACCATATGACACCGAACACGTTGAAAAGCAGGTGTGCCAGTGCGGCTCTGCGTGCCTGGGTGTTGGCTGTGAGCGCCGCGACGTTCGCTGTCACTGTGGTTCCGATGTTCTCACCCATGACAAGGGCGATACCCTGGTAGATGGTCAGCACTCCTGAAGTGCAGAGGACCATCGTTATCGCCATCAGGGCCGCGGAAGACTGCGCGATGCAGGTCAGGACGGCTCCTATGACAAGGAAAAGAAGGATAGTGAGGTAACTTCCTGAATCGAAAGAAGCGAAGAAGTTGACCACGGCTTCGTTGTGAGCCAGATCCATCTCCCTGCCGGTGGCGTTGAGGGTTCCGAGGGCGAAAAGCAGGAACGACAGTCCGAAAAGGAAATCACCCAGGTATCTTCTTTTGGGGAAGTTGATGAGGATGACAGCGACAAGGAACACCGGCCAGACCACGTTCACTATGTTGAACGAGAATCCTGCCGACATGATCCATGCGGAGAGCGTCGTTCCGATATTCGCTCCCATGATGACCGATATCGCCTGTGCGAGCGTGAGCAATGCCGCGTTGACGAAGGACACCGTCATGACGGTCGTCGCCGCTGAGGATTGTACCGCTACGCAGATGAGCATACCTGTAAGCACGCCCGTAAAGCGGTTTGAAGTCATGGCACCGAGAATGTGCCTGAGGCCGGGGCCCGCCATCTTCTGGAGGGCTTCGCTCATCACCTTCATTCCGTACATCAGAACGGCGATGCAGCCAAGGAGTTTCAGAAATGTCCAAATCATGCTACAAATTTAACCGAAATGTTCCTTTTTCGGAATAGCCTGTAGACGGTTTTATCATTTTTTTATCAACGGAATACTGTTGAAAAGGTTTTTGGCGAAAGATGACGGAATGATTCTTTTTTGAACTATATTTGAAAAACCGCAATCATTGACCAGATGAAAATCCTCAGGCAGTTTATTCTTTCGGCAGCGCTTATGCTGCCGTTGTATTCATGTTCAGTCCCTGAAACCGGGACGGCTGATCCGGTTGATTACGTGAACCCGTTGGCGGGAACAATGTCGACTTACAGCCTTTCCACTGGCAATACTTACCCTGCTATGGCGCTTCCGTGGGGAATGAACTTCTGGACTCCCCAGACCGGGAAGGACGGAGACGGATGGACCTACCGTTATGACGCCACACATATACGTGGCTTGAAGCAGACCCATCAGCCGTCCCCCTGGATCAACGATTACGGCGCGTTCTCGATAATGCCCGTCACCACGGGAATGGTCTGGGATGAGGAGGAACGGTCGAGCTGGTTCTCCCATAAGGCTGAGACCTCGACACCGTATTACTACAGCGTATATCTGGCCGACCATGACGTGACGGCGGAGATGGCACCCTCTTCCAGGGCGGCGGCGTTCCGTTTCACTTATCCCGAAATGGAGACCTCCTATCTTGTGGTTGACGCATTCCCTGGAGGCTCATACGTGAAGGTCGACGGTAACAGGATCGTGGGATACGACACCCACAACCATGGTGGAGTGGGGGAGAACTTCCGGAACTGGTTCGTCATAGAGTCCGACACCCCTTTCTCCTTCAAGGGAGTCGTAGCGGACGGAGTCCTTCTTGAGGGGGAAACAGAGGCGGAGTCAGACCATTCACAGGCGATAGTGGGTTTCCCGACTGGGGCAGGGCAGAAGGTGAACCTTCGGGTCGCTTCTTCGTTCATTTCATTGGAACAGGCTCAAAAGAACCTTTCAGAGCTTTCCTCTTCCTTCGATGAGGTCAAGGATGCGGCCAGACAGGAGTGGAACTCGGTACTAGGAAGGATAGAAGTTGAGGACAATGACATTGACCACTTGAGGACATTCTATTCCTGCCTTTACCGCGCTCTCCTTTTCCCGAGGGACCTTTCGGAAATCTCCCCTTCGGGCGAAAGGGTGCATTACAGTCCCCATACCGGGAAAGTGGAGAAAGGGCATTTCTTCACGGATACAGGTTTCTGGGACACGTTCAGAAGCCTTTTCCCTCTAATGAACCTGGTTTATCCAGAGACTTCAGCTCTTGTCCAGGAAGGTCTCGTGAACGATTATCTTGAAAGCGGGTTCCTGCCCGAATGGGAGTCCCCGGGACACCGCGGCTGCATGGTGGGCAACAACTCCGCATCGGTGGTCGCTGACGCTTATCTTCTCGGCATACGCGGGTATGACGCCGACAAACTCTGGGAGGCTGTAGTCCATGGTGCGCACTCCGTGCATCCTTCGGTGAGCTCCACCGGAAGGCTGGGATACCAGTACTATGATTCCCTGGGTTATGTCCCATGTGACGTGGGGATAAACGAGAATGCCGCCAGGACTCTTGAATACGCTTACGATGACTGGTGCATATACCGTTTCGGAAAGGCCTTGGGAAAGAGCGAAGAGGAATTGGCCCCATACCGGAAGGCAGCTTTCAATTACCGTAACCTCTATGATCCGGAGAAGGGTCTTATGAACGGAAGAACCTTGTCGGGAGAGTTCCGCCGGCCTTTCAGCCCGCTCAAGTGGGGAGGGGATTTCACTGAAGGCAATTCCCTTCACTATACGTGGAGCGTATTCCATGACATACAAGGACTTATAGACCTTATGGGAGGTGACGACAAGTTCAATTCCACTATGGACGGTGTGTTCACCATGCCTCCGAAATTCGATGATTCGTACTACGGTTTCCCTATACATGAGATTACGGAAATGACGGTGATGGGAATGGGCAATTACGCTCATGGTAACCAGCCCATCCAGCATATGCTCTACCTGTACGACTGGAGCGGACAGCCCTGGAAGACCCAGTCAAGGGTAAGGGAAGTGATGGAGAAGTTCTACACCCCTTGGGCTGACGGATACTGCGGAGACGAGGACAACGGCCAGACTTCGGCATGGTACGTCTTTTCCGCCCTCGGCTTCTATCCCGTATGTCCGGGAAGCGGGGAATACGCCCTCGGAACGCCTCTTTTCAAGAAGACAACAGTCCATCTCCCGGGCGGGGACCTTGTTATAGACGCCAGAGGAAACTCCAAGGATGCGATGTATGTAGGAGACCTGAAGGTGGACGGAAAGAAGTGGACTAGAAACTATATCCGTCACTCTGACATAGTGAATGGAGGCACTTTGCGTTTTACGATGAGCACCGTCCCTGTTGAAACCAGAGGAACCGCTGAACAAGACAGGCCTTATTCCCTTTCTAACGACTGAAACATATGATACTGAAACGCATATCCTTTTTTGCGGCGATCCTGCTGCTCTCATCATCTCTCTTCGCACAGGAATATCAGGACAAGCGTCCCGCTCAGGATGAGCGGCTTTTCGTGTCGAAGGCAGTAGAGAACAAGATTGATGAAGTGTGCTCACTTCTTGCCAATCCCCGTCTTGCCTGGATGTTCTCGAATTGTTTCCCCAATACCCTCGACACCACGGTGCATTTCGGGAAGGACGAGAACGGGAAGCCGAGGACATTCGTCTATACAGGAGACATCCACGCCATGTGGCTGAGGGATTCCGGGGCGCAGGTGTGGCCTTATCTGCAGTTGGCTTCACAGGATGAACACCTGAGGGAAATGCTGGAAGGTGTGGTCCGCTGTCAGCTGAGCCTCGTGAACATAGACACTTACGCCAACGCCTTCAATGACGGTCCCACAGGAGGCTACTGGATGTCCGACAAGACTGACATGAACCCCAATGACCATGAACGCAAATGGGAGGTGGATTCCCCGTGCTATGTGATAAGGCTGGCTTACGGATACTGGAAGGCGACCGGGGACACATCCGTCTTTGACGGGACATGGCTTGAGGCGATGCACAATATCTACGACACTTTCAGGGTTCAGCAGAGGAAAGAAGGCCACGGCCCGTATACGTTCCTTCGGGTCACTGACCGTCAGCTTGACACAAAGGCCTGCGGCGGTCTCGGGAATCCCGTGAATCCCGTCGGTCTCATAGCTTCTTCATTCCGTCCTTCGGATGACGCTACCACATTCGAGTTTCTTGTGCCTTCGAATTTCTTCGCGGTGAGTTCACTGCGTAAAGCCGCCGAGATCCTCGAGAGCGTCAACGGTGAAGTTTCCTTCGCCAATGATTGCCGGGCGCTCGCTGACGAAGTGGAGACCGCGTTGAGGGTGTACGCCGTTTATGACCATCCCAAGTACGGGGAAATATACTCTTATGAGGTGGACGGATTCGGGAACCGGTTCCTCATGGACGACGCCAACGTGCCCTCACTTCTGGCCATGTCTTATCTCGATCCCGAAATGGCCGATGACCCCATTTACCGCAGGACCAGAAGGTTCGTGTGGAGCGAGGACAACCCTTTCTTCTTCAAAGGGAAAGCCGCTGAAGGAATAGGAGGACCCCACATCGGATATGATATGATCTGGCCGATGAGCATAATGATGAGGGCTTTCACTTCGGATGATGACAATGAAATCCGCTGGTGCATTGAAACCCTTCTGAACACAGATGCCGGTACGGGGTTCATGCATGAGAGCTTCCATAAGGACGACCCGACGAATTTCACAAGGGAATGGTTCGCCTGGCAGAATACCCTTTTCGGTGAACTCATCATCACTTTGATCGGAAAAGGGAAGCTTAAACTTCTGAATTCGATCGGAGCAAGATATTGACATGTCGGCCCTAAGGGCAGTCGAAATTACCGCTTGACAAAGAGGCCGTCACACTGAAGTGGCGGCCTTTCTCGTACGCACGCGCGTTATTTCCGCCCCTGATATACTCAAACCGGAATTATTTGCTTACATTTGCTTGATTATGCTTTGAAAAGTCCCATGGAAATCAAACTCGATCAGCATTCCCAGGAAATCCTGGATGAATACAAGAAGAATCTCACCTCTTTCAAGAAGGAGGAAAAGGTGCTTCTCAAGAAGTTGCGCGCCCTTCTTACCGAGACCGGAGTGAACGTCGCCGCCCTGGAATCAAGGGTCAAGACGGAGTCTTCCCTTGCCGGAAAACTTGAGCTCAAAGGTTCCAAGTACGCTTCCTTGGCGGACATCACTGACATAATCGGAATGAGGGTGATCACCTTCTACATCGATGATGTGGACAAGGTGGCTACGGCCGTCGAGAGACTCTTCAATGTCGACTGGGCGAACTCCGTCGACAAACGTAGGATCCATGAGATAGACTCCTTCGGTTACCAGTCCCTCCATTACGTGTGTTCAGTCCCGGATTTCCCGTACCGTTTCGAGATCCAGATGAGGACGGTCCTCCAGCACGCATGGGCGAACATGAACCACGATACCGGATACAAGAGCGGTGTGGAGATTCCCAAGCGTTACATGAGGTCCATGAGCCGCATAGCCGGTATCCTCGAACTGGTCGATGAGGAATTCAGCAAGATGAGGACAGAACTTACGGATTACCGCCGAAGGGTACAGGCTCTTGTCGCTTCAGGAAATCTGGACGAAGTCCCGCTGGACGGCGATACTTTCAGGACATATCTTACCCTGAAGCCCTTCGCGAACCTCAACCGGAGGATAGCTTCCATGAACCAGGCGGAAATCCAGGACGTCCCTCTGATGCCGTATCTTCCCGTCTTCAAAGCACTCGGGTGCAATACTCTCGGGGACATTTCCAAGATGATAAAAGAACACTCGGAAGGGGCTTACCAGATAGCATGCTACCAGATGGGCCTTACCGACCTGGACATCGTCTCTTCTTCAGTAGGGCCGCAGAACGTATGCATCGCTTACGTCCTCAAGAGCGGAGGAGGCCGTGGAGTCCTCAAATACATATTCGACATCCTCAACGGTGAATCCGAGGCCAACGGGTCTCTGGCGGAGTTCCTCGAAAGCCAGGCCAAGGAAATGCCGTTCATGAACCAGTAAAGACTGAAAGCCCGATGTCTAACGGACCCCTTGATACCAGTTTCCTGGACCGTGCGATAGATTTCGCGGTCAGGGCTCACGCTGGCACTGAACGCCGGGGAAAGGGATTCCCGTATATCGTCCATCCTTTGGAAGCGATGGCTATAGTGGCGGGAATGACATCGGACCAGGAACTTCTGGCAGCTGCAGTCCTTCATGACACGGTCGAGGATACCGATGTGACCGTTTCGGACCTCAGACGTGAATTCGGTGAGAGGGTCGCGTCACTGGTGGAAGCGGAGAGCAGCACGGTTTTCGAAGGGGAAACGGAAGAGGGAAGCTGGAAAAGAAGGAAAGAGGTGTCTATAGAGAGAATCAAGGCAGCACCCCGTGAAGCCAAGATGGTCGCCCTTGGGGACAAGCTCTCCAACATGAGGGCAATGGCTATGGATTATGAGAAGAACGGAGATGCGCTCTGGGACCTTTTCCACGTGAAAGACAAGAAAGAGCACGAATGGCATTACAGGGCCGTGGCTGATGCGCTTTCTGACCTTAAGGACACATTCGCGTACCGTGAGTTCGTAGAATTGATAGACAAGGTTTTTTGCTGATGGAACCAATAAAGATATCGTTGGATGACTATGTTCTCTTCGGCGGTGGAGCCAACGGTGAGAGCTACGACCTGAAGGAAGACCCTTCGGTCATGCTCAAGCTGTATTTCCCCGGGAAGATACAGCAGCCGCTCGATGAGATGAACCTCGCCCGTAAAGTCTACGCTCTGGGGATACCGACCCCGGAACCTGGGGATTACGTGGTGACCGAGGACGGCCGTTACGGCATAAGGTTCCGCAGGATCCTTGGGAAGACCTCCTATGCACGCGCTTGCGGGGAGAACCCTTCCAAGGTTCCCCAATATGCGGCTGAGTTCGCCTCAATGTGCAAAAAACTCCATTCAGTGCACGTGGACACCACTCAGTTCGAAAACGTGAAAGACAGATACTTGCAGATACTTTCGGACAGCCCTTATTTCACTTCCTTGGAGAAGGAAAGGATAACGAAGTTCATCCTTGACACCCCCGATGCTGACACGGCTATCCATGGTGATCTCCAGTTCGGGAATGCGATTTTCGTGGGTGAGGACAGGTACTTCATCGACCTGGGCGATTTCTGTTACGGTCATCCGTATTTCGATCTGGGAATGCTATACCTTTGCTGCAAGCTGAGCGGTGAGGCTTTCACCAAGGAGATATTCCATATGGACAACGCGACCGCCTCCAGGTTCTGGGACTGTTTCGTGCCGGAGTATTTCGGGAAGGACGTCCCTCCACGTGAGATAGAGGAAAAGATACTCCCTTATGCGGCCCTCAAGACGATCATCATTGACCGTGACAGCGGATGCAGGAGGGAAGAGTTCCATGAGATTTTGGACAAGACTGTGATTTGAACCTATGCGGAAACTGAATGACAATACCTTCGTCAGGAATCTGAGGCGCCAGGGCATGGTCATGGTGCTTGTCGCCGCGTTGCTGCTTGAGGCTACGACTTTCATCCAGACCCGTTTCGCAAGAAGAGGTATGAAAGCGGAGGCTGAACGTAGAGCCGAAAGCGAACTCGTCGCCACGAACCTGAAGATAAACAATATCACTTCTTCTGTCGAAGCCGCCGTGAACAATGTCTCCTGGGCTCTTTCTTATGAGATCAGCAGACCGGACTCCCTGTACGGTTTCTTCAGGTGGATGCTTGACCTCAGTCCGCAGATATTCGATCTAGCCTTAGGTTTCGAGCCGGATTATTTCCCTGAGAAGGGCCGATGGTTCGAACCGGTATCCACCCGTCTTGACGACGGGTCATACGAGGATGCCGAAATAGGTTCCGCTGCCCATGATTATCTTAACATGGCATGGTACAGGAACGCTATCGAAAAAGGGGAAGGCGTCTGGAGCGAACCTTATTTCGATGACAGCGGCGGAAGGGCCATGGTGGTTACATATGCCGTCCCCGTTCGTGACAGGGAAGGAAAGATCGCAGGTGTGTTCGGAGCTGACGTGACGCTCGATTTCCTTAAGGAAATGGTCGAGAATATTCAGCTTTATCCCAATTCCTACAGTACAATCGTAAGTCAGGAGGGGCAATTGCTGGCTGCTCCTGCCGAAACCTTGTCCACCAACAGGGCGGTGAGATTCAAGACCTCCATTGAGGACACGGGCTGGATCATGACCATCGTTATCCCTGAAAGCGAGATATACCGCAATGTCAAGAGAACGGGCATATGGACTTCATTGTTCCAGCTTATGGGTCTGATGTTCCTGATCTACATCATCCAGAGGACCGCGAAGGAGCAGGTGAAACTCAAGGAGGCGGAGGACAGCAACGACAGGATCGAAGGAGAACTGAAGATTGCCCGAGGAATCCAGATGTCCATGATTCCCAAGACTTTCCCTCCTTTCCCGGAGAGGAATGATCTGGATGTGGCGGCCGCCATGTATCCTGCAAAGGAAGTAGGAGGAGACCTTTATGACTTCTACATAAGGGATGAGAAACTCTACTTCTGTATCGGGGATGTCAGCGGAAAGGGCGTTCCTGCATCACTTTTCATGGCGGTGACAAGAAGCCTTTTCAGAACGATCTCCGCTCATGAGAAGAGCCCTCAAAGGATAGTGACGGCCATGAACGATTCCATGACCGACATGAACGAGAACGACATGTTCGTGACCTTCTTCTGCGGTGTGCTGAACCTGGTGACCGGTCACCTTAGGTACTGCAACGCGGGTCACAACGCTCCACTGATCATGAAGGATTCGATGAAAACCCTTCCAGTGCTTCCCAATCTCCCTTTGGGCGTAATCAAAGGGAACACATTCAAGGAACAGTCTACAGACCTTTCTTACGGTGATGCCCTGTTCCTTTATACCGACGGCATCACCGAGGCCGAGAACTCCTCATACGACCTGTTCGGTGAGGAAAGGCTCATTGATGCCCTTTCAGTCAAATCTTCCTCCAGGGAGCAACTCGAATCCGTCAAGGAATCCATCAGCGAGTTCGTGGGAGACGCTCCCCAGAGCGATGACATAACGATGCTATTTATCCATTATATGAATACAGCCAATTCCGGAGAATCCGAACGCCATCTCGTTCTTCACAATGATATCCGTCAGATACCGCTGCTGGCGGCATTCGTGGAGGGTGTGGCCCAAGAAAAGAAATTAGAACAGTCTGTCGAAACGGGCATCAATCTTGCTCTCGAGGAGGCTGTCACTAATGTGATCATGTACGCTTATCCCAGGGGTACGGACGGCCTTATTGAAATAGACGCCAAACTGAACGACAAGTCGGTGGAATTCGTGATATCGGACAGCGGCTCTCCTTTCGATCCCACCGCGGTTCCCAAGGCTGACACCTCACTGGGCGTGGAAGACCGCCCGATCGGCGGACTGGGCATATTCCTTGTCCGTAACATCATGGACAACGTCAAATATGCGAGAAAAGACGGCAAGAACATTCTTTCAATGACAAAAAACATATAAGATATGGAAGTCAAAGTTACCAAAGACAAAAACCAGACAACGGCCAAACTTGTCGGCCGTCTTGACACTCCTTCTTCAATTGAAGTAGGAAAGGAAATCGAGGCCTTGAAAGCTGATGCGGCAGGTACGGTTGTACTTGACTGCAGCGAGATGACATACATCTCATCTTCGGGTCTCAGGCTCTTCCTCGGACTCCGTAAGGAGGCCGCTGAAAAAGGCGGAAAAGTCATCGTACGTGGAATCAACAACGATATCCGCAGCGTCTTCATGATGACAGGTTTCCTGAACCTGTTCCAAATTGAAGACTGATGCTTCCGCTGTCGATCTTTTCTGTCAACCTGCTTTCCGACCACCTGTTGCTCCTTGCATCAGTGCTGGTCGCTTTCGCTATACTGGTTACCAAGGTCGGTACACGCCTTGGCGCTCCTTCATTGCTGCTGTTCCTTATCCTTGGAATGGTGGTCGGAGCTGATGGCCTTGGCCTGAAGTTCGAGGAATATGAAGTGGCGGAGTCGATCGGACATTTCGCGATGACGGTGATCCTTTTCACAGGTGGTCTGGAGACTTCTTTAAAGGAGACCAAACCGGTGATGAAGCAGGGCGTGCTCCTCTCTTCTCTGGGTGTGCTTCTTACCATCCTGCTGACCGGTCTTTTCATTTGGCTGGTGACGGGAAGCCTCATAGGAACGATAGGTAGTACTTTCCTCGGCTGCATACTTCTGTCGGCCATAATGTCTTCGACAGATTCCGCGTCGGTGTTCTCAGTCCTTCGCGGAAAGAGACTGCACCTGAGGGAGAATCTTGCGCCTATGCTGGAGCTCGAGTCCGGAAGCAACGACCCGATGGCGTATGTCATCACCATCATCCTCGTCCAAGTCCTTACGGCGACAAAAGGCGGTACAGATGTGGCCGGTTCGATAGTCATGACCGGTGCGTGGGTCCTTATTCTCCAGATTGTTGTAGGCGCATTGGTCGGATTCGCAGTAGGGTTCGGAGCGAAACTTCTCCTTGACAAAGTGAACCTTTCCAGTACCGCGCTTTATTCGGTCCTGATACTGAGCATAGGTTTCTTCTCGAACGCTGTCGCCTCGATCCTTCATGGTAACGGCCTCCTTTCGCTGTATATCGCCGCTATCATCATCGGAAACAAGGTGGAGCTTCGGGACAAGAAGGACATCTTGAATTTCTTCGACGGAATGACCTGGCTGATGCAACTTCTGATGTTCCTCGTGCTGGGTCTGCTCGCCAGGCCTTCCCAGATGGGTGACGTCATTTTCCCGGCATTCCTGATATGCCTTTTCATGATGTTCGTCGCACGTCCTGCCAGCGTGTTCCTTTGCCTTCTTCCTTTCCGGGACATGTCCGTGAGGGCGAAAATGTTCGTCTCATGGGTGGGACTGAAAGGCGCAGGTCCTATCCTGTTCGCCCTTTGTCCTGTGGTGGCCGGAATCGAAGGCTCTTCGGAACTTTTCAACATCGTATTCTGCATAACCCTTCTTTCGCTCCTCGTCCAGGGTATGACCCTTTCCAAGGCGGCTGACGTGCTGAACCTCAGCTACGATGAAGACCCTGAAGTTGAGACATTCGGAATGGAGATCCCTGAGGAAATGGGAATCCTTCGTGACCATACGGTCACTGAGGGCGAACTCGCGGACGGAGCGACTCTGCGCGACCTTCATCTGCCTCACGGAATCCGTGTGGTCATGGTGAAAAGGGAGGACAAGTTCCTTGTCCCTCACGGGAGCATGACTCTGCAGAAGGATGACCATCTTATCATAGTCATGGGGGAGACCGACGACTGATGAAAGTCTCCCTGTCCTGTCATTGAAAGAAGAAGCCGCGGTCCCGAATGTGAAAGGACCACGGCTTCAATCTTCAATGTGGGGTAACTTCATCGCTTAAGGTCTTCTTCCGCTTTTCGGAAAGCCTTCTCGAAGTTCTCCGCTGCTTTTCTGGATTCCTCCTTTCTTGGGGCCAGCATGTCGAATGCGTGATAGAGCCCTTCGTAAACGTCCACCTCCGCTTCTACACCTGCTTCCCGCAACTTTTCCACGAACTCCATAGTCTCGCAGTAAAAGGGTTCCCCTGTGCATACGAAGGTGTATGCCGGAGGAAGGCCTGAAAGGTCCGTTTCCCTTGCCGCAGCAGCATACGATGGCACATCATCAGTTCCATAAAGCGGACCCAGATAAGTTTTCCATCCGAAGTGGTTCCTCTTCGTGTTCCACACCTTGTTGCGGTTGTCCCTGGAGGATTCCGTGTCACGGTCGTCGATCATCGGATAGAGGGGCATCTGGAACGCGATGCTGAATTCTTTCCTGTCCCTTGCAAGTATGCAGAGTGCGGCACAGAGCCCTCCTCCTGCGCTTTCTCCTCCGACGAAAATCCTTTCCTTAGCTATGCCGAGACTTTCAGCGTTTTCGAAGACGAACCTGAGTGCCTCGTAGCAATCTTCTATGGCGGTAGGGTATCTCCCTTTCTTGGCGAGCCTGTATTCAGGACTGATCACTACCGCTCCGTACTTTTTGACAAGAGCGGGTGGACGTCCCATCATCCCCGCCATTGAGGCCATTCCGGTAATGTATCCTCCTCCGTGGATCCATAGCACACCTGTGGAGGGTTCTTCGGCAGGGGAGTCGGTGCTGTAGATGAGTATCTTCATCCGGTGACCGTCCTTGCATATGACATGTGCCTTCTCCTTCTTCATCCCCCTTTCCGCATGAAGGGGAAAGAGGGACAAGAAGATGAGTGCGGCCGCAAGGAAAGTCCCGGCTTTCATTGCTTTAGTAGCTTAAACCGCTTCCCAAAGGGATCATTGAGTATCCTTCAGCTTCCATTGTGCTGGGAAGGTCCTCCTTGTTGTTCTCTATGGCTTCCTGTGAAGAAGGGATAGCGAAAGGCATCTTGCCCGTGGGGTTGAACTTGCCGGTCAGTACATCAAGCACTGCAGGGAGAGTGGTGCCGAAGGTGGCGACCCAGCTCTTTGATGCGGCACTTGAGAGCTCGTTCAGTACCCAAGGCTTGCTGCAGTTGACTATTACGGTCGTGGGTTTCTTTGCCGCTATGGAGTTTATGTACTTGACGTCCATGCTGTTGGCTGAAAGGAGGTTGCTGATAGGAGCTGCTCCGCCGCCGCCTCCGAGGAATCCGCCGCCACCGGCACCGGGAAAGAGCCAGAAGACTACGGCATCAGCCTTTTCAGGCTTGTCAACGAACTCTACGCCCCAGTTCCCTTCGGGCTTGACAGGAGTGTGGTTGCCCCTTGCTGAAGCGTCCATCCTCTCAAAATACACCTTGGTGCCGCTCTTCAAAGGAAGAACTTTGCCGTCGTTCTTCATAAGGACGATGGATTTGCGGAAAGCCGTTTCCGCGAGCGCGCGGAATTCAGGGCAGTTGGCTGTCTTCTCGGCTTTGTCAGGATCGACGTAAGGGTTCTCGAATAGTCCCATGCGGAACTTCTCGATGAGAAGACGGGTGACTGAGGTATTGATCTGCTCGTCAGTTATCATGCCGGCGTCATAGGTGGCTTTGAGGTTCTTGATGTCTGCTCCACCTGAGAAGAGGTCCGTACCTGCAGCTACTGCTTTAGCATACCTTTCCTGGTAATTGAGGTCCTCCACGCCCCAAGGCATGTTGTTGATGGGACCGGTGTCAGAGTTGACCAGACCCTTGAATCCCAATTTATTGCGGAGAAGTTCGGTCAGAAGACCGTAGTTGTAAGCCGATCCGACTTCTTCGTATTCGGTCTCATGAGGACGGGCATAATAAGGCATTATGCCGGAAACGCCTGCATCAACTGCAGCCTTAAAGGGCTTGATGTGATAGTCGAAGTTGCCTCCGGGATAGACGAGGTTCTTTCCGAAGTCATAGTGGGAATCCCATCCCTTCATTTCAGGACCGCCACCAGGGAAATGCTTCATGGTAAGGGCTACGGAGTGAGGACCCATCTCCTCTCCCTGGAATCCTTTCACAAGCTGTGTGGCGATGACTGCGACCCTGTCGGCGTCTTCACCGAAGGTACCTTCGATACGGCTCCATCTGGGTTCAGTGGAAAGGTCCAGCTGGTACATGTAGCCTTTGCGGATTCCGCAGGCTACCCATTCAGCGGCTGCGCTCTTTGCGAACTCGAGAATGAGGTCGGGATCATCGGCTGCAGCGAGTCCGAGGGTTCCCGGCCACTGTGTGAAGAAGCTGTTCCCGACGTTGAGTCCCATGGAGTTGTCGACGGCGACGTGGTTTCTGGGGTTCGATGCGAAGATCGCAGGAATACCTAGACGGGTGTCCTCGGCCACCGCCTGAACGTTGTTCGCCCACTCGGCCATTACCCTGGCGGGTGCGTTGGCTCTGAGGATGAAGTGCCTGAGGTGTCTTTCCTTGATACCCTTGGTGGTACCGGACACGTTGATGGACTCTTCAGAGGCCAAGCCGGTGAACATGTTGCGGTTTGTGACGACATCCTGTTCATTGAGGTCTGAAGTCACGGTTCCTCTGCCGCCTCCTCTGGGGTCACCGCCCTGGGGCGCTGATGAACCCATGTTTATCTGGGAAATGATCATGAACCCGATCTTTTCATCGATGTCCATCTTTCCGAGAAGGTCTTTGGCCCTTTCCTCCGGAGAGAGCCTCCAGTCCTCATAACGGTCTAGTTTACCGTTCTTGTTGAGGTCCTTGAAAGAGTAACCGCCCTTCGTTATGATGGGAGCGGTCCGGTTACCGAGTTCCGGCTGGGTGTAGTTTCCGGAACATCCTGCCACCAGAATGGCAAGCGCGAGAGGCAATAATCTTTTCATCATATTCTGTGTGTTTGTGTTTGTTTCCTTTGTGTGATGCGTTTACGCCTGAAGATAGAATTCCACGTTGTCGCGGTTCAGAAGGTCTATCGGCATGTCGTTGGATACTTTCACCGGCTTCTTGAGTATGAGTTTCTCGCAAAGCGCTTTCACTGCTCCGTAACCCTGTTCTTGAGGTCTCTGGGAGATCAGTCTTGCGATCCCTCCATCGCGGAGGCATCCGACATTGGAAGGAAGAAGGTCGTATCCGGTGAGGTCGAAGTCCTTTATGCCGTTGTCACGCAAGTATTCGCCGACTATGTATGCTCTTGAGTTGAAGAACACTCCTGTCTTTATGTCCGGCTTTGAACGGAAGAACTCCGAAAGAATCACGTTGTCCTTGTCTTTGTCCCTGGTGGAGGGGAGGCTCACTTTGACCAGAGAGACGTCTGCACCGTGGTCGGAGATCCATTTCCTGAAGCCTTCCTCCCTTGACACCTGCTGGTTCGATCCGGTGTGACTGCTGCGGGTGGTTTCGAAAACGGCCACCTTGCCGCCATTTGGGACTCTCAGCGGTAGGACTATCCCGGCGGTGAAGTATCCGCTCATTATGGCGTGCTGTGCGAAATACGCCAATGGGGAAGCTCCTTCTATGGTGGCGTCAACGAAGATGTAGGGGATGCGCCTTCTCTCAAGTTCCTTAATGAAGGGCATCGTGTGTTCCTTCACGGTCGGACCGATGATGACGGCATCGTGCTCTCCTTCGAGGATGCTTGATCCTGCTTTGTCGAAAGTGGGGTAGTCAAATGAATCGTAGTAATAGAAAGAGAGTTCCGTTCCGAGATCCGCGAAGTCTGCGGCTCCGTCTTTCAGACCATCCTCAACCTGTTCCCAGTATTCGCCCTCAGTGTGTGAAGGGATGAGGCAAGCGAAGGAGAACTTCTTGTTGGAAGCCAGGGCGCTGGCGTACCTGTTGGGTTCGTAGCCGAGTTCCTTCATGATTGAAAGCACCTTGGTCCTGCTTTTCTCCGACACGCCTCCGCGGTTATGGAGCACACGGTCCACTGTTCCGAGCGATACTCCCGCCTTTTGGGCTATATCCTTTGTCCTGATTCTTGCCATAGGGGTCATTTTGTGCAAAAATAAAGGATAATTAATGTAATGCAAAGGAAAAACAGAAAAAATTGTGCACGTGCACGGAATTTTCTGGGGATGTCTCACTTTGGGTAGAAGAATACCGCATTTTAAACCGCATGCGGAAATTATTGGCTATATTTGCGTATCACAAAACAGAACATTATCATGAAACGCTTGTTATTAATTCTTTCCTTGGCTCTGTCATTCACCTTATCCTATGGACAGAATCAGGTCATCCGCCTTTATGAAGGGGAAGCTCCCGGATACGAGGGTATGGAAGACCATGAGTCATTCGACGGAAGGACGGCAATGAACGTCGTCAATCCTACTCTCACAGTTTATCTGCCCGATCCCGGCAAGGCCACGGGTGCTGCGATGATCGTAGCTCCTGGCGGAGCTTACGTGACGCTCTCGATGGATTATGAGGGATACGACGTGGCCCAGTGGTTGTGCGAAAGGGGAGTCGCCGCTTTCGTCCTTAAGTACAGAACCAGACCTCTGGGCAAAACAGAGGAAGAGAGCCGAGCGAAACTTTCCTCCATCTTGGGGGACATCTTCCGGCCTGATGCTGACCGTACCAAGACTTTGACCAGGATAGGAGATACCGAAGAAAGCAGAGCTGTCCGCATTGCTCATCAGGACGGACTCCAGGCTATGAAGATCGTCAGGTCACGGGCGGGCGAGTTCGGAATCGACCCCGACAGGATAGGGATCATGGGATTCTCGGCGGGAGCCGTTCTGGCGATGAACGTCGGAATGCACCATGACGCTTCTTCGAGACCCTCTATGGTCGCCCCTGTGTACGTCGGTTGGGTTGATCCAGTCGAAGTGCCGGAGGATGCCGCTCCGCTTTATCTGGTCAGCCCCCAGAATGACCTTTTCGAGCCGCATGAGCCCTATGACCTTTACGAGGCATGGACCAAGGCCGGAATCGAGGCTGAACTTCATTACCATGCCGGGGTGCAGCACGGATTCGGGATGAGGAAGATGGAGAACAGGACCGTCGACGGATGGATCGAAGGACTGTACAGGTTCATGAAACAGACCGGCTTCGTCAGATCCACCACAATAAACAGCGTGACAATAGACGGCGGAGGGCTTGGACCCTACAAATCCGTAGTCGTCGAGGACGAAGGTCTTCCCGGATACTCGATCGTAAGGCCTGCGGATCTTTCTCAAGCATCCAAGAACGGTCCGATGCCCGTCATCCTGTTCGGAAACGGCGGATGCACAAGGGACTCATGGTTCTATCTTCCTTTCCTCACCAATATCGCTTCGCAAGGCTATGTCATAATCACCAACGGATACTGGAAAGGAACCGGTCCTACACCTGAAGACATAAGGAGACAGTATGAGCAGCAAAACGCCCAGAGACAGCAGGCTGCTCCACAACCCGCTGAGCAGAGGCCTGCTCCTGCCATGGGCCAGGGAGGTGATTCCAAGAAAGAAGATGCCCTTGATTATGTCCGTGCCCTTAATTGGCTGCAGAGAAAATCCTCCGATCCCGCCAGTGAATACTTCGGAACTGTCGATACACGCAATACGGCGGCTATGGGCCAGTCATGCGGCGGACTCCAGGCCCTTGTCCTGAGCACAAGGGGTGATGAGAGGATAAAGACCACGGTAGCCCTCAACAGCGGCGCCTTTCCTGTTGATCAG
>JAEEGL015257532.1_pt1 | contig 23085 bp, 16 predicted proteins | sample 9134231 | NCBI WGS metagenome assembly JAEEGL01 (sample SAMN16246548, study PRJNA631951) | gut metagenome | biome: gut microbiome; feature: rumen; material: fiber-attached | host: Bos | place: Iran: Karaj | collected 2018-10
GCGTTCTTGATCTTAAAATCATATGCATGGATCGCATAAGCTGTCATAGTTGAGAAATATGTTGACAGTACCGCTGCAGCGATTGATATGATAAGTGAGTTTTTGAGTCCGCTAACGACAGGCTGTGAACTGTGCATCAGGCTGTCCCAGTTTGCAAGTGCGTTTCCTCCCGGTATAAGGGTAAATCCCTTTGTCAGATCAGAATGACTCCTGGTCGCATTTATAAATAGAATATAAAACCAAAACAGGCAGAGGAATGTGATCAGTACCAGTACTATATAGGCGATGATGCGCCTTGTGGTAATGCTAGCTCCGGATTTAACTCTTCTTGTATCCATAATCTCTTCTCCTTCTTTTAGATTATCGGCTCGATGTTCTTAATAGTTTTCCTGCTTTGTCGTAAATCTATATACTGCAAAACTCAGTATACCGGTAACAATGAGCAGGATGACCGAAAGTGCTCCGGACATTCCGAAATTTTTATTAAACAAATGCTTATTAAGGAACATAATCAGTGTCATTGTTGTTCTGTCAGGAGCCCCTTCACCGTTAGTAAGGATCTGTGGCACATCGAACATCTGCAGACCACCGATAAGAGATGTTATCAATACAAATACAAATATGGGACGAAGGAGCGGCATAGTGATCCTCCAGAAAATCTGTGTTGCTGTTGCCCCGTCAACCTCTGCCGCTTCAAATAATGATGTATCTATCCCCATCATTCCGGCAAGCAGCAGAATAGTTGTATTTCCAAACCACATCAGGAAATTCATGAACCCGACCAGTATCCTTGCACTTCCGGTGTTTGACATGAACTTATATGGCTCAGACAGTATACCTATCTGTTGAAGCATGGAGTTGATCGGACCTGAATCCGCAAAAAGCGTGAAGAACAGCATCGCAAATGCTGCTGCCATGATAAGATTCGGCAGATAGATTACTGTTTTGAAAAATCTCTGACCCTTTATGCGAAGTGACGGATCTGAAAACCACGCTGCCAAAAGAAGTGAGATAACAATCTGAGGCAGGAAGCCTATTATCCACATCACAAACGTGTTCTCAGTGTACTTCCAGATATCTGCATTTGACAGCAAAGTCTGATAATTTTCGAGGCCTATGAAATTAGGCCCTATCTGCTTCAATCCTGAACGATAATTCTCAAAGAAACTATAGTAGATCGTTGAGATAAACGGTACAAGCTGAAACACAGCATACACGATAATAAACGGAGCAAGAAAGATGTATCCCCATTTATTATACTTTACAACATTTGAATTCCCGTTCTTTTTCTTTCCCCCATCCATATAAATACCTCATTTCTGCTAAAATTAGCCATTAGTTGAGCCTTTATCCTCAAAGCTCACAATAGATTTATACTATTATACCATAGAAATATACTTTTATTGTGAATTCTGACGAAAACGATTTTTTATAAAAAGGGCCCGCCCGCAACCGGGCAGGCCCTTTGGTTACCTTATAGATTTACTCTCTATCCGGCACTGATATCAGAATGAAAGCTCAGGATACTTCTCCTTGACTGATGTCTGGAAGTTTGCGATAGCCTTGTCATAGTCTACCTTACCCTCGAAGTAATCCTTCATAGCTGCCTGGAATGACTCGTTGCATCCCTGATCGTAGTCAGAAATCTTGCTCATGTCTACCTTCTCAGCTCCGTCAGCAAGCTGCTTATAAGGATTCTGTCCGCCAAGGATCTTGCTGCCGAAAGTAGTATCTGCTGCAAGTTCTGCAAGAAGTGAAGGGCTGTTTACACAGTCTGAATCCTTCTCAACGATCTCCTTAAGGACTGCTTTGTCAGTTGTCATTGTAAGCATTATATCCTTTACAAGCGTAGGATTGTCTGTTCCGACCGCACCGCAGATCCATGTGCCGCCCCAATAGAATGACTGAGGTCCTACGCAAAGTCCCCAACGTCCTGCATTTGCTACAGAACCTTCAGTATCAGCTGCCATACAGAAGTTTATCAGCCAAGCAGGTCCAAAGTATGCGAATACCTTGCCTTCAGGATAAAATCCCTTGCTCCAGTCATCTGACCAGAGATCATACGTATTAGTCTCTTTTGCGTCTACGAGTGCCTTGGAATCTTCAACCCACTTCTCGATGTTAGGATCGATCTTAACTGTTGTGCCGTCAACCCAAGGACTTGAAACGTTGTTTGAATATACACGGAATGAATCATTAACAGTTGACTCTACAAAATAGCCTGCCTTCTTAAGATCCTCTGCAGTCTTGTTAAATGTAGCCCAATCCTTCACGAAACCCTGAACCTCATCGGGCTCTTCTGTTCCGAGGACTTCCTTTGCAATGTCTCTGTTGTAGATAAGACCCGCTGAGCAAGCCTGCCATGAAAGGCCTCTGAGAGCTCCCTTTGAATCAGTTACAATATCCTGAGTGTACTTATACTGATCAGAAATATCAGCAGCTGCAATTCCGAGATCATCCATTGACATTGCTACTGCAGGATCAGCATTAACATACTTAAGTGCATAGTCAGCTTCTACAAGGAACATATCCACCTTGTCGTCTGCAGCTGCGCTCTCGTTTGTCGGAAGCACCTCATCGAGATGGTTCTGATATGCATTATCATCGGTAGGAGTGATTATCCAATTAACTGTCACATCGCCGATCTTACCTGTGGTATCATCGACCTTTTCGTATCCGGGATAATGGTCTGTAACTCTGCTCTTGAACTCCTCGTTCCAGCACTGCACATTGAAAACCTTGCCTTCATCAGCTGCGGCCGCGGCTGTATCAGCCGTTGCATCTGCTGCTGTGTCAGCCGTTGCGTCAGCTGCTGTATCAGCTGCTGCATCATCAGCCGGAGCCGCTTCATCGGCTGCCGCATCAGCTGCAGGTGCTGTTGCAGGCGCTTCTGCTGTACCGCCGCATCCTGCGAGAAGGGTAGCTGTCATTGCTGCTGTAAGTAAAATACTTACGATCTTCTTTTTCATTTTCTTCCTCCTTAAAAAATAATAATCTATGTATTAGACCCTATGTCTTAATACCGTATCAATCAGGGCTGTATATTTTTATGCAGGATTTCTCAGTATTTTTACTGAATCTCCTTTTAGCAGTTTGCCCTCAACCACTATGCTTTCAGATATGGCAGACTTAGGCCGTTCTATCATTTGCACCAGCTTCCGTGCCGCCAGCTCACCGATTGTCTCAGTATCCTGTTCTATTGTTGCAAGCTTAGGTTCTAAAACCTTCGCTATTCTTATACCATCATATCCGGCTATGGATATATCCCCCGGTATAGTAAGTCCCCTTGCCTGAATAGCATTTATCCCGCCTATCGCTGAAAAATCATCCGGATATATGATACAAGTCGGCGGATCCTTCAGATCCAGGAGTTCCAGTGTCAGATTGTAGGACACCTCAGGTTTTCTGTAAATCCCGTCTTTTACATATTCATCGGGAACCGTTCCTCCGAGTTCCTCCATCGTCGCATAAAAACTGGCAAGCCTGTTCTTTGTTACGGACGAATCTTTTCCATGAATATATGCTATCTTTCTGTGACCGCAGCTCTGGTATATATATGTGACCAGATCTCTTATTCCGCTCACGTTATCTGATATGATTGCCGTCCTGTTATCAAATACATGATCTATGGTCACCACAGGTATATTGCTTGTCGCAAGTTCAATAACATCCGGATCGTTAAAATCTATACAAGCCAGCACTACTCCATCATATCCTCTGTAGCGGCAGTGTTCCAGATACTTCATATCCATGATGCCCCGGCTGCTGTTTATAAAACTAATGTCGTAACCCTTGGACTCTGCAGTCTTCTTTAATGAATCAAGTACTGCTGCAAAAAAGTCATGCGTGATACCGTTCCCCGCATCATCTCTGAAAAGCACGCCGATATTATGGCTTCTGTTTGTTTTAAGGGTTCTTGCTGAAGCATTCGGAAAATACCCCATTTCTCTGGCAGCTTCCCTGACTTTTTTTTTCGTAGCTTCTCCGATATCGCTGTGATCGTTCAATGCCTTACTTACGGTCGCAACAGATACACCCACCTTTTTCGAAATATCCTTCATAGAGACCATCCGTCTACCCCCCCATATATGACGCTCCAACAGGTCTCTGAAATCTTCCAAGGCCGTCTTAAACGTTTTCGTACTAAAAATATATAACAATCCACCAAACAAGTCAATATATTTTTTGTATTTTTAGTCATTATTTATATATCGACAGGAGTTTTTCGTCTATATCAGATCCAAATCATTGTTTATTCTTTGATTCAGCTTAATATAACTTAATTGATTAAGTCTGACATCCCGAAATCTGTTCCTTATATATTTTTGTGATTTTTTGTTGTATTTGCAGTGATTATAGAATATAATCTTACCTAACCCGGATTTTTCCGGGATACTTAATCGTTATAGAACAAATGACATTATGGGGGGTAAAAACATGAACTTTGGACATTTCGATGATGAAAACATGGAATACGTTGTCACTACGCCGAAGACCCCGCTGCCCTGGATAAATTATCTCGGCAGCAACGACTTCTTCTCACTTATCTCAAACACAAGCGGAGGATATTCTTTTTATAAAGATGCAAAGCTCCTGAGACTTACAAGATATAGGTACAACGACGTTCCGTTAGACTCAAACGGTAAATATTTCTATATAAAAGACGGCGCTGCTATATGGAACCCGGGTTGGCAGCCGACCAAAACGGAACTTGATGAATATGAGTGCCGCCATGGCATGGGTTATACAAAATTCCATGGTAAAAAGGGAGATATAAGCGCAAATGTCCTCTGCTTTGTTCCCATGGATGATACATGCGAAGTACAAAAGATCGTTGTTACAAACGATGGTTCCTCAGAAAAGAAGATCCAGCTTTTCTCATATGTAGAGTTCTGCCTCTGGAACGCTATGGATGATATGACAAATTACCAGAGAAATCTTTCCACCGGAGAGGTCGAAGTCATAGGGAGCACAATCTATCATAAGACAGAGTACCGGGAAAGAAGAAATCATTATGCTGTATACTCCGTAAACACAAAAGCGGACGGCTTTGATACCTCCAGAGAAGACTTCATCGGAGTATATAATTCAGGTGCAAATCCCGACGCGGTTATCGAGGGCAAATGCCGCAACTCTATTGCTTCAGGCTGGTATCCCATCGCCTCACATCAGATAGATATCACTCTCGCTCCCGGCGAATCAAAGAGCTATGTCTTTGTTTTGGGCTATTGCGAAAACCCCAAGGATCAGAAATGGGAGGCTCAAGATGTAATAAATAAAGCACCGGCCGAAAAAATGCTGGCAAAATATCAAACCGATGAAGATGTAGATAAATCCTTTGACAATTTGAGGACTTACTGGAAAAAGCTCCTCTCCAAATTTACAGTCAACACGAAAAACGACAAAGTCAACCGCATGGTGAATATCTGGAACCAGTATCAATGCATGGTCACTTTTAACATGAGCCGTTCCGCTTCATATTATGAATCGGGAATCGGAAGGGGTATGGGATTCAGGGATTCATGCCAGGATCTCCTGGGTTTCGTGCACCTTATCCCAGACAGGGCAAGACAGAGGATAATAGACATTGCTTCTACCCAGTTTCAGGACGGTTCTGCATACCATCAATATCAGCCCCTTACAAAAAAGGGCAATTCCGATATCGGAAGCGGTTTCAACGACGATCCGCTTTGGCTTATCGCCGGAACTTCAGCATATATCCGCGAGACAGGAGATACTACTATTCTGGATGAGATAGTTCCTTACGATAATGATATGTCTGTCGCTACCTCTCTCTTTGAGCACCTTACCAGAAGTCTTGATTATATCATCAATCATAAGGGTCCGCACGATCTGCCTTTGATCGGACGGGCAGATTGGAACGATTGTCTTAATCTCAACTGCTTCTCAGAACATCCCGGTGAATCATTCCAGACTTTCGGACCGTCAGAGGGCCCGGTTGCCGAATCAGTATTTATCGGTGGAATGTTTGTAAAATACGGCAATGAATATGCCGATCTTTGTGACTTCATAGGAAAAAAAGACGAAGCAGACAGGGCAAGGAGCGAGGTAGAAAAGATGGTAAAAGCCCTGCTTGGCGCCGGTTGGGACGGCAAATGGTTTATCAGAGCCTATGATGCAAACGGCAACAAGGTAGGATCAAATGAATGTGATGAAGGTAAGATTTATATCGAGCCACAGGGTTTTTGTGTTTTGGCCGGCGTAGGTGTTGAAACCGGTGAAGCGCAGAAGGCTATGGATTCAGTTAAAGAGATGCTTGATACAAAGTACGGTATCATGATATTACAGCCGGCATATACGCGATATCACGTAGAACTGGGCGAGATTTCTTCATATCCCCCGGGATACAAGGAAAATGCCGGAATTTTCTGTCACAATAATCCCTGGGTTTCTATAGCTGAAACAGTTATCGGAGACGGAGACAGGGCGTTTGAGATTTATCAGAAAACCTGCCCCGCATATTTGCAGGATATATCAGAGATACACAGGACTGAGCCCTATGTTTACTCTCAGATGGTAGCCGGACGCGATGCCAGATTTCACGGCCAGGGTAAAAATTCATGGCTTACCGGAACCGCTGCATGGACATTTACCGATATTTCACAATACATTTTAGGTGTTTATCCCACGCTCAAGGGACTTCAGATCAATCCTTGTATTCCCCATGGTTTTGGTGATTTCACGGTTACCCGTGAGTACAGAAATGCGGTATATCATATTACCGTTAAAAATCCTTCGGATGTATGTAAGGGCGTTTTGAAGATGACAGTTGATGGTAACGATATCTCCGGAAACGTAATACCCTACGATCCATCAAAGAAGGATGTAAATATTGAGATTGTTATGGGATGACATGCTCTGATTAAAAAACACTTTGACCCCCGGTATAATGACCGGGGGTTTTTTAATATACCCGTTCATCTATGATCTTAGATGTGAGATAAGTAACAGGATATTCCTTTCCCTGAATATTAACCGAAGCAATATATCCGACCGCAGAGAACTGATCCTCTTCGATATAAGTCTCTTTTTCAGGCTCCTTGCCATTTTCCATTTTTTCTATTATCTCAGCAAGTCTCGGCCCATAGAGGGGATTGCATTCCGTATCTACTGCGATCGCGCCGTCCAAAGTAAGCTGCAGCCCGTTATGTGAAGCATCAAACGATACTACCAGAATTTCCCCATTATCTATATCACTACCTGTTTTATATCCCGATCCCTTAATCGCATCTATGACACCATATGCCATATTATCGTTTTCCACATATACTACGTCTATGTTCTCTCCGTATTTAGCTATAAGCTTCTTCATGACTTCTTTACCTTTGGCAGTAGTATACTCACCCGATTCCTGTGCAAGCAGTCTCCAATTCTTACTGTGATATACCGCATCCTCTATCGCCCGGCTTCTTCCGATCTGAGCTGTAGCGCCCATTGTTCCCTGTATGTTTATTATATTTATATTATGATCTATTCCCCTGTCCGCAAAAAAGTCAGCTAACCATTTACATGTCCTTTCCCCTTCCAGATAGAAATCCGACCCTATCCAGCAAGCATAAAGCGAATCGTCTGCCACATCTACTCTTCTGTCATACACAATGACGGGAATACCCGCATCTTTGGCTTCAGAAAGAACTGAATCCCATCCCGTCTCTACTATCGGGTCAAGGATTATATAATCGACTCCCTGATCTATAAACTCCCTTATGGCTTTAAGCTGATTTTCCTGTTTTTGCTGTGCGTCATCAAAGATCAGATTATATCCGGCGCTTGACGAAAACGCCTCCTTTACGGAATCTGTGGATGCCATACGCCAGTCTGACTCACTGCCAATTTGGGAAAGTCCTATTGTAATGGGTTGAGCAGCTGTGCTCTTCTCATGCCCTCCTGAATTTTCACTTTTTTCCCGATTGTTGGGATCCGTCAAGCTTCCACATCCGCACAACATGGCAACGGTCAAGGACAGCAAAAGCAAAATAACTATTATATTGTTCTTATTTTTGATGAGATTCACTATGACGTTTCCTGTATAAGTTATCCTATCAAGAAAACCGGCGTAATAACGTCGGTTTTCCTGATCTTTTATAGGATTCTGACTGTTTTATTTTTTCATCAATTTCTTTTTTCTGGCCATCAGTACGCTTTGGATTACAAGGAACAGGCAAAGCATTGCCGCTATTGTTATTCCTGTCCACCAAGCTTCACCGAGACCCGCAGTTGCAACTATATTCTGTATCGTTGCCAATGACAGCACACCGATCAAAGTACCGATGATATTACCTACACCACCGGTAAGCATAGTGCCTCCGATAATTGACGAGGCTATCGCATTCATTTCCGCGCCTTGTCCGTTTGTCACAGCTCCGGATCCTACATGGAGAAAATATACATATCCTCCGATACCTGCCAGAACGCTGCATATCAAGTGCGAAAGGAATTTCGTCTTTTTAACGTTGATACCCAACATAAGAGCGCTCTGTCTGTTTCCACCTACCGCATAGAACGAACGTCCGAGCTTCGTCCATCTTAGCATGATAAACATCAAAATAACTACCAGCAAAGCAACTATAACACCTATTTCTACATAAGCATTAACATATACGCCCTTTTTATTTACCGATCCCATTCCGGGAACATTTATTCTCGCAAGCTTAAGTGCTACAAAGTCTTCGTTAGCAACATTGAACGGATCGGAATTGACGATAGTAGTCATACCTTTTGCAAAGAACATTCCGGCAAGGGATACAATAAACGGCTGTATATCAAGATATGCAACAAGATATCCCTGAACTATACCGTATGCCAGACCTATAAGCAGTGCTATCAGCATTGACACAGGCACATTTCCATTATGATAATCGAGATATACCGCGCAGCTCATACTTACAAGAGCCGTCATTCCGCCTACTGATATATCTATCCCTCCTGTGATCATTACAAGACTCTCTGCACAGGCAAGAATGATAAGTCCGGCATTTGCATTTAGTATATTAAAGAAAGTCTGCGGCTTGGTAAAGCCTTTCCCCTGAAATATTATCGCTCCGACATACATCAAAACGAATACTATGATCGTTATGGTAAGGAGCAGATTTGAGTCCGTCATATTTCTGATCTTTTTTGACATATCAAGCCACCTCCTTCTTTGTTGCAATCATTTTCTTCAGGCTGCCGAGTTTTTCTCTTACAGTAGGAGCAGAGAATACCACAAGAATAATGACAACAACAGCCTTATAAGCAGGAAGTGCATCTGACGGCACCTCATACTTAAACAACGTTGTCGTCAAAAGCTGGATAACATACGCACCCACAATAGATGCCCAAAGATTAAACTTACCCCCGCTCAGTGCGTTTCCGCCAAGTGCTACTGCAAGGATCGCATCCATCTCTATATCCTTCGCTATGACTGAGTAGTTTATGGAAGACAGACGGCTTACTTTTATAAGTGCCGCAACAGCAACACAGAGTCCGAGTATAACAAAGGTCAGCCATTTGATAAATACAGGATTAAGGCCGTTGAGCCTTGATGAGTTCTCGTTTATTCCCACAGCCTGAGAATACAGTCCCAAGTTAGTGAACTTCAGCACCAGCCCCGCAACGATCATACATGCTACTGCAATAAATACCGGTGTCGGTATCGGTATCCCCGGGATGAACCCGCCAAAGTAACCAAACTCCGGATCACTTATTATAGGAAGTTCATTATTATTTATCCAGGCTGCTATGGAACGTCCTGCCGTATAAAGTATCAGCGTCGCTACCATCGGCTGGATCTTGAATACTGCAACAAGCATACCGTTGAACGCTCCAAACGCCATCGCTACCAGACAGCTGATAAGAAATGCCACAAATATGGAGGTCCTAAGCTCTCCTACAGCAGGTCTTGTATTTGTGCCGCATAATACACGGAGCAATGTACTTCCGGCTATAGCAATAGCTGCGCCGACACTTATATCCTGTCCGCCTGAAGCAGCGGTAACAAATGTCATACCGATCGCAAGTATAGCCAACTCTGATCCCATATTGATGACAGTAATAAGGTTACCTGACAATACCGGATCCCCTGCGCTGTTTGTTCCCATAGTTATTGCAAAAAAACCGGGATCAAAGATCAGGTTAAAGAGCAACAGAAAAAACAGTGCCGCGATAGGTATGAAAATCTGTTTCCTGACCAATTTTCCAAAAAGATCTGAAATGGATCCTTTACTTCCTTTTTGACTCACGACTGACCCTCCCCTCCTGCGATAGTGCTCATGATCTTGCTCTGCGTTAACTCATCGCCTTTGAGTTCACCAACAACTTTGCGATCTCTCATGACGATCAGTCTGGAACAGGTTCTTAACATCTCATCCGTTTCCGAAGATATGAATGTGATGCTCATTCCTTCTCCTGCAAGCTTCAGCACCAGTTTCTGAATATCCACCTTGGTTCCTACATCAATTCCTCTGGTGGGCTCATCAAGTATAAGATATTCGGGATGTGTCAAAAGCCACCTTGCCACAATACATTTCTGCTGGTTTCCACCGGAAAGTGATTTAATGGGAGTATCTGCGGAGGCCGTCTTAATCTTGAGCATGTCAATATACTCATTGGCGAACGCGCTTGCTTCCGCTTTCGACAAAGGCTTAAAGAAGCCTTTCATTACCTGCAGTGCGAGAATAATATTCTCCCTGACGGAAAGATCCCCTATAATGCCGTCTACCTTTCTGTCCTCCGGCAGATAAGCTATTCCGTTCTTCATGGCATCTATAGGCTTTTGGATCTTTACGGTTTTTCCGTTCTTCTTCACAGACCCCGAGATTACCCTGTCCGCTCCGAAAATAGCTCTTACGCACTCGCTTCGTCCGGATCCGAGCAATCCTGTAAAACCGTTAACCTCGCCCTTCTTTATATGAAAATCAAAAGGTTTGATCCCTTCGGTACTCGCAAGTCCTTCAGCTTCATATACCGGAGTGGAATCATCTTCCTTATCTGAATCCTTCTTTTCTGTCTTTATTTCTGACATATCGTCCAGCTCTTTTCCAAGCATCTTGGAAACAAGCTCTACTCTCGGAAGCTCTTTTATAGGATACTCTCCTACAAGCTTTCCGTCTCTTAAAACGGTGATCTTATCACATACTTCATATACCTGATCAAGGAAATGTGTGACAAATATGATCCCTACGCCTCTTTCTTTGAGGTCTCTCATCAATTTAAAAAGCTTTTGAACCTCCTGATCATCCAGAGATGATGTAGGTTCATCTAATATCAGGACCTTACAGTCCATATCTACAGCTCTTGCTATAGCAACCATCTGCTGTACAGCAATCGAGCAGCTTGCCAGCTGAGCTGATGCCTCTGCCGGTATGTCCAGGGACTTAAGCATTTTATCTGCCCCTTCAAACATGCCCTTCCAATTCTGAATAATATTGTCTGAACGCCCGATATACATATTCTCTGCTACAGACAGATTCGGACAAAGCGTTATCTCCTGATACACAGTACTGATTCCCATATGCTGGGCATCCTGTGGCGAATGGATCGTGACATTTTCTCCATCCAGCTTAATGTCACCTTCATCTTTTGTATATACCCCGGTAAGAACTTTGATAAGAGTTGATTTTCCGGCTCCGTTTTCACCCATCAGAGCATGGATCTCTCCCCGTTGTAAATTGAAATCAACGTTCTGTAACGCCTTAACCCCCGGAAAGCTCTTGTATATACCGCGCAGCTCTAAAAGAGCACTTTCACTCATATACGGTCAACCTCCTTATTCGAAAAAGCGGCTTAAGCATTCAGCGGTATCAATCTGCGCTGAAACTTAAGCCGCGTTTCATTCATCAGATGCTTATATTGTTACTGATCAGATTCCGTACTTATCTACATCTTCCTGAGTTATAGAAGCTGCATCAAAGCCCTTCTCATCCATTACGATGGTCTTCTCTTTGACCTCTCCGCCGCTCTCAAGAGTCTTGATGACATCACTGATATACTCTGACTGGAAAGGATTGCACTGTCCGTCATAGTTCCAGTTCTGCTTAAGAAGCTCTTCAAGTGCCCACTTGTTGCAGTCAAAGCCCATAACTACTACGTCTTTGCCAACACCGTGTGAGATACCTGCTGCATCAAGAGCAGCTACAGCACCCTTAGCCATATCATCGTTCTCAGCATAGATTACATTGAACTCTTTGCCGTTGTCGATAACTGACTGAACGATCTGCTGTGCATTCTCTGCATTCCACTCAGCTGTCTGCTGAACAACGATATTCCAGTTATCCTCAGCTGCTACCTTCTTGTCAAGAGCGCCTGAACGACCCTTCTGAGCTGCTGAACCCATAACACCCTGGATGTGGATTACGTTGTACTTGTCAAGTTTCTGGTCTGCAAGCCAATTAACTGCTGTCTCACCTTCCTTGTCCATATCAGATACGATAGAAGCTGCATAGAGACTAGGATCTGCATCAATTGTACGGTCAAAAAGGATAACCTTTACGCCTGCATCCTGTGCATCCTTAAGGACTGAATCCCAACCTGCTGTATCAGCTGCTGAAAGGAGAAGATAATCTACTCCGTCCTGGATGTACTTCTGAGCGAAGTTGATCTGCTCATCATTCTTAAGGCTGTAAGAGAAATCTGCATCATAGCCGTTCTCTTTTGTGAATGTAGCCTTGAGATCCTTATCGTTAGCTGTACGATAACCGGACTCGTTAGGATCGTTGTTGATGATACCAACCTTGATAAGTTCTCCGCTTGCTGCTGTGTCTGCCGTTGCGTCAGCTGCTGCATCTGCTGCTGCATCTGCTGCTTCTGTAGCTGCTTCCTCAACATCCTCTACAACCTCTGCTGCTGCATCTGCTGCAGTATCCTCAACTGCTGCTGCAGTATCAGCTGCCGCATCCGTAGCCTGCTGTGCAGTGCTTCCGCATCCTGCGAGGAGAGACATTACCATTGCTGCACTGAGAAGAGTGCCAAGTAACTTTTTCTTCATTTTTTCCTCCTTAAAATTAAACCCGAGTGTTTCCACTCTTTTTTAGTTTACATTTGATATTTTATTCGCAGTGGAATATTTAATCCATGCACATATTTCACAAAACAGTGGTTGTTTTTTACGATTTGTAAATAAAAAATGAACAAAAATTGAATAATTTATAGTTTTTGTTTGATTTTATTCGGCAGGGGGGAGTTTTTTTCGTTTTGAGGAGCAATTCTTTTAGGAATATAAATCTCTACTTCAGTTCCTGAACCATATTCAGAAAGTATGTTTATCCCACAATGATTGCCGTAATTAAGCCGCATCCTTTCAGCAACATTTGACATCCCGAATCCCGTATTATCAGCCGACGGCTTTGTTTTACCTGATATAATTCCTTTCAGGTATTTAAGAGTCTCCTGATCCATACCCATTCCGTTGTCCTTAACTGTAAGAAAAACATATTCTCCTTCCTGTCGTCCTGAAATGGATATGTTCCCGCCGCCTCTTTTATTCTTTATCCCGTGATATAATGCATTCTCTACGATCGGCTGAAGCGTCATCTTTATTATCATATAATCTGTCAGTTCCTCCGGAACTTCTATATTATATGAAAGAATATCCCTGTATCGCTGTCTCTGGATATGGAGATATGCTTCTATATGATCCAGCTCTTCCCTTACAGTTATAAAATCCCTTCCGCCGGAAAGAGTGGTCCTGAAGAACTGTGAAAGTGATGAAGCAATATCCTCGACCTCATCCTTTCTGCCGTCTTCTGCCAGCCAGATTATATTATCAAGAGTATTATAAAGAAAGTGAGGATTTATCTGAGCCTGAAGCAGTTTTAGCTCCAGATCAGCCACAGGCTCGGTTATTGATCTTGAAATGAACATATAGAATCCAATAGAAGCGGCAAGCGCCAATATCAAGGAAATAATGATCATATTCATAACCCGCAGGCGCTGTTCATCCATCTGCTGCCTTATCTGCTCCATACTTTCGGATTCATAATATATATACTCTGATATCCTCTCCTGTATAAGTTCGGTAAGTATCCTTATGTCAGAATCCAGGCTTTCCATGTTTTCATCATAACCGCCCTCGGAGTCGATTGAAACATTGATATCTTCCATTCTTTTTCTTAACGTTGAAAGGAGTTTTTCAATAGAAACTATCTTATCCTTAGCCTGAACTGAATTTGTGGTCTCCCAAAGGTTTTCAAATGCAGCCTCCGCGTCCGATATCAATTGATCCGGATTATTCATTCCTACTACTCTGTCGACCTCATCTTTTGTAATCGATCGTGCCACCATCTGGTATACCACAGAGTCAAATTCACTCTTAAATTCCAGACTGTATTTATTTGCTGTGGTTACATTCCTTACTATAGCGTCATATGATCGACAGAATACATTCAGTTCGTACATAAGAAATACGGATATTATCATCAACGGCAGTATAATAACCGTATACATGACCAACAGTCTGCGTTTCAGATTGATACGCTGAAAACTGTCCATTTATATATTATCCTCTCCCGACGTCTTTCCTCTTGCTCTGAATTCTTTTGTCGTCATACCCTGAGTTTTCTTAAATGTGTAGCTGAAATAATGAGGATCTTTATATCCCACGGCATAGGCGATCTCGCTGCTTCTCATATCCGTAGTCATGAGAAGCTCTTTAGCCTTCTCCATTCTCTTTCCTATAAGGTACTCTATAAAGGTTTTTCCCATCTCCTGACTGAATATCGTAGAAAAATGATTTGGAGAAATATTGACATTCGAGGATACCTTATTCAATGAGATATCCTCATTCGCGTAGTTTTCATCTATATAACTTACGGCGCTGGACAGGAGTCTTGTATATTTCTTTGCCGAAGTCGAATTCCTGATCTCCAGAACCTTGATCAGATATTTCTTCAGGTAATCTTTTATTTCGGAGGCACTTTTTACAGAATTGATAAGAACGTTTATATCACCGCATTCCTTATCTATTTCTGTAATATCCGTTCCTATTTCCTTTAGAAATCTTGCCATTGCAAGATATATATCCATCGTCAGATAGTTAAGGAATATCAGACTGTTTATATTCTGTTCTCCTATAGCCGAAAAGATAGAGTCCAGCAAGGGCTCTGCCTCTACAGTAGTTCCGGTTCTTAAAAAGCTTTCTATTGCCTTATGAGGACTCTCTGAATCTAACACCGGGGCTATATTAAGCTTATTTGTCTGTTTAGGATATCCCTTGCCCTGCTGATCCTCATCAAGCCCTTCCTGCTGTATGTTCCTTACCGTAAATACTATCTTATCCACATCGCCTTCAATCAAAAACCTGTTTGCCAACGCCCTTGATGCTTCATAGTATGTATTTCTTATTTCTGAAAGCCGGTTCACTACACTGCCGACACCTATGAAATATTCCAGATCATCATATTTATTCAATATAACCTGTACTTCATCCATAGTCTTATGCATGGTTTTTTCTGCTTCATTTTCACCATCCGCCATGATGAGCATGGCAAATCCGTTGATTCCCCTGTCGAAGAATATATGGCCAGATTTGTTATCGTATACTGTCTCAAGCTCAGATTTTAATCTGTTTCTGCTTTCCGAAAATGAATCCGCACTGGCTCCGTTAAGTGTAAGACTTATAAGTGCCATCTGATAGGCTCTGGCAGTAAGCGTGATCCCGAGCTCTTTTGCTTTATCAAGCACCTCTGAAGTGCTCATATTATTCATGATAAGCGTTTCAAACAGACGGTTTCTTTCTATTGCAAATTTTTCTGCCTGCTCTTCCTTTGCCCACTCCGCTTCAGATACAATCAGAGCCCTTTCTTCTTCAATCTTCTCTGCTACGGTTCGTATGGATTCCCTTAATTTTGTCGGAGATATCGGTTTAAGCAGGTATTCAGTGACTCCCAAAGAAACAGCTTTTTGGGCATATGCGAATTCATCATATCCGGATAGTATTATGATTTTAATATCGGGAAGTTCCTTCTTTACAAGTTCAGACAGCTCCAGTCCGTCCATAAAGGGCATTTTTATATCCGTTAATAATATATCAGGCTTCTGTTCGATTATCATAGGATAAGCAAGCTCACCGTCGGATGCCTCCCCCGCAAACTCGATTCCCTCTTTTTCCCAGTCAATATGCTTTTTTATACCGTCTCGCATGACGATCTCATCTTCGCATAAGAATAATTTAACCATGTCTCTAACAATAAGCCATAATCAAAATCCCGTCAAACACTCTCATTTTTGATTTGTCTGATTTCTCGTTTTGAGATCTCGGATAAAATATAAAATGAATTATAATTATGGTACAATAAGTTCATGTTTGAAAAGAAAGTGATCATATTTAAAAAAAGAGATAAAGACACATGGAAGCAGATCAAGGAATCCCTAAAGGTCTCGGGCTTAAAAGGCGTGAGAGCCGGACATTACTTCCAGGAAACAGTAACGGGCGGCGGATGCGGCGCCAAGCTGGATCCAAGGGATTTCGGCGGTCACGGAAGGATAGACCGAGATATTTACTGGGTGAAAGTGAATGAAAAAGACGAAGCAAAAGCTCTTGAAATACTACGGCAGGACGGCATAGTCGCCGGCATAGAAAAAGACGTCTTAAAAGACGCCGCCCTGCGAAAAAAGCCACAGTTTTAGTCTGAGAGCATTTTAAGAAGAAGATCCCCTACTCCCTGTGCGAGCTGCTCATTCCGCCGTATCTGCACATATTCATTTCCGTATATCTGCTGCACATTCCCAAGATGTGCGGGATTTCCGAAAAAAACTGCTCCGACCATTATACCCTGCTCCCGAAGTTCCTTAACTGCATCGGCAGTATCCTTCACGGCACAGGCTCCTTCATATTCTCTGTTTAGAATCCCGTCCTCTGTCATGAGAGGCGTGGAATCATTCGGATTTGCGTCTGTAAGCACGAGCAACATTCTCTTATTTCCTTCGTCTGCACGATAAAGAGAATTTCTCCCCAAGGCTCCCGCTGCCCTTATCGCTACACTGTCCCTGTTCCACCCGGCAGTATAATATGACAGTACTCCCCTGCATTCACTGTCACTCTTATCCTTAAGGGTTTCTATTATAGTATATCCCCTGATACTTCTGAATGCATGAACCCTTACTGATATGCCCGCCTTTACAATGCTCTTTGCGATTACATATGCTTCGGAGGAAAGAACCTCCTGCGAATGCATCCTTGACTGCGATGCATCCAGCAGTATGTCTGCCTCAATAAGCGGCTCGGTTTCATCTCCTTCTTTTAAGAATACCGCCGTATCATTTACAAGCGGTATGCGGTATGCCTTCTCAGGTCTTATCCTTCCCGCTTTTGCCTTCTCAGGAAGGTGCTTCAGATATGAAGAAAGAACTGTGTCGATATGCGCCGAAAGCGTTCTGACACTGCTTCTTATCAAAGCTGCATGCTCTTGGGAATATTTTTCGTTACGTTCTCTTTGGACACTGCGGCTTTTTCTTAACTCCACTGCCTCCCTGCTTTTTCCGCTGCCCTCAATATCAGTATTTCCATTCACAAACCAAAGTCTGCACATTTCATTTCCGCCTCTGCAAACCTCGTTTTCAATCAGTGAAAGCTCCCTTTCACTCATAATGCAATCACCGAATATATCATGTATATACCGGGCATCTTCTTCCTTTATCCCCGCAAAACGTCCGAGTCCCGTATGCTTCAGTGAAACCGCCCTCGGGTGGCTTCCCCTGCCTGTACCGGTGCGCACAAGCAGGCTGTCCTTTCTTCTGTGCTCATGCTTGAGCATCCTGCTCAAAATATGATTTTTTTCCTTATCAGCTTGCGGCTTCTTCGCATCATACCTGAAGAAGTCCCGGAGAAATTCCTCCATCGCAATTATCACGCCGCCGGTATCAAGCTCTCCCGAAAAAGCAAGGCTTTCAGACATTTTATTTTCCCGGGGAGACATTAGTGGCAGCCTTCGTCCGCTCACTGAAGCCCACCGTATCTCCTGTTGTGTATATACCGGCATGCTCTGATACATCATCTGCTGTCTTGAAAGTGTCTGCTGCTTCCTGAAAAAAAGATCCGCCCTGTCGAACCTCATATGCTCTATTACAGGACGCTCGGATAATTCCTTTTCATATACGCAGTTCTCAAGCCCCAGCCATAAAAAAGCATCGAATTCGTCAGAACGTCTGTCAGATGAATACCTCTCGAAAAAAGCTTCCAGTTTCTCTGCTTCAAGCCATTTATATACCAGTCCTATCACCATATCAAAATAGTAGTCCGGCGTTCCGTCAGGAAAATAAGCCATGAAAGTGGGATCCATATCATAGCATCCCGCAGCATTCCAGATTATGTTCCTGGCCCTGCGTTCATTACCCGAGGTTCTCTTTTTTATCATGCCCGGAACACTTCTTTCCTTGTAAGATCATTTGGGATGCGCGCATCTATGACATCCTTTATGAGCCCTCTCTCATAGGAATCAAAGGATTTATTCACAAGACACATTGCCAGGGCATCACCCGAAGAAGCTCCTTTTTCAATAAGAGCTATAGCATCCAGGAGACCCCTTAGATCAAGCGCGGTTTCAGATATCTCTCCGCTTTCGGCTTTTCTTTCAAGCTCCCCGTAAAGCTTAGCGAACTGACTGCATATTTTGTCATTTATTCCCTGATATCGAGATGCAATAAGCCTGATCAGATCATCCTCAGGCATCTCAGGCATATCAAGCACGACAAAACGTGAGGTCAATGCCTCGTTTAAGTCTCTAGTGCCGGCATAGCCGTGGTTCATAGTCGCAATAAATCTGGTCTCGGTCTTAAGCGTTACCCTGTCATATCCCGGTATGTCAAGGCACCTCCTGAAATCAAGCAGGGCATGAAGCACTGCAAGGGATTCGTTTTTTGCCATATTTATTTCATCCAGCACGCCGAAGCCGCCCTCCGAAGCGCATAGCCATACAGGGCCCGGTCTGAAGACAACCTTCTGCCCGTCATAAGTGTCTGTTCCCACAAGCCACGCAGCATCTGTATTTATATGAAATGATACTGTCCACATCGGGCGGGCAAACAACGCCGCAAGATTTTCGGCAAGCACGTTCTTGCCTGTAGCCTTGGGACCCGATAACAGAAGATTCTTGCCTGCAAGCAATGCCGTAAGAGACAGTTCCCATATCTTTTTTCCATAATAGAAATACTCCGGCTCCGGCACGCGTTCCCTCATATCACCGGATACAGGATGTTTATCCCGAAAAGCCTGCACCTCGTCCAGAAGCGCAGCATCTATTCCTTCATCTTGCAAAAAATCGAATAATTCCTTCATTGCATTTCATCCCCATAATCACACACCATAAACATCGGCTTTATGGCAACGACCTCATCATGCTCCTTCTGTGACACCGTAACCGATGAGTTCAAAGCTTTCAGATCCTCCTTGACAATGTCGAGCGCTTCCTTCACACTCTCTGCCCTTCCTTCTTTTATTACCCGTATCATGCGATCCAGCACTACAGGATGTGCATACTGCGGCGGCACTGGAAAATCCCTGTATTTTTCTATATATCTCCTGCTTGCGGAAACTGCCTCTTTCCAGTCTGCAAGCGCTCTTGACTTACTGTTCCACCTGCTGGGCAGCGCTCCACTCGATAATATAAACAGGAAGAATACACCTCCGAAAAGCGCGGCATAAATTCCGTAAGCCTTATGAGCCAAAGCCGCAGCTATACCGAAAGCCGCTGCAGCAAGACAGACAACGGCAAATATGGACGCTCCGATCTTTACAGCCGGTTTTATCCCGTCTACGGTCCTCTTCTGCTTCGCGGTATCTGAAAGGACATCTGCTATTTCTTTTTTCTTCTCCAAATACTCTTTTGCTTCCTCAAGCCTCTTCACGGACTTTTCTGCTTTCGGCGAAAGCTCCTTTACGTAACGCGCCTTCTCAGCTCTTTCCGCTTCTTGCAGTTTCTTTTCCGCCGTCACGCTGTGGACAGGTATCTCCGGATGCTCCCGCTCAATCAGGCTGAGCAGTCTGTCAACATCAGCTTCAACCTTAAAGTTACACTGTTTCTCCTTGCCGCCTCCGTATTCTGCCACAAGGTAAGCCATCGAGCCAAATATCCCCTTGCCGGAAAAACCTCCCCTGCTCATAGCTATCCTTTTATATATACGTTCTATCTCCTCATAAACGAGATAATACTTTCTGCTTATATAAAAGCTGTTCAGATATACGGCTTTCTTTCCGCACCCGCAGGGACCAACTCTTATGCAGTTTCTCCTGTCTTCTGTCAGTATGTCGTCGGACAGTTTTCTATTACCCAGTGCTTTTGGCGCAAATATCATAACTTTCCCCTCTTTCCTTTACTCCCAACCGAGTGTTGGGATGCCCGCCGGATTTGAGGCATCAAAGAAATCCGTCTTCCATCATGCTAAGAGGCAGGAGAATCCTCTCCTGCCCCTGTAGATCATAGATAAGTCTTTTCTGATTTTCTGCTGCATTATTCAGCAGCTGCTTCCGCTTTCTTAGCCTTGCTTAAGAAAATTGCAAGGAATGCGATGGCCGCTATGATACCTGCAGGATAACCAACGGTCTTGTTATTCTTGAAAAATTCTATGAGACCGAGGCACTCGCCGGCCATAACGAAATAGGTGATGGATACAGCGCTCATAAAGGTTGCCGGAACAGCGCATATCCAATAATTCTTTTTATTCTGCGCCAGATACATGGCTCCTGCCCAGAGAACTATCATGGCGAGAGTCTGGTTGGACCAGCTGAAGTAACGCCATATGACCTGATAATCTATGAAGCCAAGAGTATTTCCGAAACCAAGGAAAGCACCGATACCAAGTACCGGGATACATATACCCAAACGCACCTTCCAGTTACCCATATCCAGCTTAAACCAGTCAGCTATTGTCAGACGTGCGGAACGGGAAGCTGTATCTCCTGAGGTGATGGGACATGCTATTACGCCGAGCATAGCAAGTATTGTTCCGACCTTACCCATCGTGGTAGTACAGATGGCATAAACAGTAGTCGCTCCGCCGCCGCCGAGAGCCACAAGATCTTCCCCTTTGAAAAAAGTACAGCCGGCAGCAGCCCATATTAAGGCGATAATGCCCTCAGCCACCATAGCCCCGTAGAATACAAAACGTCCCTGACGCTCGCTCTTTAGACAACGTGCCATCAAAGGTGACTGTGTAGCGTGGAACCCTGATATAGCACCGCAGGCAACTGTTATAAACATGAATGACCAGATAGGAGTTCCGCTCGGATGGTTATTTGAGAAATTGTTCCATATTTCAGGTATGCTGTTGGGTGTGAAAGTATCCGCCTGAGCGACAATAGCCTTACCTGTATCGTCAAGTGTGACCGGTATCAACTGGCCATGGGTCAGTGTTCCGATAGCGACACCGATAGCCATTATGATGAGACAGATACCGAAGATAGGATAAACCTTGCCTATGACTTTATCAACTGAAATAAATGTGGCGATAAAGTAATAAGTGATGATTATAGCCAGCCAGAAAACGGAGCTGGCAAAAATACTGTCTGCTGAAACACCGCTGTTTGTAAGCAGGGTTTTGAGCAGTCCGGCAGGTCCAACGGCAAACACCGTGCCTACCATGATGAGCAGGATTACCGAGAATACACGCATCACGTTTTTCATGGCTCCCCCAAGGTAAATACCGGTAACCTCGGAGATAGAAGCACCGTTATTACGCTCAGAGAGCATTCCTGCAAAATAATCATGCACAGCTCCTGCAAATACTGTACCAAAGGTTATCCAAAGGAAAACCACCGGTCCCCAGGCTGCTCCGGAAAGGGCTCCGAATATGGGGCCAAGTCCTGCAATATTCAGAAGCTGGACAAGAAACAGTTTCCACTGAGGCATGACGACATAGTCCACGCCGTCGTTTATCGCGACCGCCGGAGTCTCCCTGTCATCAGGACTCATGATCCCATCCACGACCTTTCCATAAAACAGATAGCCGCAGATAAGGATTATAAAACAAAGAATAAAGCTGATCATTTAGCGCCTCCCTCCTGTGCGTCTTTAGAATAATTTTGTAAAACTCTCCTCCGCACTATGATAAAAATACCCTCAATTTCATATTTTATTACTTTTGGAAAAAAATACAAGACTGTTTACATAAAAAAATAAGAACCCACAGTTTACTGTAAGTTCTCTGTTATCGTGCGCAAGACAAGATTCGAACTCGCGACCTTCTGGTCCGTAGCCAGACGCTCTATCCAGCTGAGCTACTTGCGCAGAAACCTAAATTGCATCAGCAATTTCGATTTCGTACTTAGCAGGATCCGAAGGATCCCTTTATTCAGCAAAAGGTATAATAACCAAGAATACTCCATCTGTCAAGTAATCCTGCAGCTAAACACCTCCGTAAACGCAGGGAGAAATCCTGATCGGATCGCAACATTCAGAGAATTAGAGTGACTTTCGGATGTTCCGTAAAATGGCACTTTCCCCATTTCCAATATTTTATCTTTCAGGATAGTTACCAGATATACTGCTATTCCCTTATGTTTATATTCAGGAAGTACGTCAATTCCTATCTGCCACATCGTACCGCTGTCTTCCGATGCTCCTGCCATTGCTATAGGATTGCCTTTATCGTCAAGTGCAGCAACAGCAATCACATCAGGACAATCGGGGATAAACATAAGCGCATTATTAAAAGGATTGCCTTCCTTCAGCGACAGTATTTCTTCCCTGTCATACCATTTTACCCGGTATGGCGTGTCAAAATGATAACCCTCAAATTCAGCATCAGGCAGACAGTAAATATGTGTATCTTTTATTCTGTATCCGGATTTCTGAAGTTTTCCGTCTAGTTCACGAAGATTTTTAAATTTGCAAAACCACTCCGGTTTATACAGAGAATACTTTTCCCTGCACCAATCCAATATCTCACTGTCAGCGCACATATACATTTCACCGCGATATATTATAGCCCTGAAAAAAGGGGTTATGTCATCAAAATATCTGGCTTTGTCTTTTTTTATCGGTGACTGATTGATATTGATGATCAATTTGGCTTCATCCTCCGGACTGCAATTTGTATCCAGTCTGAACTGCGCCCTAACTATTTCATCTATCTGCCGCTTCGTCATTATAATCC
>JAEEGL010930969.1_pt1 | contig 23083 bp, 19 predicted proteins | sample 9134231 | NCBI WGS metagenome assembly JAEEGL01 (sample SAMN16246548, study PRJNA631951) | gut metagenome | biome: gut microbiome; feature: rumen; material: fiber-attached | host: Bos | place: Iran: Karaj | collected 2018-10
GATGAATAGAACTTAAGAGCACGTCCACCGGTTGTGGTCTCAGGATTACCAAACATAACACCAACCTTCTCACGAAGCTGGTTGATGAATACTACTGTACAATTTGACTTGCTGATAACAGCTGTGAGCTTACGAAGAGCCTGGGACATAAGTCTTGCCTGAAGTCCCACATGGGAATCACCCATATCTCCGTCAATCTCAGCCTTGGGAACAAGAGCTGCAACAGAGTCAACTACTACGATATCAATAGCGCCTGAGCGAACCATGGTCTCGGTGATCTCGAGGGCCTGCTCACCACTGTCAGGCTGTGAAATATAGAGGTTGTCTACATCTACACCGATGTTCTTGGCATATACTGGATCAAGAGCATGCTCTGCGTCAATGAATCCAGCAATTCCGCCCCTCTTCTGTACCTCTGCGATCATATGAAGAGTAACTGTGGTCTTACCACTACTCTCAGGTCCATATATCTCAACAATACGTCCCTTAGGGATACCGCCAAGTCCCAGCGCGATATCAAGGCTAAGAGATCCTGTGGGAATAGTCTCAATATTCATGGTGTCTGATGAATCACCAAGTTTCATCACAGCACCCTTTCCGAACTGCTTCTCAATCTGTCCAAGTGCTGCTTCCAATGCTTTTTGTTTTTCTTCTCTTTCCATACTTTTCTCCTTTTAAGAACGCCTGTTCGTTATATTTAAATAATAAAACAGATGTTCGGTCATGTCAACAATATTTTTTCAAATAAATTTCAATTTGAAAATGCCGGCAGAAACGCCGAAAAACCGCTGCAGTGCAGCAAATTAAGAAAAAAGCGACTAAAAATATACATGAGTCATTGTCCACCCCATGAACAATGACTCGTATACATTATCATATCTGATATATTTTTGCAACTGTATCAGTTGATCATTCCCATATCATACTGCCTGCAAAGATCATCATATTGCTGATTGATAAGCCTTACCATATCAGCATCACCGCAGATATTGTCGGGATGGAACATCTTCATCAGATCCTTGTATCTTTTCTTGAGAGTGAGAGGATTATTGGCACCTCTGAACAGAATGTCCATAGCATCATACTCGTTCTCACGCTGATAGGACTTCTCTTTCTCAAGTCTCCTGTACTCGGACTCAATCCTCTTCTTGTCACTAGTCAGCTGTTCAAAACCATTATTCAAAATGGCAAGCCTCTGGTCAAACAATGCCTTGTCGTTGTTGAGCTTCTTGGTTGCAGTCTCAAGCTTGCGCTCCGCTGCATCCATCCTGTTCTTGAAAGCCATCTCATCAGCCTCAAGCCTTGCATAGCGCTCTGACAATGAGCTCTCCATATTTTCAAGGCGACAGCTCTCCTTAAAGAGCCAGAGCCTTAGCTCCGCCAGTTCATCCATGCTTCCGTTTAAAATTACTTCTTCAATCTTTCTCATATCTTCCATTTGGAACCCCCGCCTTCAGGATACAGCAGTGTTATTGCTCTTCCTTATTTTCCTCGGGAAAAGCAATATCTACCGCAGAATCATCATCCATAAGGTTTTCTTTCTTAGCTGTAAAACGATCCGCAATATCAGGAATAAGATCCAGAACCTTGGTAACCGCATCCTGATTCTTGATATTAACCAGCTTGGTAGAGCCGTTCTTGATAACCAGCACAGCACTTGGTGACATCTTGGCACCAAATCCGCCGACTCCGCCGTCCTTCTTCTCAGCAGCACTTGATCCCGCGCCTACACCAAAGGATACATCCACAAGAGGAAGTATTATAGTATCTCCAACCTGTGTTGCTTCTCCCACAACAGTCTTAGATGCCAATACGGAATTCATACCATGAAGTAATGACTCTACTACGCCGTTGAAATTATTCTCTCCCATTATTGCCTCCAAAAAAACTTTCGTTAATCAGGTGTTAAATATCTTCTTAAAACGCCTGATGACTTTTTTGACATCCTTGTTAAAGTAGCATACAAGCACGCAGTACAAAACAACGAACAATGTGATATGCCCCTTAACATGGGCTCTTACCTTAACCACCTTGCGCTCAAAATCCGGTTCCAGGCCTACTCTGTCAAGCGTTATGGGATATAATACTCCATAGGCTCCCATAAGCTCGGCTGTAGTGGCAGGATCCCCCAGCCCAAGTAAAATCTCCGCCTTATATTTATCCGGCAGGATCATCTTCAAAAGTCTGACTAATTTCCCCTTAACCAACTTATAAGCACGCTTGAAAATATCGCTTTCCAGGGTAGTTTTAATCATTTTTATCTTACCACAAACTCTAGATATTGTATATTGTATTTTTTCGAACACATTTTGTGGCGTTTTTAGAATGTTTTCTATCTTGTCAAAAATATCCTGAATAATCTCTATAAGAGCTCTGTCCTTAGCTTCATCTTCATCCGAAAACTCATCTGAATACTCATTCGAGTTTTCATCCGGCTGCGAATCTGTTCCTGTATCCGAATCGGCAGGTTCCGGCTCGTCATTATCCTGAGATCCTGTCTCTTCCTGCTGCGTATTGTCCGAATCTTCAGCGCTAACCGCAGCATCATTATCAGTCCCGTCTCCGGCGCCGTCCGTATCATCGTTGCTGCTTTCAAGCTCCTGCATATTGCTCATCTCGATCACGCCGTCATCGGTACTTTCATCGGTCTTATCGGATTCCATGGTTTCACTATTATTATCGGCTTTTTCTTCCTTCTTCTTATCCTTTTTGGGAAAAACCTTAATTCCGAATACCTTTACAAAAAACTGCTTATCCTCAGGAAAATCAATTCCACCGCTGACAATATGAAGCAGCCAGGTAAACCTTGCGGAAAAATCAATTTTGCCCACATCAAAGCCCTTATCAAATTCTGTCTCAGGTATGTAAAGATCCGCCTTGTATCTCACCGGCACAAATAAAACCAGCAGGATAAGAACAAGCAATACCGCAAGTATCACCAAAAGCACGATCCCTATGACCTTTAAAACTCCCAAAACTCCCGCCAACATAATAGCTCCAACAAATTTAATCTATCAGTTAATCAGCCCACCGAATCCAGATATTCCAAGAGTCTTCCGTCCTTACCGGCCATCGAAGCCTCCTGCGAGATACGAAGAACTATATCCATAGCCTCTTCATACCCTCCCGCAATACCATAAATATAAACGGGGTGCTGCCTGAAATATGGCTGTTTCAAAAAGGCGCAGTTGATAACGTCCAGCTGATCTATACCGTTAGTGGCCCTTGTAATACAAAAAATACCAAACTGGCCGCTACCGTGCCAGAGCTTCCACTTAACTACAGTATGCTTTTTAACTGAAGCTCCCCAATACAGCTTTTTATAGAATTCACAAAAGCCCTTCTTCGACATTATCCTCTCCGTAACAGTTTTATAGTTTATTGTACCATACTTTTATTTTCAAAAAATTTAGTCCACTCCGAAATATGCATCGAATATTCTCTTGGCAATAGGCACTGCATAACTTCCGCCGCTTCCCGCGTTCTCCACAATTATGGTAACACAGATCTCGGGATCCTCTGCCGGAGCAAAGCCCGTGAACCAGGCGTGTGAATCGGAGGTCAAAGTATTAAACTCTGCAGAGCCGGTCTTACCTGCCGCGGTGTAAGACTGTCCTTTTAACTTGGTTCCGGTACCGCTTTCCACAACCTGAATCATCATCTGTGTCAGAGTTTCAGCCTCTTCCTCAGTCATGAGTTTCTTATACTTCTCCGGCGAATAGCTCTTAACAGTCTTGCCGTCGGCAGCCTTAATCTCCGTCACCAAATAGGGCTTCATCAGAACACCGTCATTGGCTATAGCACTTGTAATAAGGTTCATGTGAATAGGCGAAACTCCTGTTGTTCCCTGACCTATAGACAACTGCATAACGGAAGCCGAAGTTGTGTCCTTGTCATATATCGCCGTGCTTGTTGAATGTGACAAACTGACCGGTATATCCTGGTTGAACATCAGATCATCAAGGGTCTTGTTAAACGTACTCCTACTGATATTAAGCCCCATATTTGCATAAGAGGAATTACAGGACTTGGCAAAAGAGGTGTAAAAATCTACACTTCCATGGCTCTCACCGTGAAAACAGGAAATTGACTCATCTTCATGAGTAAACCTTCCGTTGCAGGAATACCTGTAGCTGTCTATCTCGTCAGGATGGTCTCTTAAGTAGGCAAGAGATGTCACAATCTTAAAGGTAGATCCCGGGGGGTATAGCCCCTGGGTTGCCCTGTTAACCAGCATTGCATTGCCTGAAGTGTCGTTAATAAGCCTCTCCCACTCTTCCTGAATCTTGTTTGGGTCAAAATCAGGCTTGGAAACCATGGCCAGTATCTGTCCTGTCTTGGGGTCAGACACCACAATAGCTCCCTTCCTTGCGGCAAGTGCATTAAAAGCAACCTTCTGAAGCTTAACGTCCAATGAAGTAATAACATTGTCACCCGGATATTTTTTGCCCTCAAGATCGTATTCCACCTTCTCTGAGAGATCTGCGCTGGTATTTATAAGATAATAGTTGGTCAGAGCTTCAAGTCCGGACTTACCGTTGGAGGCATAGCCCACAACATGGGCAAATTCTTCGTTGTAGGGATATACTCTTTTGTCCTTGCCGTCCTCTCCCGTTTCCGAATAGGCCAGCAGATCTCCGTCCCTGGAAACAATACTGCCCCTGGTGTTCTGATTAGCCAGGATCTGCTGTCTTGTATTGTAATTGTTGTTAAGAAGAACCTGCTTGTTTCTGTAGGAATAATTGCAGATGTAAATAAGCATGGTGCCAAATAGCAGTCCATAAAAAGCAGTAAGCACGATAATAGGATAAGACCTGATCTTTTTGGTCTTTTTCTTGCCGGCTTTTTTGCCCGCACTCTCTTTAGCTGTACCCGCTTCTTCTTTTATCATATCTTCATTCATAAAATGATTGTCTTCTCCCGAAATTTATGTATCAGCCTTGTCTTCGGTCCTTTTCCTGGCAGCTTTTCTTCTCTGCATTTTCTCAATGGCCACATAGCGCTCATCGGTTCTAATCATGCAGATTCCTTCCACTATCATCATCATTATGATGGTAACAAAAACCGAAGTTCCACCATAGCTGACAAGCGGAAGCGTAACTCCAGTAAGGGGAATAAACTTACAGCCGCCGCCAATAGTCAGGAAGGTCTGAAAAATGTATGCTACACCGATGCCGCACACCACCAGCCTGTAATATTTGTCTCTAAGAAAATACCCTTCCTGCATTATAGCCACAAAGGAACTGACGCAGATAAGCGCCATAAGAACCGCAAAAATAATTCCCATCTCCTCCGCTATTGCTGAGAAAATAAAATCCTGCTCCACAAAAGGGATCGACTGAGGTGCGCCGCCATATAGTCCAAGTCCGAACCAGCTACCGCAGCTGATTCCAAAGAGCGACTGAGACAGCTGATATCCCGTTTTTTCAATATCCGCAAAGGGATCAATCCACGCCTGCACACGAACCTGAATATGTGAAAAGAGCTTGTAAGCGAAGGCGCTTGCCAGAGCTCCAAAGCCAAGTCCAATAGCAAGATATCCGATATTCTCCGTAGCAATATAGATCATTGCCAGATAGATAACAAAAAAGATAAGCGCACTTCCAAGGTCCTTGGAGAGCACCAGGATAATTACATGGGCAGCCGCGATTATTGAGTTAATGAAAAGCAGCCATATGTTATCGCTCTCATACAGCGCTCCCGCCATAAAAAACAGAAATACGATCTTGACCACTTCCGATGGCTGGAAGGTTATGCCTCCGAGCGTATACGTTATCTTAGATCCGTTGGTAACAGCTCCCAGAAGAAGCACAACACCTATAGCAACAATACCAATTGCCGCAAATACATAAGTGAATTTTTTTACAAAATTAAATCTGAATACAGCCTCAGGCACAAAGAAGCCGATAATAAAGGACGCGGTTATGATAAAAAACTGCTTCACCGCCTTATCATAAGACAGTCTCGTAAGTATTATCATTCCTATCATCAAGAGCATACAGGAATTGTTGATAATAAGCCGGTTAGCTTCCGGATATATCACGTAGAACAGCATCAGCACCGAAGCAAATACTATTATCTGAAAGGCAAAAAAGAACAGATACCTGGCCTTGCCGGTTCTTGCGATTATCTGAACGAAACAGGCCAGCTGCACCGCAAACATAAATATTATCTGTCTGATATATATACCTTTTCTCTTTTTCTCCGTTCTGAACCTGAAGGCCATAAAAGCTTCCAGTGTATACAGAAAAAGGAATAAGGCAATAACATATTTGGATATCTCAGTTACATATAACTTCATTTAGAATTACTCTACTCCCCGTTTATAGTGTCCTGTGGTATAGCTGATCTTATCAAAGATATCTGCCTTTGCGGGCATATCTTTTGCAAATGCTTCATACACAGCTTCTGCAGTCTCAGCATCCTCCGTTGTAAAATCTATTCTCAGACGATTAAAAATCCCCAATTCCACAATATTCTCATACTTCTTGTGAAGCGCCGTCGGATGCGCATTCCAGATAACATTATAGCAATTGCGGCAGTTGGTGGTGATCACAAGCTCGTTATCCATTCTGTCGGTGATACCAATAGTCTCGGAATGGTGTTTGTGAAGCCTTCCGGAGCAATTATCCATGGTCTTCCTGACACACCCTGCACTGACCATCATGGGTACTTTGCCGTAAACGCAGTAAGAAACCGGAATCCTGGTGTTTTTCCTTATTTCCTTAACCAGCTCTTTGGTCTCATGAATGGTAAGTTCCAGAGGAATCGATATCTCCGAAACATTGAAACCACCTTGGAAACCGCTGTTACACTCAAGAAGGAGCTTAACCGCCTCAGCATTCCAGTTGTACATTCCATAGTCAAGAATCACTTTGCCGGTAAAACCTCTCTGTTTGAAAAATCCCAGCTGTTCGAGATTCCTTATCAAAACTCCGTCAAAGCCATATTTCACAAAACTATCGGCAACAAGATCCAGATCCTGCGTGGAATCCAGGTCTTCATGCCTTGTAACAAAAGGAAGTGCGAGGATTACTTCAGTTTCAGCCACTGCCTCCTTTATCTTCCTGATAATATCGCCGGTTTCATCCATTGAAGAAAAGAATATGTTGCTATCTACATATATTCTTCCGGGAACCTTATAATCCGCTTTATCATAGATTTTGGCGATAGTCTTAAGCTGCTTCGCATTTGTAACAAGTACATCGAGAATCCCCGGCTGTACTTCAGTATCAGCATAGATATCCTCAATTCTATCCCCGGTCTTAATGCCGGATTCTACTGCGGATGTTACACTTGAACTTGCCTTGCCTTCTATAGCGGCCTGCATTTTCTCACACAGCTCTCTTCTAAGTTCATTAAGCTCACTTACAGGTACAAAAATCCCGGTTCCGCTTCCGCCGTCATCAATATTAACATTGATATTCTCTGCTTCAAAAGGAGTATTTCCAAGTCTTGAGAGCTGTTTGAGCACACTGTCCTTATCCATGGGGCGCTTGGAAGCTGCTTCGACTTTTTTGCCACGTACAGTCTCATGCAGGATTTGGTCACCAACATAAGCGGACATAGAGATAACAGCTTCCTCTGCAAGAGTAAGCTGACAATCGATATCACATTTAATCTTAAGCTCATGATCCAAAAATCTGTCTTTGACCTCTGCCAGAACCTTGTCAGAGGTTCCGTTATAGGCAGGAGAATCTATAGTCACCATATCTTTGCCGTTATGCTTGTGGTAATAGCCCTGGCTTATTCCGGTTCTGAGATAAAGAGACTTAAGAATATCCATGTCTTCCCTGGAAATATCATGTTTTTTGTCCGGTTCCCTGTAATAAAGATCTATATATTTCCTGTAAAGGGAAGTTACTCCTGCAGAATACTCAGGCTTTTTCATTCTTCCTTCAATCTTGAAGGAATCTATACCTGCCTCTATAAGCTCAGGAATCATGTCAACGGTACACATATCCTTAAGACTTAAGGGATACTGCTCCTTGCCGGATCTGTCACCTGATAACCGGTAAGGGAGTCTGCAAGGCTGGGCACATCTTCCGCGATTACCACTCCTTCCGCCTACCATACTGCTGAATAGGCACACTCCTGAATAGCAATAGCACATAGCACCGTGGATAAAAGCCTCAACTTCAATATCCGCTTCGGTCCTGATCCGTTTCATCTCCTCAAGACTCAGTTCCCTTGCCGGAACGACTCTGTAGCAGCCAAGTTCCTTAAGGAGTTTGGCTCCATACACACCGGTAACTGTCTGCTGCGTGCTGGCATGAAGCTCAATACCGGGAAATTCCTGTCGTATGAACCTCATAACACCGTAGTCCTGAACAATGACACCGTCCAGCTTCTTCTCTGCAAAAGGGAGCATAAAACCATACAGTTCACCGAACTCCCTCTCTTTAACCAGGGTGTTAACGGTCATATAGATTTTTTTACCATTGATATGGGCATAACCAATGGCATCCAGAACCTGGTCCCTGTCAAAATTGTCTGCATAGGCCCTTGCTCCGAACTTGCTTCCGCCAAGATATACTGCATCCGCACCTGCGTTAAATGCCCCTACCATGGTCTCATAATTACCGGCAGGAGATAATAATTCCACTCTCTTCATAAATCACCACGTATTGCTTCAAAAAAAGAGGCTGAACATGCAGCCTCTTAATAATTATTTCTTAGTGCCCTTGGCCTGTGCCTCAAGCTGAATGATCTTCTTGGAGGACTCATCGAGCTTGGTCTGAAGGCTCTTGGCATTCTTTTCACTGTTCTCAAACTTCATCTGGGTTGCTATAAGTTCATGTTTGATATCATAGAGCTCCTTCTCCTTCTCGGAGAGCTGCTCTTCCATGATCTCTATCTGCTTCTTGGCCTTAAAGTAATCGTCTGCAATATTGAGCTGAAGAAGAACATTCTGAGTATCAATGGGCTGTCTCTTAAAACCATCGATCTTGTTGTATTCTGCGATCTTGTTATTGATATAGGATGCAACCTTCTGAAGGTATTCCTCGCTCTCATATCCGCTTAAAGTAAATACTTTGCCGCCGATGATTACTTCGGTATCTGTTTTAGAAGCCATAATATTCCCCCAATATAGTTTATTTATTTGATTATATATCTCCCTCAACGGGCATTTCAAGTCCTAAATGCCGATAGGCATCCATAGTAACCACGCGGCCCCTGGGGGTTCTGTTTATGAAACCGTTCTTGATAAGATAGGGTTCATAGACATCCTCAATGGTACCCGAGTCCTCTCCGATGGCTGCCGCCAAAGTATCAAGTCCAACCGGTCCTCCACCGAACTTACCTATCATTGTCATCAGAAGGTTCCTGTCAGTGTGATCAAGTCCCATCTTGTCGACATCCATAAGGTCAAGTGCCGTAACAGCAACATCTTCTGTTATTCTGCCGTCATATTTAACCTGGGCAAAATCCCTTACTCTCTTTAAGATCCTGTTGGCAAGCCTGGGCGTTCCACGGCTTCTCTTGGCCATTTCAACTGCGCCCTGTTCATCCACTTCCACATCAAGTACCTTGGCTGACTGAAGGATGATCTCACACAGTTCATCAGTATCATAGTACTCCATTCTGTGGATCATTCCGAACCTGTCGCGAAGAGGTGCAGACAGCATACCTGCTCTTGTCGTAGCACCTATCAATGTAAATCTTGGAAGATCAAGCCTGATAGATCTGGCAGTCGGTCCCTTGCCTATCATGATATCAATGGCAAAGTCCTCCATTGCGGGATACAGAACCTCTTCAACCTGTCTGTTCAGGCGATGTATCTCATCTACAAAAAGGACATCTCCCTCCTGAAGGTTATTGAGAATAGCCGCCATATCTCCCGGTTTCTCAATAGCCGGTCCGCTGGTTATCTTGATATTAACCCCCATCTCATTGGCAATTATACCTGCAAGAGTTGTCTTACCAAGTCCGGGCGGTCCGTAAAAAAGGAGGTGATCCAGACTGTCTCCTCTTTGCTTGGCTGCCTCGATATAGATCTTGAGACTCTCCTTGATCTTTTTCTGTCCTATATAATTTGAAAGGCTCTTGGGGCGAAGCGATCCCTCAATTCTGGAATCCTCAGCGTTTTCCTGAGTATCGACGCTACGAGCCGTTGTGTTTATCTTTCTTTTCTCCATACATTTACCACCACATCAGTATTTAGAACATCTCTTTCAGTGCAAGCTTAAGAAGCAGCTCTGTATCCTCCGCTGCCGAAGGATTGGCGGAAACTACCTTCCTCACCGCCTTCATGGCATCAGCAGAATTGTAGCCGAGAGCAACCAAAGCAGCAACAGCCTCTGACTTGGAAGAATCAGTATCACCCAGAGCGTTGTCCATGGAAATTCCGGCTCCGCCAAGCATCGTATCCTCAGTAGCCTTAATCTTGTCGCGAAGTTCAAGAGTAATACGCTCCGCAGTCTTCTTGCCGATTCCGGGAGCCTTGGAAAGGGACTTGCTGTCCCCTGCTATAATTGCAAATCTGAGATCATCGGGAGACATCACCGAGAGAATTGCCAGACCGCCTTTGGGTCCGATTCCGTTAACTGTGATGAGAAGTTTAAAAAGATTAAGCTCATCCTTTGACAGAAATCCGAATAAGGTAAAAGCATCTTCCTTAACATTTGTATATGTATAGAGCTTCACCGATTCTCCTATACCGGGCATTCTGTCCATAGTTGAGCCGGAGATATTTACATTGTAACCAATGCCGTTAACATCAACTACGGCATTCCCCTCCTCAATACTCTCCAAAATTCCATTTACATAAGCGATCAAATCATTTTCCTCCCCTATAAAGCCTCTACTATTTTACCACAAAAAGAGGAGGTGGATATAAGAAATATCCACCTCCCGGACTACTTAGAAGTTATACGATTTCATCGGTAGATCCATCTTTCTTGACAACCTCCAGCTTGCATCCAAGTCCGAAAGCTGCTACGCTGCCGGCGATGAGAGCCCATGGAATTGTGGCAAAACCAATGATACCACCGATAATACCAACGTTGACAGGAACACTTAATACGATCTGATCATCCTTGCGGATCTGAATCCTGTCAACGTTTCCTTCCTTTACTCTCTTTTTGAGCTTTTCAACAGCGGCCTTTGCTTCCTCTCCGATGTCGATTGTATCGGGACACAGAAGCTTGATTGCCTCATCAACGTTGCCGTCTGTCTTAAGGAGAGCTTCCTTGGCTGTCTTGTACTCAACGCCTGTCTGCTCCATTACCTTTTCTACTGCTTCCAATGTGATATTCATACTCTTTTCTCCTTTCAATACCTTGATCTATATGATTCAGTTATCTAACTGATAATAAGATTATATGTGCACGCTATATGGATATATATACTTAGTATTGCATATTAAAGAGTCATAATTCTCATTTTAATACCAAAAAGGAATAAATAAGGCTACCTGCCGCCCGGCAGATAGCCTCTAAATACAATGTAAACTTATTAACCGATAGTGTGAATCCAGCCTTCGGGAGCCTCAACAGTACCCATCTGAATACCTGTCAGTGTATCGTAGAGTTTCTTGATAACAGGTCCCATGTCATCCATACCGCTGGCAAAAGCGATCTCCTTGCCATGATCGTTGATCTTGCCTACAGGACTGATAACAGCTGCTGTTCCGCAAAGTCCCATCTCAACGAAGTCAGGAACTTCTGAAAGCTTAACAGGTCTCTCCTCAACATTCAGCTTAAGGATATCTCTTGCAACCTGTACAATTGATCTTCTGGTTATAGAAGGAAGGATTGAATCTGTGTGAGACTGAGGAACTACCAGTCCGCCTTCCTTGGTAACGAAGATAATGTTAGCTCCGCCTGTCTCCTCGATGTAAGTTCTTGACTCAGCATCAAGATATACATTCTCGGCGAAACCTTCATCATGTGCGGTTACGATTGCATGAAGACTCATAGCGTAGTTAAGACCGGCCTTGATATTACCTGTTCCGTGCGGTGCTGCTCGGTCGAAATCACTTATCTTAACAACGATAGGCTTAGCACCACCCTTGAAGTAAGGTCCTACAGGTGTAACAAAGATTCTGAACTGATATTCATCCGCAGGCTTAACACCAATTACATTGCCGGTAGCAAACATAACCGGTCTGATGTACAGAGTTGCACCGGATCCGTAAGGAGGAACCCAGTCCTTGTTAGCTGCAACAACTTCCTCTACAGCCTTGATAAATCTATCCTCAGGGAAAGGAGGCATCTCAAGTCTCTTAGCTGAGTCAACCATTCTCTTGGCATTGAGGTCAGGTCTGAAGGTTACAATCTTGCCATCCTCTGTCTCATAAGCCTTAAGTCCCTCGAAGCACTCCTGTGCATAATGAAGAACACCGGCATCCTCGCTCAAAGTAACGGTGGAATCCTTGGTAATGACGCCATCATCCCACTTGCCGTCCTTATAATTTGAAACATATCTGTAGTCGGCAACCATGTAACTAAAACCAATATTTGCCCAGTCTAAATTCTTTTTACTCATAAACTCCTCACCCTTTCTATCTAACTTTAGCACGTCAAAGCACTAATAAATTACATTATAATCCTTTATTTCATGCAGTCAAGTCATATCCGAAAGATTACTTGCCTTCAGTTTTGTTCGTTTGAGATTTGCGTTTCTTTCCCTTCATTTTGAAGATTCTCTCAAAGGTGTCAGGCTCTTTGCCTGCGTTGTATTTGGTATTATCCGAATCACCAAGAGACTTGAACTCTCCGTTCTCAATATATGCCAGATCGTCATAGTCCGTAGTCTCCGTACTAAGGTTACGCTTAGTCAGATACATGTTGGTTATTCTTGCCACAAGAGCATAGAATACTGCAAAAACAGGTACTCCCACAAACAATCCGATGATTCCCCACAGTCCTCCGAAGAGTGTGATGGCAAAGATGACCCAGAAACTTGACAGTCCCGTTGAATTGCCCAAAATAAGAGGACCTAAAATATTGCCGTCAAACTGCTGAAGTACAATTACAAAGATGAGGAAAACCAGCGCCTTGATCGGATCTATCAAAACAAGAAGCAACGCTCCCGCAGCTCCGCCGATGTAAGGTCCAAAGAAAGGAATAATATTTGTGACACCTACAATAACGGAAATCAGCACCGGATAAGAAATCCCCAGTATCCTGCAACCAAAATAGCAGATAATTCCGATAATAAGAGAATCTATAAGCTTGCCTCCAACGAAACCAGCGAAGGTGTTGTTTACAAATCTAAAGCCTCCGATGAGCTCATTGGCATACTCTTCCTTTAAGAAGGCGTAGGCCATCTTTTTACCCATTGTGGCGAATCTCTCTTTAGCATTAAGAACATAGATTGCAACGATGAAGCCTACGATAATATCGATGAATACACCAAGCACTGAGAAAAAGCTCTTGGATGCCACCTTCACAATGGTATTCACATTTGGTAAAAGAGGCATAAGCTTCTTGGAAAGAAAGCTGCTTAAATTGGCGTAATATGCATCCAGCTGTGAATCAATGATTCTTTGAAGATCCGGATTGTTCTCAAGCAAAAGATTGGAATACTCATCAATATTCTTAATGTATACAGGGAGATTATATACAATCTCTCGAATACTGCTGATAAGCTGAGGAATGATGATCCTGAAAAGGCCATACACAATAAGAATAAAGATTCCCATAGTAAGAACAACGGAGATTGTCCTTATCTGCTTCCTTTTCTTTTTGTCCTCAGAGCCGTAAATCGATACCTTTATTCCCCTTTTTCTATAAATAGGAATCAGGATCTTCTCTTCTATTCCCTCCAAAAGAGGTATGAGAACATATGCCATTACAAGGCCGAAAATAATCCCTGACAGAGAATTGGCTATTTTTCCCAAGGACGTCATCATGTCCTTGTTTTCAAAAATAAAGGAATAGGCAAGCATTATACATACTGCCACACAAAAAACGGTCATTCCCCAGGTCACTTGATTTTTCTCAGGTTTAAGGCGCATAGCTCTTCTCCCTTTATAAGAATTTATTCTTGGATCATTCCCTCAAGTACATATGCAAGGCTGGCCAGATAGTCTTCATCAATGTCCTCGGCCTTTCCTGCATCGCATTTCTCCGCAAGAGCGGGATTAAGCGGAATCCTTCCCAGAATATCAAGTCCCTTTGAAGCAGCATAGCTCTCAATCTTGCTCTTTCCGAATACGTAGATTGGCTCATTGCAGTGAGGACAATTCATATAACTCATGTTCTCAACAATTCCGAGAACAGGAATATTCATTATATTTGCCATGTTAATGGCCTTCTCAACGATCATTTCAACAAGTTCCTGAGGTGTTGAAACCACGATGATACCGTCAACAGGAAGTGACTGGAACACGGTAAGCGGCACATCGCCGGTTCCCGGAGGCATATCCACGAACATGAAGTCCACATCGCCCCAATTAACATCTGACCAGAACTGCTTAACAATGCCTGCGATGACAGGGCCTCTCCATACAACGGGATCGGTCTCGTTGTCCATAAGCATATTAAGAGACATAACCTTCATGCCCTTCTCAGTGACAGCGGGAATAAGACCGGTTTCATCCGCGTAGTTGTGTTTGCCAATTCCAAACATCTTAGGAATAGAAGGACCTGTTATATCAGCGTCCATGATAGCTGTCTTGTATCCTTTATTATTCATTGCAACAGCTGAAAGGCCGGTGACAAGACTCTTGCCGACACCACCTTTGCCACTTACAATACCTATTACCTTCTTAACATGAGAATGCTCAGAGAGTGCAACCTTGAAGTTGTCCTCCATCTGCTTCTTAAACTCTTCCGGTGACTTAGCCATTAAAAAAATCTCCAATCATATATTAATTATTTTGTATTTCTGTAGGTCTCTTCATCCTTGGAATCCGCAATGTATTCCTCGATGATAAAGCGGGGTCTTCCCTTGGTCTCAAGATATATCTTGCCTACATATTCTCCGATAACCCCCAGGGAAATCATGATCAGGCCTCCAATAGCCCAAACTGACAACACTGTGGTGGTCCAACCGGGTATAGTATGACCTGTAAAATGTCTCACAAGACTGTAAATCAGAACTGCAATGCTCACAAAGAAAATGAAGAATCCCAGACCTGTTATCATTTTGATAGGTTTGGTACTAAGACTGGTGATTCCCTCAACAGCAAAGCTCAGCATCTTCTTAAGCGGATATTTGCTGGTGCCTGCAAATCGCTCAGCCCTCTCGTAATAGACCTTCTCTGTCTTAAATCCGATCATGGGAACAATACCGCGAAGGAACAGATTTACTTCCCTGAACTCAGAGAGTGCCTCCAGCGCACGTCTGCTCATCAGCCTGTAATCAGCGTGATTGTACACAGTTCCCGCGCCAAGGCTGTTCATTACATTGTAATATCCTTCTGCTGTCGCTCTTTTGAAAAAAGTATCCGTCTCTCTCTTGGAGCGCACGCCGTATACGATATCCGCACCTTCATGATATTTCTGTATCATCTCGTCGATCGCATTAATATCATCCTGAAGATCTGAGTCCATGGAAATCGCCATGTCGCATACATCCTTGGCAACCATGAGCCCTGCAAGAAGTGCATTCTGATGCCCCATGTTCCTGGACAATTTGATGCCTTGAAAAAGCTCATCAGACTTATGAAGTTTGTCTATTATCTCCCAGGTGGAATCTTTGGAACCGTCATTTACAAGAAGGACACGGCTGTCTTTTGAAATAAGTCCCCGTTCCATCAAGGATGACAGTTTTGCTTTTAATCTCTTTGAAGTCTCCGGCAGAACCTCCTGCTCGTTATAGCAGGGGATAACACAGAACAATCTATTATTCATACACTTTCTCCAGTTCCTAATATACCTATATTATAATAGTACAAAACTTCCATTTTTAAAAGGACATAGAAAAAGCCTTTAGATTCTCTTCATCCAGGCATCTGCCATATCAGTCCACTTGCCCACATCATCTCTGAGGCTAAAATCAATACCCATCGCTGGCATCTCATTGCCGCCAAAGAACTGATTGATAAGCTCCTGCTTCCTTTGCTCTGACACGTTCACCCCTTTGCCATCCTTTACCGAAAAGGCTGCCCTCATAGTCTGTTCCATGCAGAACTCCCCGCCGGACCAGCCTCTGAAAAATGCATTGTTGGCAGCGCTAAGTCCATGGAAGCCCACGGGGAATACATAGTGAGCAAAAGGAACATTCTTTTTCCTAAGTGCCATAGCAAAGAGATAGCTGTTCTCAACAGGCACCAGATTGTCCTCCTGGGTCTGCCAGATAAAGCAGGGAGGTGTATTCTCGCTTACATGATTCTCCAATGAGAAATAATCCAGCTCTTCCTGTGTAGGCTCATTACCAAGAAGCGCTCTCACCGAATCCTTATGAGTATATTCTCCTGTCGTGATCACGGGATAAGCCAGAATAACTCCGTCTGGTCTGTTTGACACAGCTGAGTATTCCGGGTTCTTATCCTCAATATCCTCATAATGAACAGCGAGGCTTCCGCATACATGAGCACCTGCAGAAAAGCCCATTATAAACAGCTTCTTGCCGTCAATTCCATATTCCGGGCCATTTTTTCTGATATATCTCACAGCTCTTGAAACATCATTCATAGGCTGAGACTTAAGAGGCACTGACATGGTGATATCCGTTGTATAAGTAAGTACAAAGACGTTCATACCCCTGTCAAAAAACTCCATGGCAGGCAGTTCACCCTCATGAGGAGTGCACATGCAATATCCGCCTCCGGGCACCACCAGCAGACAGTCGCGCTTGACGTCATCATTATGAAGAAATGCCATCAGATTAGGAGTAAAGCCATAGGATGCTGCGTAAGTATATTCACCCTCACCCCAGATATCTTTACGAAATCTCTTGATCTTAGGCATTTCCATTCCCTGAAGATTGTAGTCTTCATCAGGATAATCAGGCTGCCATTTATCTGCCTTCTCTCCCGTTGCAGCCTCAATAACGCTGTAATAAGCCTCTTTGGCCTTACATTTGCCGCTGAACAAAAGAGGATAGCTCTTCTCTCTTCTAAATCCGGTGAGCCAGCTGTTCTCATCAAGAAGGTTCCAGAAGGTAACACTGGTAATATTGGCCTTGCCTGATTTCTTGGCTTCAAGATAGATCTCGAAGAACGCCCTGTATCTCTCAGCCAGTGCGTGCATAGACTCTTCTCCCGGGTCTGCGTTGTGCATATCAAGCTCGGTGATATTGATCTTAAGTCCCAGAGCGCCGTACATCTCAAGAGCTTTTTTATAATTATCAAGATCCGGGTGATCCATCATCAGGTGAGACTGGAGTCCCATTCCGTCAACAAGGCCTTTTTCCTTAAGAGGTGTAAGAACTTTTTCAATGATGAAGTCTCTTTTCCAAGGCTCCGAAGTCTCGTAGTCATTGTAAAAAAGATCCACTCCGGGAGCTGCATATTTTCTGGCATATTCAAAGGCTTTGATAAAAAAGTCTTCGCCCACAGTCCTAAGCCACAGAGATTTCCTGAAATCGCCCTCATCCACAATCTCATTGAAAACATCCCAGGCATATACTATTCCGGGGTAATTATTCTGCACGAAATCAAGAACGCCGTGAATATAATTCTCAAGTCTTGAAAGGATAGTCTCCCTGTCTGCAAAAGGGAACATCTCATTGTAGTTCTCGCAGAAAAACCACTTCGGAGTCTGGTTGTGCCAGGCAAGAGTATGCCCTCTCATGGCGATATTATTTGCCTTGGCAAATTCAAGATAAGGTATTGCGTTCTCGAAGGTAAGCGCCGGAGCAAGATTGTATTTATCAGGCTCTGCCTTGTTCTTGTCAGTATCAAGAAAGAACATGGGCTTCATATCATTCTCGCAGGTAAAGCTGTTAAACTGCTCTGTCAAAAGCTTCATATGAGCAGGTGTGTGAAGGTTCCAGCGGGAAATCGCTGCGCCGATCTTAAAATAGGGTTCGTAGGCTGTTTTTAAATTCATAACTCTCTCCAAACTTATATAGTTTCTTATTTTTGCTCTCCGAAATCTATGATAAATAAATACTCACGCCTACACTACGCATATTTTGTTGTTTTATTCTCAAATGTCGCTATAATAAATTGGTCTAACAAAATAAAAAATGCGATGAAGCCATCTGCTCCACCGCATTCTTATATGCTGATTTATTCTATAACAGCACTTAGTTCTTGTTTATGTAATTGATAAGCCCTTCACTGTCGATGATCTTCTGCATGAACTCCGGAAAAGCCTGTCCCTTGAAGCTCTTGCCTGTTGTCTCATCAGTGATGATTCCGGTATCAAAATCAATGCTTACTGTATCGCCGGCGCTGATAGCATCGGCAGCCTCCTCGCACTCAATAATGGGAAGTCCGATATTGATGGAATTTCTGTAAAAGATTCTCGCGAAACTCTTTGCGATTACGCAGCTGACTCCGGCGCACTTGATAGCAAGAGGTGCATGCTCTCTTGAGGAGCCGCAGCCGAAGTTCTTGTCTGCCACGATGATGTCTCCCTCTTTTACCTTGGAGGCGAATTCCTTGTCTATATCCTCCATGCAATGCTTGGCAAGCTCAGACCCTTCCGTGCTGTTAAGATATCTTGCAGGTATGATAACGTCTGTATCTACATTGTCTCCATATTTAAAAACTGTTCCCTTGGCGGCTTTCATTTTTTATCTCCTTATTATTATGATTTATTGATAAAACATGATGTCACGGATTGCTACGCATATAGCATAATCACAATCCAAGCTCTGAAGGCTGTGAAACCTTACCTGTTACTGCGCTGGCAGCTGCAACCGCAGGGGATGCAAGGTAGATCTCCGAATCAATGGCCCCCATTCTTCCAACAAAGTTTCTGTTGGTGGTGGATACGCATCTCTCTCCTGATGCCAGAACGCCCATATAACCTCCAAGGCAAGGTCCGCAGGTAGGAGTTGAAACTATGGCACCGGCCTCAATGAAGATCTTAAGAAGCCCCTCTTCCATAGCCTGTAAATAAATCTTCTGAGTTGCAGGGATGATGATACATCTGACTCCCTCAGCCACATGATGGTCTGTAAGAACCTCAGCTGCGATTCTCAGATCATCGATACGTCCATTGGTACAGGATCCGATCACAACCTGGTCAATCTTAATATCATCAATATTGTCAAAGGTATGCGTATTCTCGGGAAGATGAGGGAATGCGACCGTTGACTTAAGTGTACTAAGGTCAATGGTGTACTCTTCATCATATACTGCATCGGGATCTGCTTCATATACAGTGAATTCCCTATTAGGAGCATGCTCCTTCATATAAGCCTTAGCCACATCATCCACAGGGAAAATGCCGTTCTTGCCGCCGGCCTCGATAGCCATGTTGGCAATGGTGAATCTGTCATCCATTGAAAGGTTCTTAATGCCCTCTCCAACGAATTCCATGGATTTATAAAGCGCTCCGTCAACACCGATCATTCCGATTATATGAAGGATAACATCTTTGCCGCTGACCCATTTGGAGGGCTTACCTACAATGTTGAACCTGATGGCGGAAGGAACCTTGAACCAGGCCTTACCTGTTGCCATTCCGGCTGCCATATCAGTGGATCCGATACCGGTGGAGAAAGCACCAAGGGCGCCATAAGTACAGGTATGGGAATCTGCTCCGATTATCAGATCTCCTGCCACCGTAAGTCCCTGCTCAGGCAAAAGAGCGTGCTCGATACCCATCTGACCAACTTCGAAATAGTTGGTGATCTTGTTGCGCATAGCGAACTCTCTTACACACTTGCAGTTCTCAGCAGACTTAATATCCTTGTTAGGTACAAAGTGGTCAGGTACAAGGGCAATCTTGTCCTTGTCAAAAACCCCTTCTTTGTTGAATTTCTTCATCTCGTTAATTGCAACAGGACTGGTAATATCGTTGCCAAGCACCAGGTCCAAATTAGCTTCTATAAGCTGTCCTGCCTCGACCTTCTCAAGTCCTGCATGGGCTGCCAGTATCTTCTGGCTCATAGTCATTCCACTCATACCTTATCTCCTTAATTTATATCAAATATTTATCTGTAAATATAACATAGCAAAAAGAGATTTATAACATAACAAATTTAATCGTTTTTCTTGATGTTTTTTATTGTGACAGCAATATAGATTGCAAAAATGAAAATTCCAAATAAGCTTATGCCCAATCCTGCCTTGAATCCTTCAGGTTCGTAATCAACTCTGATCTCATGGATTCCGCCGGACACAGGGATTGCCATAAGACCGTAATCCGCTGTTATTATAGGCGTCTCAACTCCGTCCACCTTACAGGAAAATCCCTCTGTACAGGGAACAGAGAAAAATACAAGAGTGTTGTCTTTTATCATTGAAGTCCTGGCAGTAAAGCCGTAGGTATCAGTCTCAAAGCTCTGACAGGAGGTTGCCGCTCTGTCACTGCATTCCTTAGCAAAGCTGTTATAATCAAGTTCATCAGCCTTAAGATCCCCGGAAGTAAGCTCGGACATAGTCAGCTTCCCGCTGTATTCATCAGCTACATCATCGGGAATGATAAGAACCCTCACCAGGTCAGAATCATAATCCGCAGCCTTAAGTTTGTCCCACTCGGACTCCCTTATGTAATGTTCAAAGGTAAATCCCATGGGAATGAAGTTCAGGTTCTCAAAGATATCGAAACCATCCTGGTTATCAGCAAAATAGTAGCCGTCAGTACCCTCTCCGTTACTGTATACCCTGTTTTTACTGATTATCGCATTCTCAAAATAGTATCTCGCTGACAGAAGCGCTCTGGCGCCGGCTCTCGTAACAGGAATATTGGTCTCAACAGTTCTTGTTATTCCGCAGCTCCCTTTAAGGAAATCAAATATCTCCGAAGGAACCGTACTGAGGAAACAGTGTATCGAGGGCACTCCCCAGACCATATCGTAGTTGGTTGAAGTACTGTCAACCTCTCCTCTGCAGAACTGGCTTTGATCCACATCCACCTTGTTAAAGAGCATCTGCTCCTGCCATTTCTCTTTGCCGCGATCGCTTATGATGGAGCTTCCGTTCTTAATCGGTATAAAGGTTGAAAGGATGCAGCTGGCAATAACAACTCCGAGAATCACTTTATCCCTGAGTCTTATAAGAGGTCTCTTTATCTCAATTCCTTCGATGTTCTTGAGCTTCTTGTTGCGGGGAATTGCAAATACCACTCCAATCAAAAGAAGACTCAGGATAGCGGAACCTATCATGTCTCTTACAAATATCTTGTTGTTATCGGACATGTTGAAAAATACCACCTTGCCGTCATCGTTCTTGGAAGGAAGAAGGTATATCACAACAAATATGAGGAACATAGCTACCGCTACCAGCGCGCCCTTCTTGAGCTGAGGAGACTTGCCCCTCTCAAGGACCTGCGCAGTCATAAGGCACATCAGAAGAATCGGCATATAGTACCATCTAGCATAATATGCGCTGTTAAACATAGAGAAAGATGCATTGAACACAGGAATAAAAGCAAAGACAGCACACAGGATCAGCATGCTCTTTTCCCAGTGTCTCTTCTTGTTAAGAAGGAAAAATGCCACTACGCCCGATATTCCAAACAGAGGAATATACGCAGCAAGGGATGCATTCTTAACAGTTCCTGTGTAAAAAAGTGTGCCTTTGCCGATGATGTCGGGAAGCATGGAAACGCTCTTAACTATATCCCAGATAAGCTTCTCGCTGGGATAGATCAGCATGTCGTAGCCGGTGATGAAATTATCAAGTCTTGAATTGCCCTGAACACCTGCGAAGGCCTGTAGCAGGAAAAATGCAGCGATCATAACGCCAAGGACGCCGCCGGAAAGAGCTCTTAAGAACATCCTTCTGATATTAACAAAACTATTGCCCCTGAGGTATCTGATACAGAAATAGATCAGCAAAAACAGTACCTGTCCGAAGAAGAAATAATAGTTAACAACGGACATGTACATGGTCATTATTACAAAAAATATAAATTTCCTGCCGGAAAGTCTGAACCTGCAGTGTCCTCCCTTGTCATCCACAGCCATAAGCTCTTCAAAGGCCATAAGAAACAGCGGGAAAAATGCCACTGAATCAGTAAAGTGGTTGAATACTATATTGCAGGCATTAAAACCGGAGAATGCAAAAAGATAGCCGCCAATCATGGCATTGGTATATTTTCTTACATATCGCCTGATGTAGAGGTATGCGCAGGTCGCTGCAGATGCATACTTCATAGCCATGAGAAAAGGCATCAGGTAAGGGATTGCTGTTTCGGGAAATAGCGTTGTGATCCAAAAGAACGGACTTCCCCAGAGATAAAAGGCGAAATCACCGAACATGGTACCGCCAAGGTCCACATTCCAGTTCCAGAAAAACTCACCGCTTCTAACCGCCCTGTGAGCAAGGATATAGAAAGGAACCTGCTGGATATTGTAATCACCGTAATAGAAAAAGGGTAATCCTCTGGAAATAAAGATAGGAAGTACAGCAAGAATGTACATCACATAAGAACTGGTAAACATGATCACAGGAACATACCATCTTTTCTCCACGTTATCGCTGCTCACCTTTAAGTCCTTAAAACCAAAATCTGACATTTCATAATCTCCTCAAAAACAAATAGAGTGTCACTATACTATTGATATAATGACACTCTAATAATTCTATTCTACTTAGAGGATATTTTCAAATACTTATCAGTTGTTGATAAGCTTATCTGACTCGTTGTTCCAGCTGTAGAGCTTACGGATCTCAGCACCAACCTGCTCAGCGGGATGCTCAGCAGCAAGCATTCTCATAGCCTGGAAGTGTACCTGTCCGCCTGCCTCTGACATGTCGAGAAGGAACTCTTTTGCAAAGGTTCCATCCTGGATGTCGGAAAGGATCTTCTTCATTGTCTTCTTGGTCTCTTCTGTGACGAGCTTGGGTCCTGTGATGTAATCACCGTACTCAGCTGTGTTGGAGATTGAATATCTCATTCCTGCGAAACCTGACTGATAGATAAGGTCTACGATGAGCTTCATCTCATGTACGCACTCGAAGTATGCGTTTCTGGGATCGTAACCTGCCTCAACAAGAGTCTCGAAGCCTGCCTGCATAAGTGCGCAAACACCGCCGCAAAGAACAGCCTGCTCACCGAAGAGGTCA
>JAEEGL016274602.1_pt1 | contig 23083 bp, 23 predicted proteins | sample 9134231 | NCBI WGS metagenome assembly JAEEGL01 (sample SAMN16246548, study PRJNA631951) | gut metagenome | biome: gut microbiome; feature: rumen; material: fiber-attached | host: Bos | place: Iran: Karaj | collected 2018-10
ACTACCCTTTCAACGCCCTTTGTCATATATTCCTGTATATTAAATTCCTTCTTCATATATCTTATCCTTCAAGAAAAAGATACAGGAGCCGGTATAATTCCGCCGCATCCTTTTCACTTAGCGCAGATCCCGCCGAAGCCATTTTCATGGGGATGTCCTTGCATTTCTCCTTCAGTTCGTCTCCTTTGGGAGTGATGCTTATAACTGTGACCCGCTCATCATCCTTAGACCGCTCCCTGGTAACATATCCGGCCTTCTCAAGCCTCTTAAGGAGGGGGGTCAACGTTCCTGCATCCAGATGAAGAGCTTCTCCCAACTGGCCCACGTTTACACTTTCCTTCTCCCACAGCACCATCAGAACGATATACTGCGTATAAGTCAGCCCCAACGGTTTCAAATACGGCGTATAATTGCCGACTATCTTCCTGCTACAGGCATATAGAGGGAAACATAACTGATTTTTTAACATTAGCTGCTCATATTTCTGTGCCATACACTTCACCTCTTTGTTGCTTTAGTTTTGTCATATTATATTGCGCGCAATGTTTATTGTCAAGAAAAAAGCGGCTTAACGATAATGGTATTCAAAGCCACTTTTTCTTCTTAAAGAACAGAAGGCTGCCTAATACGATCAGCACGCATACTGCAATGACTACGGGATATCCCCATTTCCACTCCAATTCCGGCATGAACCGGAAGTTCATGCCATACCATCCTACTATCAGTGTAAGTGGCATAAAGATCGTGGTAACTACAGTAAGGACCGTCATTATCCGGTTTTGTTTAATGTCTATATGGGCCTGATACAGATCCCGGAGCTGCACAGTATAATCTCTCAATGAAGTGGAGTTATCGTGCAGTCTGGCCATACGGTTCAAAAACATCCTGAAATATCTGAGGTTTTCCTGTTTAAAGAAATTATTCTCATTCTCTTCCAGTTCCTGACCCAGATCCATAAGCTGTTCATAATGAATCCGTAAATCACGGATATCACTGCGGATCTCATTCAATCTGGCAGATGGGAATTTATCATCGCCATCCATTATCTTCTTTTCTATGGCATCCAGCTCACATTCATATTTTTCCATCAGTCTCAGATCATCTATTACGATCTGATCCAGAAAATCGTAGATGAATCTCTCCAGACTCGGAAGTTTCCACCTTTTCGTATTCTGAATGGCTTTTATTATCTCCTCTGCCTTTCCGCTGTCATCTATAAATACAATTCCTTTTTCATCGAGTGCAAACGCGAATTTGTAGTCTTCTTTGGAAAAATCCGCTCTGTTCGGAATAGAAAACGACCCGGTCAGCGAATCATAGTTGACTTCCGCTTTTGTTGTATATATCTCCGAAATGTTCTGATCCATATCAATACCCATTTCGAAGCTGTCATGGTTATTCTTCCATTCATCAAAAGATACAATCGCAACATACTGTTTTTCAGCGCTTTGCAACTCTTCTCTTGATATTATCTGTAATGATTCACCGATTGCATAAAACATTTTAACGTTATTTAGTCTTCTTTGATAACATTCTTATAGAAATCTACGGCGTTGCTTAGATCCTTCTCGTCCGGATGGCCCTTACCGGTACCCCCGATCAGTTTAAACGGTCCGAAAGTATTATATCCAGTGCAGAAAAAGCTTCCGAGACATATTGGCGATTTACTCTCTAAAGTCTTAAGAAATCCTTTTGAAAAGTCCTTGCCCATGGCACTGGTCATGATGCAGAATATCTTTTTATTATGCGGAAGATTAACTGCAGCAAAATTCAATACCGACTGATGGAACTGTGCTCCGTATATTCCGGAAGCAAATCCTATGATGTCATAGTCGGTCAGATCCTTTTCCTTGATGCAGACAGCATTGATTAACTCTACACCGCATTCATCCGCTATCGCCTGCACGACTTTCTCGGTGTTTCCATGATGAGTCGAAGCATATACTATACATGTTTTCATAAGCTAATCACTCCCCTTTACATATTCTGTGCCCTGCATTTGTACCCGGGCTACTCTCGCATTCTATCATATCAGCTCAGGTTTAACATGCAACCTCTTTGAGCCCTGTCTTATCTATACCTCATAATCCATACATGTTCTGGTGGCTGTATATGGGCGAACCATGCCATTTGCCACTTCCACATGTGCAGGATGAGTTGAATAGGCCTTAAGACTGTCCTCATCTTCAAACAACGAATCAAGCATCACATCACAGTTCGAACTGGATAACGGATCGGTATTGACCCGTATCTCCTTCAGTCCCGGAATCTGCCCGTAAAGCCCCTCTAATCCCTGCTTGATTCCCTCTTTGATCTTAGATATCTGATCTCCTGAATACTCATCTTTTAATGTCCACAGAATTACATGTCTTACCATCTTTATGCTCCTGACTCGCAAATGTTTTATTAATCTTCCACAGATGTGTGGTACTTCTAAGATTGTAGTATAATCTAAACTTTCGATCACGTCCGAAATCATTTACATGACACTCATAAACCAGGTCATATATGGTCGGATCGACCTTCTCCGGTGTGAGCTGGCCCGGATTCAGTTCCAATTGTCTGCATTCATGTATCGTATATAACTGATATTCTCCGTCACCATCACGGATCCTTATCCGCAATGGGATTAATTCACCGTCAGCATTGTGCTGGCAGATACAATCAACAGGCATCAGCCGGCTTCCATCCGTGATCATAGGCCCCTCCACATCCGTTATAACCGGTAGCAATAACCTTAGGTGTGAAAACGATTATAGAACATATGTTCGCTTTTGTAAAGGGGTTTTAACTGATCAATTTCTGTTACCAGTTTTTATCCGCAAGCACCTTGTCTATCGCATCAAGCTCATCCTCCGTAAATCCGGCATGGTCCAACGCCCGTACATTTTCGATGACCTGTTCAGGACGGCTCGCACCTATCAGTGCTGAAGTCACTACCGGATCCCTAAGTGTCCATGCCACAGCCATCTGTGCTAATGACTGCCCGCGTTCATGAGCTATATCCGATAGCCTTTTTATGATCGCTATCTTGTCTTCAGTGATGTCCTTTGCCTTTAGGAACCGTGGATCATGCGCTGCTCTCGAATCTGCCGGGATCCCATTCAGATATTTGTCAGTCAGCAACCCTCCGCACAACGGTCCGAAAGCGATCAGACCTACGCCCTTTTTCTTGACCACATCAGTCAGACCATCTTCTATGGTTCTGTTGAACATAGAATAATTGGGCTGATGAATCAGCAGATGCATTCCCATCTTCTCCATGACCTCCGCCGCCTTCTCCGTCTGTGATGCATCGTAGTTGGATATACCGGCATACAGTGCCTTCCCACTCTTCACAATGTCATATAAAGCTCCCATGGTTTCTTCTATCGGTGTATCGGGATCAGGGCGATGATGATAAAAAATATCCACGTAATCCAAATGCATACGCTTCAGACTCTGATCAATACTTGCCATCAGATATTTTCGACTGCCATGATCGCCGTAAGGTCCCTGCCACATATCATATCCGGCCTTTGTGGAAATGATCAGTTCATCTCTGTACGGCTTCCAGTCACAGTCCATATGTCTGCCAAAATTACGTTCTGCTTCTCCGTACGGCGGTCCGTAATTATTGGCCAGATCAAAGTGCGTGATCCCGCTGTCAAATGCCGCCCGCAGTATCTCCCGCTGTACACCGAATGGCGTGATGTCGCCGAAATTGTGCCACAGGCCTAAAGACAACGGAGGAAGCAACAGGCCGCTCCTGCCGCATCTTCGGTACGAGATCTTCTCATAACGATCTTCTGCCGCTATATACATGCTTTCTCTCCTTTCTGTCGATCGATCATATTTCCTTACCTTTCTTACTATTTGATATACTGCGGCATACCCACTTCAGTGTCAAACACTTCTTCATGTTTTCATGTTTAATTAAATAATTATTTGTATATTTAGTTATTTGTCTATTTAGTTATTTGTCTATTTAGATATTTGTTTATTGATTTATTTGTTTGTTTTTTTAATGCATTAAATATTTGAATAATTATATATAAAATCATTTGACTTCACATGTATTCTCTGCTATACTTCTATTTGTTTACATAATTAAATAGCAGGCAATGGTTTTTCCATAAATGTTTCTATAACTCTTTATTTATGTATTTATTTATCTGTTTGTTTATTTTTTTATTTAAATAAAGATCTGAGGAGGATTTCGGTAATGGCATATGCGATAGCTCTCGCCAATCAAAAAGGCGGGGTGGGAAAAACAACGGGAACGGTTGAACTGTCGACTATCCTGTGCGAGTTAGGGAAAAAGGTCCTTGCTATAGACCTGGATCAGCAATGTAACCTTACAAAGAATTCAAAGTTACCTGAAGGGGTGAAGATAGGCGACACCATATATGAGCTCTTTACGGACGATGCAATAAAAGTACAGGACGTAATAAAAACAACCGAGGCAGGTTACGATCTGCTCCCCGGTTCACCCAAAATGTCAAAGGCCGACAAGGACTTCAGCGATACACCGGATACTTATCTGTTAAGTGATCTGTTAGACAGCCTCTCGGAAGAATACGATTATTTCCTGATCGATAATGCACCGGCAAGAAACACGCTCCTTAACATGTCATATCTGGCAGCAGATTATTTTATTATGTGCGCCGATTCGGGAGAAGACAGCCTGGATGGCATAGATTCCATAGCAACAGACATGATGAAGTTCCACAAGGCAGGTAAAAGAGCATTGTCAAATGCCAAAATACTTGGCGTGATCATCACGAGATACAGAAAAACCAATATCTCGGACGCGATAATAGAGATAACTGAAGAAAACATGGCTGAAAACATACCGGAAGTCATCAAGACAGAGGAAAAACCTTTTGTCATGACCGTAAGAGAAACTTCCAAGGTTGATGAAGCCAAAATGATGCATCAGCCCCTGCAGAAATATAAAAGATCGGCAACGGCAGCAATAGACTACAGAGAGATAGCAGATGAGATCATAAGAAGGGTGGAGGGTTAATCAATGGCAAAAGCAGATTTTATATCCCAGAGAAAGAAAAACCAGGAGGGAACTCTTACGGATGACGTTGTAGACGCCCTGTACGAAGCAGAGCGGCCGAAACGTTTTTCGGAGGCAAAAGTCTCCGCGGAGACCGAAAAGGCCGTTACAGAGGCTGCTGCGAGCCCTGAAAATGTGATCATAAGCGAGACCGTAAACGGCAGTACGTCGACCGAACCGGTCAAAGAGGAGCGCAGGGGACGCAAAAGTAATGCAGAAAAAGGCCTTGATAAGAAAATAGTCACCTACTCAATTTCAACGGCACATATACGCCAGATAAAGCTTATCAGCGTTGATACCGGACAGCCATTGTCCGAAATAGTCGATGATGCGATCGAAGAGTATGTTCGAAAGCATTATCCGCGCTTTCAGGCCTGAAAATACGGGCTTCTAGTCGTGACTGTTTCAGTCAATAATTCGGGCTGCATGAATGCTTTACCCGTATCTTCACGTAGTGTATTTTAACTTCAGGTCATCAATAGAACATAAATATATATTGAAAGTTCTGCAATAGAGCGCTTTTTCTGGTTGACCGTAAAAGTTATATATATTCACATCGATTGACCGGTTTAGCAAAAGTATGTTCACATAATAACTGCAGCCTTGTTGTTTTCTTTTTGTATTTTATCTTAAAACAACTTCTATTATTTTATTCTTTAAAGCTTGGTCAATCCTCGGAAAATCAACAAGAATTAAAGGAAGTTCTGTACAGATCGGTAGAGTCTGTTGACCGGATCAGTAGACGGATTTGTACGGCGTAATAGGAACTTCTGTACAAATATGTAGGCGATCGGATGTAATTGTGATGTATTTCCCTGTAGAAAGACGTGTACCGAGGAACAATAAGTTCTGTACGAAAAGGTAGATACTGACATCCGGATATGTACAAAAACGTAGAATCCAGTTATGTCACCCCTATAAAATGGGCTTTTTTGAAACCTCCGGGTCTTCATGAGGGGACAAAAATCAAAGCGGGAAGAGAATTCTACTTTTTTGTACAGAACTTTATGATCCGGTAAGGTCAGGAAACACATATTGTATAGATACTTTTACTTTTTCCACTATATATAGTAAACTGTTTTTGAAGTTCTGTCCGAAAGCGTAGAAATGCCGGTATTTAACCAGGTGCTGACCTACGTTTTGGTACAGAAATACGACCATACATCAAAGATTTGTGCTCTTTTCTTAATATAAATACAAAATCTTGAAAAAATTCTCATTTTTTCTGTACAAAACCGTAGATATATGTTAACATAATCAACAGAAGTTCTGTCCTGAACCGTAGGTTTATGGGCAGGATTCTTGGATTATAGGGATAATCTGTACTCAGCAAAAGAAACTTCTGTACAAAAACGTAGATAATCAGACTTAAATATCAATACCTGTACCGGAGAGCAGTAAGTTCTGTACAAAAACGTAGATGAGGATATGTATGGAAAAAGCGGTAATTGATGACGAATACAGGCAGGAAACCAAACTGATCCGAAAAGCCAACAGGTTTATCGATTCAAAATTCAGAAGTTCGATAACCGAACAAAGGCTTACAAACTACTGTCTGTATGAGCTCACAAGGGGAAATTACACAGAAGATGACGGATTGAGGGTAGATGTAAAAGCTTCAACGCTTAAAGGTCTGTTCCAGGACGCGAATGAAGGCTCCTTCTATACTAAACTCGATACGGCAGCCAAGACCATGACCGGCCACATATATGGCTATTCTGATCCGGAATCAAAAGTATTCAGATATGCTGCAGTAGTAACTGAGGCCACGTATGAGGGCGGAGTACTGTCGGTTACGTTCAACGGCAAACTCCGGGACGACCTGGTGGCGTTGGAGCAGCAGTACACACAGCTGAACCTGTTAGAGATGCTTTCCTATAAATCGCCGTATTCATCGCGTATAGCGGAGCTTCTTGAAAGCAGGATGTATGTCCGTAAAGGCGAATCTCCTACGGATAAATTCCTGATTGCATTTAATATCTATGAGTTTTATATAACCATAGGTCTTGTAAACGCTGAGCTGGATGCCGTTAAGAAGGTATTAAATGATTCCAAAGGTACTGAGATCGATTTCCAGAAAGCGTTTGAAGTAGCTCCGGAAAAACTGTATTCATCCGTGTCAGAGCTTAAGAGAAAAGTCATCAACCCCTGTGTCGAGGAGATTAATACAAACAAGCACAATTCTATCTATATAGATGATGTGGATTATAGCAGGTCCGGGCGTGGCGGTAAGATCACTGAGATCAAGTTCTATGTCAGAAAGAAGAGCAAAAAGGAGGAAAAGCCTGCAGTTGATGAAAAAGGCAGGATATCCTTATCAAGTGAAGAAATGGATGAGTTTATAGATGAGCTCAGAGACCTGTTTTTTGAATATAAGCTCAAGTCAAAGGATCTGCGCAATATAGCAGAGTCAGCATCATGGGATATGGATGCGGTAAAAAAGGCCGGGAAAGCGCTTGAAAATGCAAGTGAGGTAAGGGATGTGGTTGCATGGCTGAAGAGCGCGATAAGGGGAGACTGGGAGCCCGCGGTATCAAAGAAAGGCCGTAAAAATGCCTTTAGCGAGTATTCAGAGCGCAATGACTATGACTTTGATGAACTTGAAAAGACGCTGATAAAGAATTAATAATTAAATATATAAATAATTAAATACACCCAGTCCTTCGGGACTGGGTATTTTTAACATGATGGATATACAGAGGCTTAAAGAACTGGCTGACAGAAGCTATAATAGCGGGCAATTCGTGTTTACGGACTTTTTGTCTGTAGCTGAGCTTGCATTATATTATGACAATGAGGCGGAGTTTGGGTATGCGCATCCAACATTATCCGGTGGATGCGAAGTATCCGAACGCAAAATGATACGATTCGGAAGTGAAGAAGACCTGGGGTATACACAGGATTTCCCGATTAAAGCGCTCCGGATCACACCTCTTGCAGACAAATTTGCCGATGAACTTAATCACAGGGATTTTCTGGGTGCTCTCATGAATCTCGGGATCAAGCGGGAGATGCTCGGAGACATATTTGTCCGGGATAAGAGCGCATGTGTTTTCTGTAAAGAAAGTATAACTGAATATATCATTGATAACCTGTCAAGAGTTAAACATACATCAGTCCGGGTTGAGGTCACTACAGACACAGATGATATAGCGATCAACGAAATGCAGGACAGAATCATACAGGTTTCTTCACAGCGGATAGATGCCGTTATCGCCAAAGTATATAATCTGTCCCGTCAGGAAGCACTGAATATGTTTCCGGCCGGACTGATCTACTTAAACGGACGCAGCTGCACAGAGAATGCCCGGCAGTTAAAGCCGGGAGACGTGATTTCCGCAAGAGGTAAAGGCAAGTTTGAATATGCAGAAGAGATGAATCTGAGTAAAAAGGGCAAACTGAACTGCCGTGTACGGATATATGTTTAGGTGTGAACATGACTCTGCTGAATGACTATTTGCTGGATAACTTCGGCTGTAAAGTATATAAGATAGCCTTGAACGGTGGCTTTTCCTGTCCAAACCGCGATGGAACCGCTGGTATAGGCGGTTGTATATTCTGCTCTGAGGGGGGAAGCGGAGAGTTTGCCGGGGATCCGGCACTTGGCATAACCGAACAGATTGAGCAGGGTAAGCGCAGGGTGGCCGCCAAAATGCGGTCCGGCAAATACATAGCTTATTTTCAGGCATATACCGGAACTTATGCATCCATAGACAGATTGCGGGCCATGTATACCGAAGCTGTCGCGCACCCGGAGGTGGTGGCACTCTCGATCGCTACCAGACCGGATTGCCTGCCGGATGAAGTCATCAGTCTTATTGGCGAGATGAATCAGATAAAACCCGTATGGATAGAACTGGGGCTTCAGACGATTCATGAGAGGACCGCGAAATACATACGCCGCGGATATGAACTGGAGATATACGATCAGGCGGTTAAATGCTTGAGAAACATGGGCGTTGAAGTTATTACCCATGTTATCCTGGGTCTTCCCGGTGAGAGCCGTGAAAATATGCTGGATACAGTGCGTTACGTATGTGATTCGGGAGCAACGGGTATCAAACTGCAGCTTTTGCATGTATTACGGGGTACGGACCTGGAGAATGACTACCTGGACGGACGTTTTGATGTGCTTACGGAAGATGAGTACATAGATATACTTCGGGAGTGTGTCAGGATAATTCCTGACGATATCGTGATCCACAGGCTGACAGGGGACGGTGATAAACGTCTTCTTATCGCCCCACTGTGGAGCGGGGATAAGAAGCATGTGTTAAACCGGGTGAGAAAAGAGGTACTATGACATTAGATCGTTACAGGACCGTGTGACACAAGTGTGACAGTATATATGATATCTTATGACAGGTGAATACAGAATCACTTAATACAGATCAACATGAGGAGAATATTATGAAAAAGAAAGCATTGATCGCAGTAACAATAGCTACGGTGGCTGTATTAGCCACAGCATGCGGGACCAAAACAGAGGAAGTGCCGCAGAATGATGTAGTTGAGGAGAATTCGGCTGAGACGACCGAAGCAGAAGAGACTACCGTCGGGATGGCTAATCCCTGGAGAGACTGTACCGAGGAGGAAGCATCAAAGTATAGCGTTAACGGATTCAAGGCTCCCGAAGGAGCTACAAACGTGCGTTGGAGCTTAATGGAAGCTGCTGATCCCAATACCCTTCCGGGTACCATGGTTCAGCTCACTTATGATCTGGACAACGCAGAGATCACGGCCCGCGAGCAGGCCGTATCCGGAGAAGAGATCGTGGATATTTCCGGGATGTATTACGAATGGACTGTTTCGGATGAGGGTATCCTGGCTAATTGGGCCGGCGGTAACATGCCTTTTAAGTCATACAGATACGTCGGAGATAATGAGTATGTGGATCTGATCCTCTGGTTTGACATAGAGACCGGATATGCATATTCCGTATCGGCGCAGGCTCCTGACCTGGATGGATTTGACATTCAGGCTGTGGCAGAGCAGATGTATGATCCGGAGAAGCAGGAATGGGCAAGTATTCCGGATGATGAGGACGTTGAAAACCCTGAATACACAAGTGAAGCCATCATGGGATATGCCGAGGATGTGGCTCCCGCGATAGATATCTCCGGTTGCGATACTTTCACCCAGATCGTAGACAAGAAGCTCGAAGACGGAATGGGATATGCCAATGTATCACTTCTTGATACTGATGTCCTGCTTGTAAGCAGCGGAGTGTTTGACGATCTCGAGGGCGGACTTAATGCAATTGATGCTGCAGTATTCGAATACAAGGATGGAGTGCCTTTCGAAGTAGGTAAGATATGCAGCGGCGGTACCGCATACCCTATTTCAGTCAATAACGGCTATCTATACACAGGCAGCAATCATTGGATATGCAAATACGCAATGGCTGATGATAAACTTATGATCATGGAGAGGGCATCCGTAGAATACGATACCGACGGAAACGGGACCTATCATTATGAGTCCGAAGATGGCGGTGACTACAGCAATATTGATTCTGCTGAGGCCGAGAAGATATTTGATGATCTGTTAAGCGAGATGTTTGACGGTGAGATCGTGATCTTTAACAAGGTCAGTAGGTAATCCGATCCAATTCCATATTTACAAAAAACAACCCTGTTCTGTCCTTTAAATCCATTGATAAAGGGCGCAGAACAGGGTATTATATTGCTATGTGACAAGTTGAACGCAAAACTTTCCGCCGAACATAATGGATGGAGAGTTTTTTATTATAAAAAAGGGGGAAACATATGGAAAACTTTACTTTTTATTCACCGACATATTTTGTATTCGGAAAGGACGGAGAAAACAAAGCGGGAAGTATGGTCAAACGCTTTGGAGGAAGCAAGGTACTGATCCATTATGGCGGCGGAAGCGTGGTTCGCTCCGGGCTGTTAGACAGGGTTAAAGCCTCGCTCAAGGCTGAGGGGATCGAGTTTACCGAACTTGGAGGGGTTAAACCCAATCCTCGAAGCGGACTGGTATATGAAGGAATAGAACTCTGTAAGAAGGAACAGGTGGATTTCATTCTGGCTGTTGGCGGTGGAAGCACGATAGATTCATCCAAGGCTATCGCTGCGGGGGTATTGTATGATGGTGATTTCTGGGATTATTACAGTGGCAGGACGATTGAAGAGGCTCTGCCGGTAGGAACTATCCTGACCATAGCAGCCGCCGGAAGTGAAGGAAGCCCTGATTCTGTCATTACGAGAGAATCAGACATGATGAAGAGAGGTGCCAGCGGTGACGCGATCAGACCGAGATTCAGCATCCTTAATCCTGCGCTTACTCAGACATTGCCCCCATTCCAGTCAGCTGCCGGTATCACGGATATCATGGCACATCTGTATGAAAGATATCTGACCAATTCCGTTGATGTGGAGGTGACGGACAGAATGATAGAGGCGCTGCTGCTCACCATGAAGCATGAGGGCCCCAGAGTAATAGCCGATCCGGATAACTATGAGGCCAGAGCAAATATCATGTGGGCAGGTATGATGGCACACAATAATTCCTGCGGAGTGGGCAGATCACAGGATTGGAACAGCCATAACATTGAGCATGAGCTTTCGGCACTCTATGACTGTGCGCATGGTGCAGGGCTTGCGGTGACAATGCCCGCTGTATTTAAATATGTTATGAAGCATAATATCATGCGTTTTGCGCAGGTTGCCGTCAGAGTATGGGGATGCAGCATGGACTTCGAACATCCCGAAGTTACGGCGTTGGAGGGGATCAATGCTTTTGCAGCTTTTCTGACATCACTTGGAATGCCTCGGAATTTCGAGGAACTTGGTGCAAAAGAAGAGGATATACCCGTCCTTGTCGAGAACCTGTGCTGTGGAAACGGACGTGAAGGTACGATATCGGGCTTCGTAACACTGGATAAAGATGATTGCGCCAATATATATCGTATGATGGTATAGAACGTACATCGATGACTGGAGGGCAGATTCCATGAATTACAGAACACTTGGTAAGACCGGATTAAGAGTAAGCGAGATAGGTTTTGGTGGGGAATGGCTTGAAAGGCATGAAGAACAGGAATCTGTAGAACTGCTTAAACATGCTCATGATAAAGGTATAAACATAGTTGATTGCTGGATGCCCGACCCCAAATCCAGAGACATAATCGGCAAAGCCATGGAAGGCTGTCGTGAATCCTGGTATGTACAGGGGCATATAGGATCTACCTATCAGAACGGACAGTATGTCAGAACCAGAGATATGAGGCATGTACGGCCGGCATTTGAAGATCTCCTTGTCAGGCTTAAGACAGACTATATCGACCTGGGCATGATCCACTATATAGACTCGGTGGACGAATGGAACAACGTGATGAACGGTGAGTTCATCGAATATGTACACGAACTCCATGAGAAAGGCGTCATCAAACATATAGGTTTAAGCACTCATAACCCTGTAATAGGCAAGCTGGCCGTAGAGACCGGATTCATTGAGATGATCCTGTTCAGCATCAATCCCGCGTTTGATATGAGACCGGCTACAGAGGAACTTGAGTCCATGTTCGGCGGATATGATCAGGATCAGCTCTCCGGCATAGATCCCGAGAGAGCCAGGTTTTATCAGATGTGTGAGGAGCAAAATGTCGGGATCACAGTTATGAAGGGGTTCTTCGGCGGAGCACTTTTGAGTAAGGACAGGTCGCCTTTCGATGTTGCTTTTACCCCGGTTCAGCTGATCCACTATGCTCTGACCAGACCGGGAGTATCGTCCATACTGTGCGGCTATGATACGAAGGAGCAGATAGACGAAGCGGTTTCATATGAGACGGCATCGGATGATGAGAAAGATTACGCATCGGTTATCGCAAATGCACCTCTCCACTCTTACAGCGGGCAGTGTACATACTGTGGTCACTGTAAGCCGTGTCCGGTAAACATCGATATCGCCATGGTGAATAAGTTCTATGATCTGGCGACTGCTCAGCCGGCTGTTCCCGAGAGCGTTTTGGAACACTATAAGGCACTTGAACAAACAGCATCAGGCTGTGTTGGCTGCAGGAGTTGTGAAAGCAGGTGTCCTTTTGGGGTAGAGATCGCTGACAGAATGAATAAGGCAGCGGAACTTTTCGGGTGCTGATTTGCGGTTTACATAACATTTTGGCGCCCCACAAAACATCGGAGGAAACATGTATGAACAGACAACCGGATATAGACGATGAACTCCTGAATGAGGTCATGAGACATTTGGACAGCGAAGTAGAATTTGGTGCCATGCGCATGAGTGTTGAATATGATCCCGGACAGACCGAGGAGAAGAACGTATCGCACAAGTGCTGTAAGGTTTATGGCATGGATGCGAATCAGATGATAGGTAAGCTTGACGGATATTCTGACAGCACTAACCTGAAGGATTAGTGTTGCTTTAGACGGATCACTGCAGGAGGGAGTTAAGTGAGATTAGGTACATCATTTCCATTACAGCATAGCAATGCCTCAGAATGGGCTTCAAATCAGTATAAACTCGGATGCAGGACGGTCGTTTTTCCTGTTCAGAGTAATGAAGCGGAGGACAGGATCATCGAATATAAGAAAGCAGCCGATGAAGCGGGCCTGACCATAGCTGAGGTAGGGATATGGAGAAATGCACTGGCAAAGGATCCCGATGAACGGAAGAAGAACATGGATTACTGTGTCGAGCAGCTTAGACTTGCCGATTATGTGGGTGCCGGATGCTGCGTAAATGTTGCAGGTGCTTTCGGACCGGTATGGGATGGAGGATACAGAGCCAATTTTTCGGATGAAGCCCGTAAGGAGACTGTCCGTATGGTCAGGGAGATAATAGACCGTGCGGATGTGAAAAACACATATTTTACTCTCGAACCGATGCCGTGGATGATACCGACCGGACCGGATGATTATCTGAGATTGATCGAAGAGGTTGACAGAGAGCATTTTGCCGTGCACATGGATGTGATAAATATGATCAATTCCGTCGACAGATATTTTTTTGCAACGGAGTTTGTTGATGAATGCGTGGAGAAACTGGGCGGTTTGATCAGGAGCTGTCATGTCAAGGATGTACATCTGAACAGCGCATATACGCTCAGGCTGGAAGAGTGTGCACCCGGATGTGGGGAGTTTCCTCTCAGATACTATGCTGAAAAGATGGACGCTATCGATCCGGATATGCCGATGATCTTAGAGCATTTAAACACGGATGATGAGTATATAAAATATATGGGGTATTTAAAGGAGGAACTGAATGGATTATACAAGAATTTCTGATGCAAATGTCATAACCGAACAGTATATGGATTCCCTTCTCATAGAAGAGAGGCTTATTGATTCGGTCGTTGCCGATATCTCTACGACTTTTCTTGGGGAGAAGTTTGATATGCCGGTCATGACACCGGCTTTTTCGCACCTTCCAAACTATAACGGCAGAGAGCATAATGGACTTGAAGAGTATTCTATGGCTGCGAAGGAATGCAATATCCTGAATTTCTGCGGAATGATGGAGAATGAGCAGTTTAAGCGCCTGGTTGATACCGGAGCCAGGACTGTCAGGATAGTGAAGCCATATGCCGACAATGCCAAGGTTATCGATCAGATGCAGTATGCAGAGAGTGTTGGGGCGTTTGGCATAGGTATGGATATAGATCATATCTTTGGTGAAAATGGTGCGGATGTGGTCGTTGGCGAGGAGATGGCCGTACAGACTACGGATATGATCAGGTCATATGTGGAGATGACGAAGCTTCCTTTTGTGGTAAAAGGGGTCTTAAGCGTGTCGGATGCCGTGAAATGTGCGGATATAGGTGTTAAAGCCATCATAGTGAGCCACCATCACGGGAGATTGCCGTATGCCGTACCTCCGATGATGATCCTCCCGCAGATAAAAGATGCACTCAAGGGCCGCGGAGTCGAGATCATAGTCGATTGCGGTATTGCTACGGGGGCAGATGTGTTTAAGGCACTTGCACTGGGAGCAGATGCTGCTGCAGTTGGCCGGTCCATGCTTCCGTCACTCGAAAAGGACGGTGCTGCAGGTGTTGCCGGATATATCCGCAAGGTCGGCAGTGAGCTTAGGTATATAATGAGTTTTACAGGGTTTGTAAACGTAGACGAAATAGACGATTCGGTGCTGCACCGGATGTAAGTTGCCAAAAGGAGGATTCAGATGAAAGTACTGATCTTAAACGGAAGCCCGAGGATAAACGGGAATACAATGGTAGCCATCAATGAGATGCTGAAAATCTTTGAGACAGAAGGGGTTGAAGCGGAAGTAGTGCAGATAGGCAAGCAGGCCATCCGCGGCTGTATATCATGCGGTTCCTGTTTCAAGACAGGTAAGTGCGTATTTGATGATGCAGTAAACGAGATAGCCGCTAAGTTTGAGGAGGCGGACGGGCTGGTAGTCGCATCACCGGTGTATTATGCATCCGCTAATGCGACACTGATAGCATGTCTGGACAGACTGTTTTACAGCAGCCACTTCGACAAGACCATGAAGGTGGGAGCAAGTGTTGTGGTAGCAAGACGCGGAGGCTGCTCGGCAACTTATGATGAATTGAATAAGTATTTTACCATCGCCGGCATGCCCGTTGCTCCGAGCCAGTACTGGAACAGCATACACGGTAATGCTCCCGGTCAGGCAGTCAAGGACTTAGAGGGTCTGCAGACAATGAGAGTCCTCGCCCGCAATATGATCTTTCTCATGAAGAGCATTGCTCTGGGCAGGGAAAAATACGGTCTTCCGGAGAAAGAAGAGCATGTCTGGACACATTTTATCGATGACTGATGTCGGTATAACAGATGACGCTGAAAGGATCGGGTAAGAATAATGGCACTTATTCAGGTTAATTATCTGTCCAGAGCCCTGTACAGAACAGTTCCGCTTAATGTGATCCTGCCTACTGATAAGATAGACTATGAACGGACAGAATATCTGTATGACGGCAGGAAGTTCAAGACGCTGTATCTGCTGCACGGTCTGCTGGGCAACTATACGGATTGGGTGAGCGGAACCCGCATACAGCGGTGGGCAGAGGAGCACAATCTGGCCGTGATCATGCCGTCAGGAGATAATTCATATTATTTCTCCGGCAGGATGCCGATGAACGATTACGAGACATTCATCGGCGAGGAACTTCTTGAGATCACGAGAAATATGTTTCCGCTGTCGGATAAAAGAGAGGACACTTTTATCGCGGGTCTGTCCATGGGAGGCTACGGGGCACTCAGGAACGGGATAAAATACTCCGATAATTTCAGCCATGTAGCCGGTCTGTCATCCGCACTTCATCTGTTTGGATATGAGCAGCGTCATGAATTCGAAAGCGGTCTGTTTGAAGATAAAGGAGCCGCCGGAAAGACTGACTTAAATCCCGTGGTGGCATTAGAGAATCTGCTGAGTGAAGGCCGTACTTTGCCACGGTTTTATTTATCGTGCGGGAGTCGGGATGATCTCATGAAGTGTAATAAGGATTTCAGGGATCTTCTGATGAAGAAGGGCGCCGAAGTGACATGGGACGAAGAAGACAGAGGTCACGACTGGGATTTCTGGGACAGTCAGATCAAAAAGGTGATAGACTGGCTACCGCTGGGGGAAGCTCAAAGCGGACTTGGAAGTGGTCATGTTAACGTGAATGAGAAATAAAAGGCAATAGGGGGGTCACTAAATGATCGAGATTTCTTTGGATGAGAAATGGACTTTCAGACGCGGTTTTTTGGATTCTATAAGTATGTTGAAGGATGATCCCGGTGAAGAAGTCAATCTTCCTCATGATGGTATGATTGATACTCAGGTAACCAAGGATGCACCGGCAGGTCCTGATTCGGGGTATTTCACCGGAGGATTGTCCAATTATACGAAAATGGTATTTATACCTGATGAATGGAAGGACGACTGTGTCGGTCTTAAGTTTGACGGTGCCATGATGAATGCCACTGTCGACATAAACGGCAGCCGGGTGGCATTACAGCATAATGGATATATGCCGTTCTACGTGGATCTGACCAATTATGTGACATATGGCACATCGAACCGTGTTACGATAAATGTAAACACCAGCATGCAGCCGAATTCCCGCTGGTATACGGGATCCGGCCTGTACCGGGGCGTAAATCTTGTTCACGGACCGCGCATTCATACCGTACCTGACGGGGTATTTATATATACAAAAGAGATCACTGATGAATATGCTTTTCTGAACGCAGAGGTTGAGGTATGTAATTCCACGATGGAGGATCATCTGGCGCAGGTTACTCTGGAGCTCATCCCTGAAGGTGATGAGCAGGCTGTATCCGTTACCAAACAGGCACTTCAGGTAGCACACGCCGGGACAGGTACTGCCAGACTGGCATTACATGTGAAGAACCCGAAACTATGGGATGCAGATCATCCCAACCTGTACAGAGTCATAGTATCTGTCAGGGATATGGGAGTATACCGTACACATCTGATCGCAGACAGGGACGGGACTGTCGACCGGACAGAGACCGTGTTCGGTATTCGTACTGTCTCAGCAGATTCCGTTCGAGGCTTGTTGATAAACGGTAAGAGCGTGAAACTGAAAGGAGGCTGCCTGCATCATGACAATGGTCTTTTGGGTTCTGTAACGACATACGAGACAGAGGCCAGAAAGGTCAGGAAGCTCAAAGAAATCGGGTTTAACGCAATCCGGACTGCACATAATCCGCCTTCAAAGTTTCTGGTCGAAGCGTGTGACAGGCTTGGGATGTATATATTTGATGAGGCATTTGACGCATGGTTCATAGGCAAAAGGGGTGGAGACTATCATCAGTTCTTTGAATCTGATTGGGAAAAGGATTTAGCCGCATTTATAAAGAGAGACCGTATACATCCTTCAGTCATTATGTGGTCTACGGGAAATGAGATTCCCGAGAGAGGTGGTATCGGAAACGGATATCTGCGTGCAGATCAGATAGCCGGAAGGATACATGCACTGGATAGCACCAGGCCTGTCAGCAACGGGATATGTTCTCTCTGGGCCGGACTGGACGACGAACTGGCAGAGGGTCAGAATCAGTCTCAGAACGCAGGAGACGGACTTCATTCAAATCTGTGGGAGACTGCCACAGAGCCGTTTACAAATGGGCTGGATATAGTCGGATATAATTACATGGAGGATCTCTATGAGCGTGATCATGAAATGTTCCCCGAGCGGGTCATACTGGGATCCGAGAATTTCCCTCAGGAGATAGGCTTCAGATGGCCTTTTATCGAAAGCCATCCGTATGTTATCGGGGATTTTACATGGACGGCCTGGGATTATATTGGAGAAGCCGGGATCGGAAAAGCAGCATATATCGACGAGAATGATCCGAATGCACCCAAAACTCCGTGGGATCTTATGCCGATGACAGCATCACCATATCCCTGGCGTACGGCAAATGATGCTGACTTTGATATTACAGGAGGTCTCCTCCCTCAGGGTGCATACAGAAGCGTGGTCTGGGGTAGTGACAGGACATATCTGTATTCCATGGATCCATCAACATATGGGAAAAAGGAACTCCTTAGCATGTGGGGATTCCCTGCGGCTCAGAAAAACTGGAATTACGACGGTTATGAAGGAAAACCTGTGGAACTCTTGGTATATTCCGGCGCTGAGGAAGTAGAAGTTCTCATAAACGGTGAAAGCATCGGAAAGAAGCCTGTCGGTCAGGAAAGACCTTTTCCCAAGAGTGTGAAATTTGAGACCGCATACAGGGCGGGACGTGTTGAAGCCGTGAGTTATCGTGACGGCCGGGAAGTGAGCCGCGATGTACTGGTAACAGCGGGTGCACCTGCTCAGATCAGGATAACAGCGGAGAAAACGGAAATGTGCGCCGACGGACATGATCTGATATATGTAGGCGTAGAAATTCTGGATTCTGCGGGTATCATCAACCCGGTTGAAAATGTAAAGCTGACTGCAAAAATATCAGGACCTGCATATCTGGCCGGATTCGGTTCCGGTAATCCTGTTACCGATGAAAAGTATAGCGATAATACTACCGTTACTTACAGGGGTAAAGCGACCGCTATCATCCGGTCAGCATATGAGCCCGGGATCATTAAACTGACGGTTAGTACAGATGGATTTGATCCCGTTGAGATAAATCTGAATGCCAGGTCTTAAGACGGAGGAGTAAATGAGAAAGTACACTATCATAGGTACGGGAGGAACCGGGGGAGCCATAGGTTCGTATCTGGCTAAAGCCGGAAAGGATGTCACATTCATAGCCAGAGGGAATAATCTGAATGCAATGATGGAAAAGGGGCTGAGGGTGATCAGGCCGGCTGATGAGTTTGTGATCGATCCGGTGAAAGCAACTACACTGGAAGAGTATCAGGGAAAGGCGGACGTCATATTCGTCTGTGTAAAAGGATATTCATTGGAAGCCATCATCCCCGGACTTCAGCGGATATCGGACAGCAAGACCATCATAATACCGATCTTGAATATATTCGGCACGGGAGGGGAAATGCAGAAACATTTCCCGGACACACTTGTTACAGACGGATGTATATATGTAGCAGCGCAGATCAAAGAACCTGGCTGCATACAGATGAACGGGGATATTCTGAGAGTGATCTTCGGAGTTCGTGATAAGTCGGATTACAGGGAAGAACTAAAGGAAATAGAGGCTGACCTGAGGGAGTGCGGTATAGAAGGAACCCTGTCTGATAATATAGCAAGAGACGCTCTGCTCAAATTCTCATATGTGTCTCCGCAGGGAGCATGCGGACTGTATTACGGTGTGTCAGCCGGTGAGATCCAGAAGCCCGGGGAGATAAGAGAGTGCTTTGCAGGGCTTATCCGTGAGATAGATACTCTTGCCAAAGCTATGGATATCCATTTCGAAGAAGATATAGTCAGGAGAAATCTGGCTATTCTGGATAGCCTGTCTCCATCTGCGACAACTTCTCTTCAAAGAGACGTGGCAGCGGGTAAAGATTCTGAAATCGACGGACTTATTTATGAAGTAGTGAGACTGGCGGACAGATACGGGATAGATGTACCCATATACCGTAAGATCGCTGCGACTCTTAGCAAGTGAAAACATACGAACTTAAATACTCAAATACCAATACATATCTGATCGCCGGGGAAAAAGGGATTCTTTTGTTTGATACCGGGTGGTCGGGTACTTTTCCGGCCTTTTGCAGATGTATGGGTGAACTTGAGATCCCGGTGCAGGATATCAGCTATATATTGATATCACACTTTCATCCCGATCACATGGGGATAGCGCAGGAGATAGCGGATCTCGGTCCGCGCATAGTCGTTATGGATGTTCAGCAGGCGTACATACATGCAGCTGACTGCGTGTTTGAAAAGGAAGCCGGCAGCGGATTCAAACCGGTCGATGATACAGGAGTAACGATACTACGAGTCGGGGACAGCAGAGAATTCTTAGCAAAGATCGGAATCGACGGAGAAATCTTTCATACTCCGGGACACAGTGATGACAGTATTTCCCTGTGGACAGACAGTGGCGAACTGTTTGTAGGAGATTTGAATCCGCTGTATGAGCTGGAACTCCATAAAGGAACACGGATCGAGGAATCCTGGAACAAACTGCTTGGATTAGGTCCTGCTACTATCTATTACGGCCATGCAAAAAAAGCGGAACTTGATGCCGGCGTTGAGGCTGCATCCCGGGTTGATACAAATGACCGATATGAGCTGGTATCAAAGATAATGCGAATGATCGATAAAGGCGTGAGTCAGGACCGGATACAGAAAAAGACCGGTGCAGACAGGAGCTTCATAGAGGATGTCACGAGAATGTATCTTACTCATCAGAATGTGGGAGTACAGGGCATTTTGGACAGAATAGAGATCAAGGGAAAATAAGGAGGGACATTATGGCAGCTAAGAACCGTGGACAGTTGATCAAGGAGGCGCGTACCGCAGCCGGACTTACGCAGGAACAGCTTGCAAAAAAGGTCAAGGGCTTAACGGCTTCGGATATCAGTAAAGTCGAGCGAAACCAGCTCGATATCACAAATGAACAGGTTAAAGCGATCGCCAAGGCGACCGGAGTAACACAGAAGTCGCTTCTTGAGGCTTCTGTTCCCAGGAAAGCATCCGGAAAACCTGCTTCATCAAAACCTTCATCCGGAAAGAAGACCGGTACGTCATCTGCAGGAACGACCGTAAAGGTGACGGCCGCAGAGAAGAAACTCCTGCAATTATATCGTGCGGCAGATGAGGATTCAAAGAAGGCCGCTCTGGCAATTCTTAAGAAAGATAAAAAAGATGAGGTTGGCGGCATACTCGGTTCGCTTATAAACAATCCGGATATCAAAGATGCATTATCGGGTTTACAGTCACTTCTGTAGTTTAAATACTTGATTCCGAAGCGCTTTATGAATAAAATATAATTGTGTTTATGCTTACGCACATACGGAAGCTTCCCACCGCTTGTTGGATGGGGGGCTTCTGTAATTTATGGGCCTGGCTGAGAAGCAGGCTAACGGATATGGAAAGTAACCCGGAGGATCTGAGAATGCAGAGTAAAGCAGAGATAAAACTGACAAAAGATGAATATGCGGGGTTCTATTCATGTGGATTGACCATGCAGGGCAGTTCCACCATGAACCGTTTCTCAACGGTCGATGAAAGTGAAGAAATGATAACCATGTCGACGGATGATGGTATAACTCTGACTTCAAGAACATTCAGGAGTCCCTACAGTGATGCTTTTGAAGTGCATACAGACATAATCAATGGTTCTGATGATACAGTTACGATGGAGATGATGACGTCGTTTCTTTTCCCTGATATCAAGGCGGACAGGGTTCATCGCATCCTGTCATTCTGGAGTGCCGAGGGCAGATTGCTGACTACGGATCTGACAGAGATCAACATGGAACATTCGTGGAATCAGATGGCTTACAGAGTTGAGAAGTTTGGCAATGTCGGTTCCATGCCTGTGCGCAAATACTTTCCTTTTGTGGCACTGGAAGACACAGAGAACCATTCATTCTTTGCTGTTCAGTTGTATTCACCGGCTTCTTGGCAGATCGAACTGATAGTCAGGACAGATGCCGGAGTGACCGTGGCCGGCGGAATCGCAGACAGAGACTTCGGCCAGTGGACTAAGAGCCTGAGGCCCGGAGAAAGATTTGAAGCTCCTATGGCAGTGGCGGCAATCGGAGATTCCCTGGAGGATGTCTGTGACAAACTGGTTAAAGCTCAGCATCCCGATATCAGTCCCGTAGATGATCATATGGGCATCACGTTCAACGAATACTGTACTACCTGGGGTAATCCTACGATCGATAACATGAAGAGACTTGCGGATAAGATCGCAGATAAAGGAATACAGTATCTGGTCATGGATTCGGGATGGTTCTCCGACTGCGGAAACTGGTGGGAGTACAGAGGTGACTGGAGCGTGAATAAAAAGCGTTTTCCGGGAGGATTAAAGGAACTGACAGATTATATCAAAGCCCGGGGCATGATCCCGGGAATCTGGTTCGAATTTGAACTTGTTTCGCCCAAGTCAGGTCTGTTTGACGACACGGATCATATGGTAAAAAAGGACGGTGCTCCGCTTACAGTCGGAGGAGCCCGGTTCTGGGATATGGAAGATGATCATGTCAAAGCATATCTAAAGGAGAACGTGATCGACAGGCTTAAGAACGATGGGTTCGGCTATATCAAGATCGATTATAACGATACGATGGGTATGGGCTGCGACGGTCCAGAAGGTCCCGGAGAGAATCTAAGAAAAAAGGTGCTTGGCACGCAGGAATTCTTCAGGGAACTTCGCCGTGAGATACCGGAGCTGGTAATAGAGAACTGTTCAAGCGGCGGCCACAGGTTGGAGCCTTCATTTATGGCACTTGCCAGCCAGGCCAGCTTTTCAGATGCGCATGAGATACCGGCATTGCCGATAATCGCGGCTAATCTGCACAGAGTGGTCAAACCCGAGCAGAGTCAGATATGGGCGGTGCTTCGCGCCAACGATCCCGATTCACGGATCTATTATTCCCTGTGTGCTACTTTTTTGGGGAGAATGGGCTTATCCG
>JAEEGL012400826.1_pt1 | contig 23082 bp, 18 predicted proteins | sample 9134231 | NCBI WGS metagenome assembly JAEEGL01 (sample SAMN16246548, study PRJNA631951) | gut metagenome | biome: gut microbiome; feature: rumen; material: fiber-attached | host: Bos | place: Iran: Karaj | collected 2018-10
CAAAGATGTTGTTATAATTGAGGCAGTTTCATTGAAAATACCTCATCGTGCGTTTTTATCATAGAAGAAGCATTTTTGAAGCAAATACCCCCTTTGTTTAAAAGCATGTTGGAGATGTCAGAGGGAGGAGATTACGTTGTCAGTGTAGCTTGTCGGCGACCTTGTTGAAAAGGCGTTCATCGCGTTCAAGGGCTCTGGCGTAATCCTCTCGTATTTGTGCGATGATGGAGTTGTATATGGCTGGGTCAACACTTCTGGCCTTCATAGCTTCGGCGGCGGCGACTTTGCCTTCGGCAGCACCTCTGGCAAGAATCTGCTCGGGGGTCATGCCCGCCGCCAAAACATCTGCAAAGTATTCTTTCAGTATTTGCAGCTGCGCGGGGTCCAAGTCAGGGTCTGAAAGAATGACTTGGGGACTCCAGTTTTGTTTGGCATTACCCAAATCAATCTTTTGCTGTGTTTGGGCTTGCATAAGTCGTATTCGCCGAGCAAGTTCTCGTTCGAAGCGCGTGTTTTCCGTCTCCTGTACCATGCGCTGAATCAAGTCGTTGATTTTCGCCTTGTGCAGAAGCATGTCAAATTCGACTTGTTCCTGCCGCATAAGCTCGTCGTGTTCGGCCTTGCGTCGCGCCAATTCGCCATTCTGCTGAATGCTCTTGCGCTCTTCGTTATATTGGTCTTGGAGTCTGAAAAGCTCGTTTGAATCGACGAGTTCCTTCTTGGCTAGACTGAAACTTTCGTCAAGTTCAGCTAGTTTCTTTTCCATGCGCTGCGTTTGGCGCAGGCGCTCAAGTTCCCGTGCCAGCTCCTCATCCTTCACTTGCGCCTTATGCGCCAGCTCTTTCAGGTACATCTCCTGTTCAAAGTCCTGTTGAGACATGCGCCTCTCGTGGTCCTTGATGTACTTGTCCGCCTGGTAAGCGTAATCCAGGGAGTGGCGTTTTGCTTCCAGCTCACCCGCCTGCTTCTGTAGCTCCTCGAACATCTTGCCAGAGAAGTTCACCTCGCTGACTCCCTTGAATTGGAAGCCATACGCCTCCAGACGGTTCTGGAGGGCTGAGGCAAGATGTTTTTCAAGCTGCATGGGGATGTCGGTGTTTGTTATCAGGTCTTCTGCATTCATGTTGAAGCAGAAGCGCTTCACAATCAGTTCCGTCTGCTCGTAGAGAATATGGTGCGCGATGGCGTCCATCGTGAGGGTGGCGGATGTGAGGTTGCCGTTGATAAGGGCAGGATTTCCCATCATATTATTCACGAATTCAGCATAGCGGCCTGGAGCGTATGCGATGAAAATCGCCAGGGTAACACGGATGTCCAGTCCTTCTCTGGTGCGCATTTCATCCAGGACGAAGGAGTATTTTTGTTCACCGCTTTGGAGGATGATGACGGACTTTTTGCCGTTCTGGCCAGTCGTGCTGTTGGCTTCGTCCAGCAGGTTAAGGGGGTAGTTTCCTGGTTTGAGTTCTTGGCAGATGTTACCGCCATTCAGCAGGATTCCGATTTGTCCAGCCTGAATTTCCAGTCCATTTTCGAGGTTTGAGCGGCAGGCGTTCAGCCCGAAACGCTGTGCGAAAGTGCCATATTCGGGTGACCACACGCCTCCCTGAAGCAAGTGTCTGTCCACTTTGTCCAGGATGGTTCCGCAATGGGAGCATTTTGGGGAATCGTTGCCGACTTTTTTCCCGCAAATAGGGCATGTCCACCAGCCGCCTGGGGCTGGAGCTCCGCATTTGCGGCAGAATTTTGCGCCGATAGCCACACGTGCTCCACAGGTTTTTGAATAGTTGTTCTGCTTTGCCCAAGCAAGGGCTTCGCCTTCCAGGGCATCTCCATTGTTATCCACGAGTGCATTGCACTTATTCGTGAAAAGCCATTCTGCTATCATACGGTATCCTCCTGTTATATTGTCATAGTTGGTTTTTCATTTCATTTGCCATAATATCGTCTCCAGCTCTGACCAGAGTGGTCTGGGGGTTCCCGATTCTCCTCTCGTTCCTTGCTTTTCCGCTTCTGTTCAGCAAGATTCAACGGGTCATTGTTGTCAATGTAATTGGGTAGTGGGGGTAGATTTGGAGTAAATTCGGGGGCTTGCGCGGGAGTTGGGGCTGGCGTGGGCGTTGCGACTGGCGCGGGTGTTGCGACTGGGGTAGCGGGTCTGAAAGCTGCAGGGGCTGGGCGTGCTGCGTTGGGATAAACGTTGGCAGGGGCCTCGGGGATTTGAGTGGGTGATACTACATCGCTCTCTTCATTTTTGTATGAGTTCGGAACGTATGAGACGGCCAACTGTTTTGCTTCCTCAACTTGTTGCAGCCCTTTGCGAAGCAGGAATACAATCAACGCCCACCCGATGACTCCAAGTATGATATATTTATCGACTGGGGTTACAAGCTTGACTTGCCAATTGCTATTCCATGCATAGTGGAGGCCGATGGCGCAGAAGAACGGTGCGAGGAAGCGGAGGTAGAGGAGCATGCTGGCGCGGAATTCGCCCAGCCCCTTGACCATCCACAAGGCCCCGCCTGCTATGGCAGTCCAGATGATGTGTCCGAATACAGACAACACTCCCCGTAAGAGGATAGTATGAACCATTGCAACCGTTCCATTGTCTTGGGTCAAGGCGACTCTTAAGGCATAGCCAGCACTTTCATAAATGGCAAAGCCAGCTCCAACGGCGGCTCCTAGAAGCAACCCGTTCAAAATATAGGGGTAACGTTTCTTGTTAATGAAGAAAAACAGCACGAGGAATTTGGCTGGCTCCTCGATGAAGGCGGCGCCGCTGGCGCCAGACGCAAGATTCAACTGGGTTATTTTATCCAGCAAACAAAAAACCTCTGTATAAAGCAAAGAAAGGGCACCGCCGATTATCAGCAGCTTCAGTATCTGATAGATAGAAATGTTCTTGGTGATGTTCATTTCAAAGAAGAACATAACCAAGCCCAACGGAACAAAGATGCATCCTGTGAAAATAAGACCAGGTATATCATGGATATTGTGGAACTTTGTCCAGCTGAAGTACATCAGAAGATAGGCAACCAGTGTGCCCAGCAGGATTCTCAAAAAGGCCCATGGGGTCGGGCATCCCGTCTGGACTTTATGTATGTCAGGGGTCGTCTCCAATGACCCCACGCTGAAATAGCTTTCCACTTCATCCTCCTTATGGGGCATGAAGGTCTGGCTGAACAACTTGCCTATGGAAAAGCCAACGTTACTGTCTTCATTCATTATTGTTACTCCACTGTGAATAAAATGACTTGTGATGGGAAAAAGCCTAATTGCAGAAGAAGCATTTTACAAGTAAATTTCTCCTGGCAAAATGATGTAATTTCAAATTTATATGTAATTACCTCATCTATGCAGCCATTACCATCTTGGGGGACATAGAGTTCCAATTTCAGTGAAAAAGATAATATATATCCTCTTTTATAAATTAACCATCAACGTGTTAATATTTTAGGTGGATTGGTGGATTTTCACGTAAAGCCTCACCAATTGGTTAGCGCCGTAGGCGCGAAAGAGCCCAGCTGTGGGTGGAGCGAGCACCTCATGGCGCGAGCGAAACCTACGGGCAGGCAATACCCCAGTTCCATTTGCGCCGTGCCGCGTAGCGAAGCGAAGCGGCAAGGCGCAGAAAAATCTTGCGCACAGTGCCAATAAGCCCCCTCTGAATAGTTACTTTTTCGCTGCAAATTGGAAACTGCTTGGCTTTGTGGCTATTTTGCATACGGTTATTTGACAATCACATAAAGGTAATTATAGTATTTTTCGATTATTTGTTTTCTGAAGATAAATCTTCACGAATATCAAATGTCTGATGTTTTCCTTATAGCTTGGCTTAACAAAAATCATAATTATTTTTGCAATGCAATTTGTTAGAAAATTAGCTGCTTGCTCAGTGTAGAGCTAGCTCTCTAGTTTTTGTTGTTTTCTTTTTGAGGCATAAGAATCGGAGCGGCCAATGCAAGTGAAATGCACGAATTGTGGTAGTGTGTTCGAGGTAGAGGGAGACCAGCAGGGGAAGTTTGGCTGTCCGATATGCGGGAAAGTGGTTGAGATACACGCTTCGCAAGATACGGTAACACCACCACCGCCGAGCGGGAAGGTTCCGCCGCCTCCGCCGAGCGGGAAGGTTCCGCCCCCGCCGCCGAGCGGGAAGGTTCCGCCTCCGCCGCCGAGCGGGAAGGTTCCGCCCCCTCCGCCGAGCGGGAAGGTTCCGCCTCCTCCGCCGAGCGGGAAGGTTCCGCCCCCGCCGCCGAGCGGGAAGGTTCCGCCCCCGCCGCCGAGCGGGAAGTCGCCAAAGCCTCAAGGTTTGCATGTCAAGAAGCAGCCTCCTCAAAGTGATGCGAGCTCGGAAGCGCCGCCAGTGATACTATCGATGCCGAGGCCGAGGGAGTCGAGGAGTTTTAGCAATATAATAAGCAATATATTTGAATTCCAACTTGGGTTTAAGACATTCATTGGCGTGCTTCTGATTCTGGCTTACATTTTGTATAATGTTAATTCTTGCAGGAAAAGGATATGCATTAATAATGCACATCTTCTGCTAGAGGCGATAATTCTGAATCCACATAAAAAAAACATCCCTTATGATCAGTTTGAGAGGTTGCGCAGGGCTGCGGCCGAGTATAAGGATGCAAAAGCGCAATATACTCTTGGATTATGTTATGAAAAAGGGATTAACGTGAAAAAGGATATGACAGAAGCTGTCAAATGGTATCGGCTTGCTGCTGAGCAGGGAGAGGTGATTGCGCAAAACAATCTCGGGAGATGCTTACTAATTGTCGAGAATAATAATGAGGCCTTCCAATGGTTTCGTAAGGCTGCTGAACAAGAGCACGCAGAGACACTATTTTATCTTGCTCTATGTTATGAGAACGGTTGGGGTATCGAAAAGGATAAAGAAAAGGCTTTCGATTGGTACAGCAAAGCGGCCGATAAGGGGCTTGCAGAGGCGCAATGCAATCTTGGTTTGTGTTACCTTTTCGGGAATGGAATCGAGAAAGACGAAAAAAAGGGAATCATTTGGCTCCGCAAGGCTGCTGACCAGGGCTTCAGTTTGGCTCAATTGAACCTCGGTATTTGTTATCGTGATGGCATTAGTGTGCAAAAAGACGAAAAAGAGGCTGTCAAATGGTTTCGCTTAGCCGCTGCACAGGGAATGGCTGACGCACAGTACCTGCTCGGATTATGCTACCTTAACGTGGATAGTGTGTATTATAGCCATGCAGATGCTATTAAATGGTTCCGCAAGGCCGCAGCCCAGAGGCATAAGGAGGCAAAGGAGGCACTGGATTTTTATGAAAAATATTGACAATTACCTCACCTCTGAGATGCTACTATAACCGTGCTGCTGTTGTTACTGCCACTGACAAAAAAGATGTTGAATTAGTTTGCGTATTTTACGTTTTGGTATTATGTTATAAATAAGGTTGTTTCGATTTTATGAAATGACCTTAAATGGCAGTTTTATTTTGGGCAAAAAAGAGGGGACAGGCATGATACGTAAATTAACTTTTTTCAAGGCAATATTCATATCTATGGCATTTGCGTTTGCGGCTGCAAACGCGGAGCCGTGGCATGATGGCGGTTATCTCAATGAATTGACGTTGGATTTCAAGACGCCGTGCCTCCCGCTGTCGGAACTGAAAGGTATTCAGCCCAGGATACTCTTCATCCTTGCACGTTCTGGCGCACGTGATGCTGTCGAGCTGTTGCAATTGATGCCTGCTGAATATAGTGCTGTGCTCTGTGGCAGCAGAACGGAACTGGTTTACAAGAACCAGTATGAGAGCTATATGACGGGAACTGATTTGGCATCAAAGGAACAGGAGCTTCAAGAAAAGCTCTCGCAGCCTTGGGATGTGGTGGTTGTCGGTTCTCATGACCTGGGCATTCTTCCTGAAGCATCGCGGCGAAAGCTGCTTGCAAGGGTTTTTCGTGGTGCGGGGCTGCTGATTGTCAACTTGTCATCTGACGCGCCGAGGGAGGAGATGTTGCCTCCAGGCGAACGGAAACCAGTTCCCGTCGAAAGCTGGATTGAAGCCGATGCAACGACTTGGAAGCATGGTTCAGGCAAGGTTGTGCTGCTGAAGTGGCGGCAGAGCGTTCCTGCCAACGAGCCGTTTTCGCTGGTTTCACCTCCTGAATATGACTTGTGCTGGCGCAGTCAATATCATACGCAGCTAGCGGGAATCGGGCTATTCATCCGCTATGCAGCTGGCTTTTCCGTGGAGCCAGAAAAACCAGAGCGCCGCATACGCGACCGCTGGAACAAGGTGGTCACCGCCAATGAGGTGCCTAGCGGTACCTATTATCACGATTTTCTTGGCGGAAATGGTGCTTTTACCATCAAGGTGGAAAACGTGCCATCGTCCATCGGCGATGTTACCATTGACATCCCGCGCACCGTGGAGCCATTCGCAGATTTTGCGGGGAAAATCTCCATTGGACGGCCATTCGATGAGGCGGCAACGGCTATGATCGAATTGCTGGATTCCCCATACGGGAATCTATGGTTTCAGAAGAGCATTACCATAGAATCGGGGCAAAAGGAGGTGGCGTTCACGGTTGAAAAACACTACCTGCCTACGCTGGCGGGCTATGTCCGTGTGACGGTGTATCATCCCATCAACAAGCGAGCTGTCGCCATCGTGGAGAAAGAGCTCTATTTCCCGAACAGAAAATTTGCGGATTACGAGCAGTTGATGTGGTGCGTTGCCCGCAGTGAATCCATTGCGCAGCAGGTGGTCGATAATCTTGGTTTCCACATGGGGTTAAGCGCGGGCGATGGAACTTATGTGACCCGCACCGCCAAGTTCAATCAGCGGCTTGTCACCTACACGAGCGGCATCCGTTACAGCCTCCACGCCGATGAAAACGGGCGCGTTGTATTGCCGCCGAACGTGAAGCCGTCGCCGCATGTGCCTGATGGCGACTACTGCTTCTATCGTCCAAATGTGCAACAATACTGGACTGAAAAAGCTGGCGAGATGGTTCGCGAACTCAAGCCAGCCCTCTATGATTTGGGCGATGAACTGCGCTTCAGCTACCAGGCTGGCTACAGTAAGTACGACAATTTCTACTTCCGTCAGTTCCTTATGAAGGAATATGGCACCATTCAGGAACTGAACGCCAACTGGAAAACCGCATACGACAGTTTTGAGGCAGTTCCCGTGACCGAAGGGAAGAATCCTAAAAACTTTGCCGCATGGGGTGACCACCGCGCTTATATGGAGAAAATGTACGCTGACGGCTTGGCGTTCCTGCGCAAGGAAATACAGAAGCTGGACCCAGGCGCATACGTGGGCTTGGAAGGAAGTGCGTGCGGGGACATCGAGCTCACCATGGGAGAACTCGAATACTACGGTCCCTACTCGCACTGCGTCAATGACGAAGTGATGCGCAGTTTCAGCAAGGCCGCCATTCGCACGACGTGGCATGGCGGCTACCCCAACAACACACATGGCGGGCGCATTCGCTATCCACTGATTCTGCTTGAGGGCCTTGTGAAGGGGTCCATCAACACCAACTCCTATTATCTGGCCTGGCCAGGGCACAACCATTCCATCCTCGCCGCCGATGGAAGAATCTCCAAGTTCGGTATCTCACAGGCGGAAACGATGAAACGGCTCAACGAAGGGCAGGCACAGTTGCTCATACGCAACAAAATGATGCAGCGTGGTGTGATGATTTATTGGAGCCCCAAGTCGCAGACGGCTCTGTTGCTGGACCCCCGTTGCGGCGACCCTGCTGCAAAATCCCGCATGTGGGGGTTGCAGGATGAGACGTTGGACATGAACGAGTGGTCTCACAGCTGCTGGGATCCACAGACCATTACGCCAGTGCTGGAGTGGGCCTACCACCGCGGCGAGGGAATTGAGTTTGTCTCTACGCGGACGTTGGAGCGCCTGCGGACTTGTCGTGTGCTGTTCCTGTGCAGCACCGCCGCCTTGAGCGACAGGGAGGGTGAAGCCATACGTCGGTTTGTTTTCAATGGCGGCACCGTCATAGCCGACTTTGTGCCAGGCCTGCTGAACGAGCACCTTGCACCGAGGAAAAAGAGCGTTCTTTCAGAGCTATTTGGTGAAAGCTCTTTTGCAAACTTGCCAGCACCCCAAAAGCGCGACATTGACACGAAGAAGTTCAAGGCAAAAGATGTTTATATGCGGAATTCACCCTTCCAGGTGCGCACCTATGGCAGGGGTAAGGCGGTGCTGCTCAACTTCGCACTGGCGGATGCCCAGTTGAACGCCTCCAAGGAGACGCCATTCGATGCGATGCTGGATAACCTCGTTCCCTTAAAGCCTCTCATCGAGTCTGACGATTCCCTTCAGGACGTTATGATTCGCGTGCGTGAGAACCCCGAATTCACGCTTTACGCTGTTTTGGCTGTAAACGACTTTAAGCGTGTTCCCAAAATGTTCCAGAAGGTGTATAAGGTTGGTTCACCTGAACGGCGTATGACGTTAACGATACCTGACCTCGGGTATGCCTACCAGGGAGAATTCGGGCGGGCGTGTTTCTTAAGCGACAAGCTGTTTGTCAACTTTGAAAACAGTCCTCTGCAACTTTTTGCTGTATTTAACACTGTGCAGACACCGCCCAAATTTGACCTTGCGCACGGTGTGGTCGGGAAGCCGCTTGACTTTACGCCACCGCCGTTATCGCCAGGCAGAGTTTATCGTCTGCAGATAGCCGATCCATCAGGAACCATTGTAAAAACGGTGGTATTCGACAGCCAGGAGAACCTGCCAGTATTGGTGTTTGACTACAATGCTCCCCATGGTTCCTACACTGCAACCCTTCTTGATATCGCCACAGGCCTCAACTCCACGAAGCAATTCTTGATTCAAAAGAGGCCAGAATGAAATAGTCTCTACTTATAACACGATGTAATTGCATTTGTAATTACTTCTCTTCCAAAGGAAAAAACATGTCAACACTTGCTGTAAACGGCGGTACTCCGCTCTATGAACTTGGATGCATAAAGTCAATCCCCTGGCCACCTGTGAGCGATGTCACAGCCGACCATCTACGCGACTTGTACCTTTCCCGTGCCTGGTCCTTCAATAGCCAGACCGAGCAGGATTTCGAAAAGGCGTATGCCGCCTATCAGGACGCGAAATACGGCGTTTTCATGACCAATGGCACGGTCACGCTGGAATGTGCGTTGCTGGCGTTGGGTATCGGGCCAGGCGATGAGGTCATTGTTCCAGGACTGACCTGGATGGCAACAGCTATGGCCGTGCATTATGTCGGTGCTACGGTGGTTTTCGCCGATGTGGAAGCCGATACATTCTGCCTGGACCCAAACTCCGTTGAAGAACGCATCACGGAGCGCACCAAGGCGATTATTCCTGTGCATCTCTACGGCTCTATGGCCGATTTGGAGAAGCTGCTGGCCATCGCCAAAAAACACGGCATTGCCGTCATCGAGGATTGCGCCCACATGCAGGGCGGCAAGTGGGCTGGCAAGGGTGCTGGCAGCTGGGGGGATGTTGGCTCCTTCAGCTTCCAGCAGAGCAAGACCCTTTCCTGTGGCGAAGGCGGCATCTGCATCACGAGCGATGAAAACCTTGCGCTACGTATCTACCGTGCCAAGCACATCGGCTACCCGCCAAGCAGCCAGCAGGGTAACGCCGCTACACAGCCCGATGAAGGCCTCTACTGCCACAACTACCGCGGGCTTGCCTTCCCTGCTCTCATCCTTCTGGAACAACTGCCTGGGTTGGATGCCATTCTAGAACGCTACAACCAGTTCTACTTTGCTCTGAAAGAAGCAGTTGCGGATGTTGAAGGCTTCTATCTCCAGGCGCAGGGACGCCTGGCCACCCGCCAGGGATACTACGCCATGGGATGTGTTTTCGAGAAGGATTCCTGGGGCAACGTCTCCAAAGCACGGATGTCGGAGGCATTGGCGGCGGAAGGCATGTATTTGCAACACACCTACGGCCCCGTCTATGAGCACATTCTCTTCAACCTTGCGCCTGAGCATTTCCGCAACGATGGTTGCCCAACGGTCGATATGCTGAAACAATGCGCCTTCGACCTTGGCCATCGCCAGATGTACGACTTGGACAACGTGGAAATCTTCTCCAAGATTATTCATAAGCTATCGGACAACAGGCACGAACTTGCCCAGTGAGCGTAGCTTCAGCGCAGAGCAACCAAGTGCTCCAAAGATAGGCTGTTGATATCAACAGCCTATCTTTGTCTTAGGGAATCGACAAGGAAAACAGTTGCGGCCTGTGCGGCATTAAGGGATTCGGCGTGCCCAGGCATTGGGATGGTGACGGCCCTGCCAATAGAGGGCATGGAGATGCCATTTGCCTCGTTGCCGATAATCAATGTTGAATTGGCGAGGACGAAATCAGGGTCATAGAGGGAAATGCCCGAGCCAGGAAGCGTACACCATACCTCCTGTGTGCCGAACTCGCGGGCAGTGGAAACCGCCTGTGAAAGCGTGTCAAAAAGATGAATGGCAAGGGAGAACTGTGCTCCCATGCCACTACGTAGGCACTTGGGTGAGAATGGGTCGCAGGAGCCTTTGACAAGCCACACGGAGTTCAAGCCGACAGCCCAGGCGGTGCGCAGGATAGTTCCCATGTTGCCAGGGTCGGCTACGTTGTCCAATATTAGGGTAAATGGATGAGAAAGGGAGGTTGCTGGAGACAAAGAGGGGGGCTTTATAACAAAAATCACGCCCTGCGGAGATTCTGTCTCAGATAAAGTGGAAAACTGTGCATCGGACAGAACAATAGGCTTCTGGGAAGGCAAAGAGATGAAAGAAGAGGACGAGGCAAAAGCCTCTGTGCAAAAGTAATACTGTATTGAATCAGGGATATGAAGAGCGGCTTCACGGCAACAGCGAAGACCCTCTACAAGAGACAAACCAGTCTTTTTACGGTAATGTCTATTGGAGAGGTTGCCAAGAAGTCGCAGAAGCCGCTCATTCATAAGGAAAAATTAGAACAGCCCGTGGATTTTGCCTGTATTGACATCGACGTCAATACGTCTAAAAGCAGGGTCAGAGGCTGTGCCAGGCATCAGCTTGATATCGCCAGCAACGGGAACGACAAAACCTGCACCATTGTAGAGTAGCAGGTCGCGAACTGGAAGAATCCAGCCTTTGGGGCGGCCCTTGAGGTCGGGATTATGGGAGAGGCTCAAGTGGGTCTTCACCATGCAGACACCAAGTTTAGAGGTCTCTGGATTCGACTGGAAGAGCTCAAGTTTCTCAAGCGCAGCTGGTTGGAACTCGACACCATCGGCTCCATAAACCTCCTTGGCAATCGTCTCGATGCGAGTGCGGATGGGTTGCGAATTGTCATAGAGATAGTGGAAGTTGTTATCCTCATTGGCAGCGGCAACGACAGCTTCTGCGAGTTCGATGGCCCCTTCTCCGCCCTTGAGCCAGTGTTGGCTGCTGGCAGCAAATGCACCAGCTTCTTCGGCAATTTTACGCACAAGAGCAACCTCGGCTGGCGTATCCGTATAGAAGCCATTGATGCAGACAACAGGCCTTACACCGCTCTTTTTGACGGTCTCGATGTGGGCAAGAAGGTTCTCGCAGCCCTTTTCAAGCAAGCCGAGGTTTTCGTGCGTGTAGGCTTCGTCAAGCGGAATTCCTGGCTTGACGGCAGGACCGCCGCCGTGCATCTTAAGAGCGCGAATTGTGGCGACAATGACAACAGCATTTGGCTTCAGGCCAGAGTATCTGCACTTGAGGTTCCAGAACTTCTCATAGCCGATGTCCGCGCCAAAGCCGCTCTCCGTGACATGGTAGTCGCGAAGTCGCGTGCCAATCTTGTCGGCGATGACAGAGCTTTGACCGATGGCGATATTGGCGAAAGGTCCTGCATGGACCAAAATCGGCTGCCCCTCTATAGTCTGTGCCAACGTGGGATTCAAGGCCTCGACCATCCAGGCAGTCATAGCGCCAGCGACGCCCAAATCTTCAGTCGTTATGGGTTTGCCAGAGCGAGAGTAGGCTAGAATCATGCGGCCAATGCGTGCACGGATGTCAGCAAGGCTGTCGGCAACGGCCAAAATGGCCATCAATTCGCTGGAGACGGAGATGGCGAAGCCTGATTCCATCTCATAGCCGTCCATTTTTCCGCCCTTTCCGATGGTGATATTGCGGAGAGCCTGGGCGCAGAAATCCATAACCCACTTGAATTGAACGCGATTCGGGTCGATATCAAGGCGTGTCAAGTGGCGTTTGGCAAGCGTGGCATCATCGTAGTTGCGCTCATGCTGCATACGTGATGTAAGTGCCACCATGGCAAGGTTATGGGCGTTTGTGATGCGGTCGATGTCGCCTGTCAGTCCCATGGAGAAGGGCGCGAGCGGGATGCACTGCGCAAGACCGCCACCTGCTGCGGAACCCTTGATATTGAAAGTGGGGCCGCCACTGGGCTGGCGGATGGCTCCTGTGACGCTCTTACCAATGCGTCCAAGCCCTTCAATAAGACCCATGGTGGTCGTGGTTTTGCCTTCGCCGAGCGGGGTAGGAGTGATGGCGGTCACGTCAATGTACTTGCCCTGGGGCTTGTCTTTTAGACGCTCTCGAATCATCGCCTGGTCAACCTTGGCAAGCTGTCTGCCCCAGGGAATAATCTCCTCAGGAAGCAGGCCAAATTCCTCTGCAAGAACGGAAACGGGCTTCATTGTAACTTCGGCTGCTTCGGCAATCTGCCAGTCGGCCATTTTGGTTGGGTCTAACTGCATAGAAACTCTCCTTAGGGGTAACGACGATGGCCCATCGTCGATGGGAAGGGTACGTATATTACATGTCAAGAGCAATATCAATAGAACGTGCGCTATGGGTCAGAGCACCGACGCTGATGAAATCAAGCCCCAAGCGTCCAAGGGAGGGCAGCCGTTCAATCGTAATGCCGCCACTGGCTTCGGTTTTTGCCGTGCCACCAATTAAACGGATGGCCTCGGACATCTGCTTGTTGGTCATGTTGTCGAGCAGGATAATATCCGCTTTGCCGACGACGGCATGGCGGACATCCTCCAATGTATCCGCTTCCACCTCGACAAGGAGGTTTGGATACGCTTCTTTTGCTAGGCGAATAGATACTTCGATAGAATCATCGCCGTAGATTTTGGCCAATTCGCGATGGTTGTCCTTGATCATAATGCGGTCGTAGAGTCCCATGCGGTGGTTGCATCCACCGCCCATTCGGACGGCGTACTTTTCAAGCTGGCGATAGCCTGGGGTCGTTTTGCGGGTATCAAGCAATTTAGTACTAGACTGTCCAAGTGCCTCCACATACTTGCGCGTAATCGTTGCGACGCCACTGAGGCGTTGCAGGAAGTTAAGGGCCGTGCGCTCGCCCGTCAAAATGGCGCGGGCAGGTCCCTTCACAGTGGCTAGGCGCGCACCCTCTAGGCACAAATCACCATCATTCACCTGCGGAAGTACCTCAACGTATGAATCAAGCATCGAAAAAAGCTTTGCCACCAAAGGCAGCCCGCAGCAGACGCAATCCTCACGCGTGGTAAAATACGCAGTCGCCAGCGTGTTTTCAGGAATGAGCGAAAGCGTGGTCGCATCACCCGACCCAACATCCTCCTCTATCGCCATCTGCAACAAGGGGACAAAATCTTCAACGGAGAAATCTGCACTGTCATTCTTTGTCATTTTAACATCCTTAATTAAAGGGTATTATAGCGTTTAGTCACCAAATTCCTAGAAGACCTAATCCCTAGAGCATCATTCTTTTGGAACGTAGAACTGTATGATGGAAATCACGGCAAAAACAGCCGCGACAAGCGAGATGATTAGCAACGCCCCTGCTGGCGGAAGCCACAGGAGTGTTAGGCTGGCCACACCGACGATGAAGCAGAGAAGCAGCACAAGCAGCACGGATTTCGGGCGCGAGAGCCCCAGGGCCGCAAAACGGTGCGATATGTGCCTGTTGTCCCCCTTGTAGATGGGAACGCCTAGCCGCAATCGTATGATGACGACTGCCACCGCATCCGCCAATGGCACACCAAGCGCGAGTAATGGGATGAGAATGGGGGCGGGGGTGAGGCTTTCTCCAGTCTGGTAAAAGGTTGTCATGACGCCCAAGACAGCAAGCGTGTAGCCGAGGAAATGGCTGCCGCCGTCTCCCATGAACAACCGCGCAGGAGGGGCGTTCCACACGAGGAAACCAGTGGCAACGCCTCCCGTCAAGGCCGCCAAAGACGCCACAAAGTATTGGCAGCGGTAGGCGGCGACAAAGAGCATGAAGAAGGCGGCTAACGCGGAGGCACCGCCCGCCAGACCATCCATATTGTCGAAGAAGTTCATTGCGTTCATCAGCGTCATAATCCAAAGCACCGTGACCACCCAGTTGGCGCCAGGAATGGCGTGGAGAAAGCTGATACGCAGTCCCAATGCAGCGGTGATTCCAGCTACGACAGCCTGCCCGAGAAACTTCGGCAAGGCACTCATCGCCTTGCGGTCATCTGCCATGCCCAAACATGTCACGAGCACCGCACCCAATACGATGATACCCAGCGTGCCTTTTACGGAGGAGACTCCTGCCATAAACGGATGCATGTCGCCAGGTAAAAATCCTGCCACCATTCCACGCCCTAGAAACCCGCATACGATGATGGCAAGCCATGCACAGATCATCCCTAGCCCACCCATGACAGGAGTGGATTGCTTGTGACGCTTGTGCGCCTCGTGCAACGGCATATCGACAAACCCTAGCTTGGGTGCCAGCGATATGCAGATGCGCACGAACACGGTGGAAAGTACCGCACCGCCGATCCATAGAGCAAGATATAAAATGTGCCAGTTCATAAAGCTACAACTGTCTCTTTTCCTTGAAAACGGCAATGACGCGGTCGGTCACCTGCTCGGGCGTCATACCGTCTGTGATGATGATGGTCGCGTCAGGGGCAGGTTTGAGGGGGGCGATGGGTCTGTTCTCATCCTGTCTGTCGCGTTCGGCTATTTCCGCCGCGACGCTCTGGATGGTGGCTCCAGGCGCAATCTCGCCAGATTGCGCGAAACGCCGCCTGGCGCGCTCCTCGGGGGTGGCTGTGATAAAGAACTTAGCCGTGGCATCGGGCAGAACAACCGTGCAGATGTCGCGTCCCTCCATGATGATGGTGCCCAGCAGGCGGCAGTCGCGCTGCTTTTGCAGCATCCACGCGCGCACGGAAGGTATCTTTGCAACACTGCTGGAGGCCATGGCGACCTCGGCAGTACGTAGTTCTGCCTTTACGACAGGTTGGCCGTTGAAGATGATGTCGATTTCACCGTTGCCATCGTTCTGGAAGGTCATCGTCCAGTGCTTCAGGGCAGCCTCCACCTTTTCAGGTGCGTTGATGGTGTCAATGCCCTCTCTGAGGCAGGCCCAGGCGATGGTGCGGTACATCTCGCCCGTGTTTACGTAGAACGCTCCCAACCGCTTGGCTGTCAGCTTTGCTACGGTGCTTTTGCCTGCAGCGGCGGGGCCGTCTATGGCGATTTGATACAAGTTGCTCATTTCTCCTCTTTCTGTTCAACAGGTTGCTCTGGTTGTGCCGCTGGCGTGTCTGGTGCCACTTTCTCGACCTTTGGCGGTACTCCTTTGATGGAGCCGAACTTGAGAAGCCTGAAAATGCGTCGGCCATCGAAGAAGGTGATATAGACAATGAGCGCCAGCAACAGGTAGAAGAAGACGGAGACCAGCGCGTTTACCAGCTTGTATGGCAGCCGTCGTCTAATGATTATCTCTATGATGGAGAAGAGGATGTAGCAGCCGTCCAGCGCAGGTATCGGCAGCAGGTTCATAATCGCCAGCGAGAAGGTGATGAGGATAATCAGCGAGAAACCACCACGCAGTCCCTCGGAGGAGAGGGTGTACCACATCATCGTCAGAATGCCTAGTGCACCGCTCATGTGCTCAACCTTCACGGTTGCCTGCCCGCGTTCGCGCCCCGTGATGCGCGAGGTGATGGGTGAAAAGAGCAACGATAGCGTTCGCCACGTCTGCGAGACGATGCGCGTGAACTGTGCCCATGGATTCGGGTGCCCAATGACCTTCGGTGCCGCATTGCTCAACGTCACCCCCAGCAGATAGACGGTACTTCCGTCCATTTCTACCTTTTCGCTGCATACTCCTGTCAGCTCAAGATGCTTACCGTTGCGCACGAGTGTGATGGTCATCGGCTTGCCCTCGGTGCTGCGGATGTATTCGGTTATCTGCTTGCTGTCCAATACTTCAACGCCATCGACTGAGAGGATGCGGTCGCCGCGCTTGATGCCCGCTTTTTGTGCGGGCAAATCGGGTACGACGCTCGACACGGAAACCGCGAAGAAGGCTCCGAAGCTGTGGAGCGTATAGGGGGCAGGGCAGCGGATGCCCTCTAGCAGCATCTCCTTCCCGTTGCGTGCAATCAGCAGGGAGAAGGCTTCGCCATTCATCTTGCCCAGCAGCTCCAGGAACTCCTTGCCGCTTATTATGTTGGTCTCGTTCAACTGGAGCAGTTGGTCACCTGCCTGCAGTCCCGCTGCCGCTGCAGGCGAATTGGGGTGGACACCGCCAAGTGCGACAGGGGAGATTGCTGTGAAGAAGGGGGCTCCGAGGCCCTCCATCAAGGGGTTCCGCAAGGGGATGTAGGTGGCATCGAAGGGCTTGCCGTCTCGTATGACGTTGACAGTGACCTTGTAGGCTCCGCTGAAGACATACTCCATTGAGAACTCCTCGTACCCCTTCGTGAAGTGTTTGCCATTGACGGCGACGATTCGGTCGCCTGCCCGCAGACCAGCCTCCCATTCGGGATTGGCGAGGGTCGTCATCTCGAAAGTTACATCTTTGTCGCCGCGCTTGACGGTTACCGTGTGGGTTGTGCCTGGCTCCAACTTTGCGCAGATATCATCGGCGAAGAGGTCGGTTGGCTCGCCATCGAATGCAACGAGCCTGTCGGTGATGGAGAGATCTTTCTCATAGTCGGGGAGGCTTTGAGGAACGCTGGAAATGATGCAGGAGCTGGCCTTTGGGTGCTCCCAGAGCCCCACGCCCCACATGATGAAAGCCAGCACAAAGCCGAAGAGGATGTTGAAGAAGGGACCCGCAAACGCGACCACGGCGCGTGGCCACGGTTTGCAGGGCTCCAGCTTCTTGTCCTTCATCGTCTTTGGTGAATCGGTGGCATCAAGTTGGGGCAAGGCGACATAGCCGCCGAAGGGAATCCACCCAAGTACGAAATCGACGTTTCGCCAGGTGAAGATTTTCCACATCACAGGTCCCAGCCCGATGGAGAAGCGTTCCACATACAACCCTTGCCACAACGCCGCCAGCATGTGCCCGAATTCATGTATAAATATGCAGAAGCCAAAGAAGAAAACGATAAAAACAATCTTCCAAGTCGCATCCAGTATCGTTAACAGAATATCCATCCCAATATCTCGCTATTGAATAGAGGTAATTTCAAAACTAACGCAAAATGCGCTAAGAGATGGGCGCAGTGGCTAAGGCAACGCCAATGTGTTCATATCAACACGCATTTCGATGATAGTTTTGAAATTACCTAAATAATCAAACCCACGTGCTTCGTCCTATTCAAGTCGAAAAGAAACACGTTTCTATAATATAAGGCTAAAACGTCTTTTTTTCCAACGATGCCCCGTTTTTAGATATCAGCATACATATAATTGCCTACCCGAACAAGGGGCAAGTGCTAACTGCTTTCATGCGTGAAGCTGATAGGGGCGAAGGGTATAGCTCCACCGCCCGTATGTTATGTGCGCCTCGCGAAAAGTGCGGTGGTGGAGTACCCTATTTCGCGACATCTCTGACCTTCCTATCAACTATTATATAACACTTTCTTCAAGAGGCTATAAAAAAATAAGGTGACTTTTTGATTTTCAAAAAGCTGACTTGACGGGGGCTGAAAAACTGGCTAGATTACTCCCCAACCCTAAGGGCGGGGCCCCGCGGTATTGCGAGAATAGGGAAAACTATTGACAGAGAGTAACTATGAGCGAGAACCAAATCATTATCTACCAGCCAAATGAAACAGTACGGTTGGATGTGCGACTGGAGAACGAGACAGTGTGGCTGAACCGTCATCAGATGGCTCAGCTGTTCGGACGCGATATTAAGACGATTGGCAAACACATCGCCAATGCGTTGAATGAAGAATTATCGGAACACGTTATGTTATCTGACTTGCAGATAGAAGCTGATACAAAAACGATGAATGATGACAGAAAAGCATTTCCAACTGTCGCAAAATTTGCGATAGTTCAAAATGAAGGTGGTCGTCAGGTAATGCGACAAGTTGAATACTACAGTCTCGACGTTGTCCTTTCCGTTGGCTATAGGGTCAAATCCCCACAGGGCATTTTGTTCAGGCATTGGGCAAACAGCGTTTTGAAAGATTACCTTCTTCGCGGATATGCCTTCAATCAGCGGTTGAACCATCTGGAAGACAAGATTGACCGTAGGCTTGCAACGCACGATGACGACATTGCCGCCCTGAAGAACAAGGTCGATTTCTTCGTGCAGGCTTCATTGCCGCCGATGCAGGGCGTGTTTTACGACGGGCAGCTATGGGATGCTCATGCGCTTGTGGAGAGGATAATCGGAAGCGCCAGGAAGTCGATTCTGCTTATTGACAACTGGGCGACGGTCGAGACACTGGATATGCTTGCGAAAAGGCGTGATGGCGTTGATGTAACGGTCGTTACCTCGGAGCACCGTGATAGGATGGGCAACCCGCGCCCGAAAATAACGCCTGTGGACACGGCGAGGTTCAACGCGCAGTATCCGACGTTAACCGTCAAGTACAGCGAGGTGTTTCATGACCGCTTCCTGATTCTCGATGACATGGAGTTGTATCTCATCGGCGCGTCGCTGAAGGACCTCGGCAAAAAGTGCTTTGGCTTCGTGAAAATGGATGCATCTGAAATACTTGGGCTGAAAGCAAGGATATAATAGTACGCGTAAGCACGCACATGGTATCCCAGGGCTATTACACGCTGCTCCAGCTATGCCCCTGCACACCCAGCCTATGCCTGCACTAGAAGGATGTTAACAATCATATTACCATTTGAAATGACCTCATTTGTTTTTCCAGCGTAAAGCATTATATTATATTGGCAACACTAAACGAGAAGGATACCCTCGTATTTAATTACCAAACGTCCAGGAGGCAAAACTATGGCAGAGAAAGTGTTGCTGGTCGTCGATATGCAGAATGACTTCATCGACGGAAGCCTTGGTAGTCAGGACGCACAGAAGATTGTGCAGAACGTGGTCGCGAAAATCAATGCTTGGGATGGTGCCATCGTGGCGACACTTGATACCCACGCGGAAAACTATCTTGACACGCTTGAAGGAAAGAAGTTGCCTGTCAGCCACTGCATCAAGAACACCAATGGTTGGAAGCTTAATCCCCAGGTTGAAAAAGCCTTGAACGCCAAACACGCCACGCTCGTCGAAAAGGGCACATTCGGCTGTGTCTCCCTTGGCAAGATGCTCCGTGAATCCCTTGGCACCCCAGCGGAAATCCAGGTCTGTGGCCTCTGTACCGACATCTGCGTTGTCAGCAATGCCCTGCTGCTGCGTGCGGAGTTTCCCGACACGCCCATGGCCGTCTGCGCCGATTGCTGTGCAGGCGTCACCCCCGAAAAGCACCAGGCAGCTTTGAATGTCATGGCCTCCTGCCAAATTGATGTGTGCTAGCCTAATGATGCACGGGGCGGAGCCCGCGCATCTCCATGCTTGATTACGCGAGCTCCGTCTCGCGCAATATAAAAGGAAAAAACAATATGGACCTCTATCCAATTACGAGCCTGCTTGAGCAGGATTTGTACAAGTTTTCCATGGGGCAGGCCGTGCTCCACTGGTTTCCAAAGACCAATGTGAAGGTGGAGTTCAAGGAACGCGACGGCATCAGCCTCGGCTACTTGAAGCCACAAATTGATGAGGCGCTCGACAACCTCTGCACGCTTCACTTCCGCAAGGATGAGGTGGACTATCTGCGCTCCATCCGCTGGCTCAGTTCCGACTACATCGACTACCTTGAACGCTTCTACCTCAAGCGCGACCAGATTCACACCGAGCTCGATGACGGCGGACGCTTGGTGATGTGGGCGGAAGGGCCCTGGCGCGATGTGATCTACTTTGAGATACCCTGCCTCGCCATCGTCTCCGAGCTCTATATGCGCGACCAGATGGCCAAGGGCAACCTCTCGCAGGCGGATATCCGTGCCAAAGGCGATGCACGCTTGGACGACATGATTGGCAAGCTGAAAAACTGCTTTAACGAAGGCTACGCCTTCACCTTCGCCGATTTCGGTCTCCGCCGCCGCTTCAGCAGCAGCTGGCAGGAGCATGTCGTGGAGCGTTTTATCAAGGAGGCCCCCGAGTTCTTCGTCGGCACCTCCAACGTGCTGCTGGCAAAGCAGTTCAACGTGAAGCCCATCGGCACATTCGCACACGAGTGGTTTATGGGCATTCAGGGCGAGAACGTGCGCCTCTCCGAAGTGCAGAAAACTGCTCTCGACATTTGGGCGAAGGAGTATCGGGGCGAGCTCGGAATCGCCTTGAGCGACATCTTCGGCTTCAATGCCTTCCTGCGCGACTTCGACAAGTATTTTGCCAAGCTCTTCGACGGCTGCCGCCACGACAGCGGCTCCCCCTTCACTTGGGGTGAGATGCTCATCGACCACTACAAGGCTCTGGGCCTCGACCCGTTGACCAAGACAGGCTGCTGGTCCGATTCCCTCAGCGCGGACAAGTGCGTGGAAATCGCCAAACGCTTCTGCGGACGCATCAAGGTCTCTTTTGGCGTCGGCACCTCCATCACCAACTCCGTCGGCATCAAACCGCTCAACATGGTGATGAAGATGACCGAAAGCAACGGTCACCCCGTCTGCAAGCTCTCTGACAGCCCTGGCAAGGGCATGTGCCACTCCGAAAACTTTGTGGAATACTGCAAGACCGTCTATGCCTACAAGAGCATCGATGAAGCCTGATGGTAATACTGCGCCAGGCGGAGCTGGCGCATCTCCATGCCCAATTGCGCCAGGCGGAGCTGGCGCATCTCCATGCCCAATTGCGCCAGGCGGAGCTGGCGCATCTCCATGCCCAATTGCGCCAGCTCAGTCTGGCGCAATCGTATTAGCCATTGATGTGGGCATGAAGGCGGGCTTGGCCTGGTTCACTGCGGAGGGTGAGCTCATTCGAGCACGCTCCACCCGCTTCGCCACCCGCACGGTGCTCAAAAAGGCGCTGCCTGCCATCTGGACGGAGCTGCCAGGCGTCACGCAGGTGGTGTTGGAAGGGCAGGGGGATATAGCGGACATTTTCCGCAAAAGTGCTGAACGCGCCGCGCTCCTCGTCCAGCAGTTCTCTGCCGAACAGTGGCGCGAAGACATGCTTTTGCCCCGCCAGCGCCGCAGCGGCAAGCAGGCCAAGCTCAATGCCGAAATTATCGCCCTGCAAATCGCCCGCTCATGCGGCAAGCCGCCCAAATGCGCCTACGATGACGATGCCGCCGAGGCCATCCTCTTCGGGCTGTGGTTCTTAACCCGCGCGGGGAGTTAGTTGTGTGCGCTAGTCGTGTGCACGGGGCAAAAACCTCGCGAAAAGCCTGGTAGCAGCCCCGCGCCCCCTAGTTCAGTGCCCCAGACACAATAATCGCCGTCCTGACAGTGCGCTCCTTCAGAGCGTGCTATAAAGTGCTTGCCAAGCACCCAAGTCTATTCCACCTACAGGCGTTCCAACTCCGTCCTGACAGTGCGCTCCTTCAGAGCACACTGGAAATAATCAGAGCGCACTGGATTCCCTTGATGCCTCTTCCAGTGATATCCCCTTTTCGCGTGCGATGCGAGCCAGATCTTCGTATTCCACCTTGCAGCGGGTGACCCCGTACCCTTCCGAGCGTTTCACACGGACCTCGCCGCAGGGCAGAGTACGCGTCTCTATGCTGCGCTGCAAAGTATATCGGCGGCTGCGTGTTTCGCGAAGGCCAAGAGTTGTTGTGTGCTGGAAGACCAGCTTGACCATCTCGTCCCGTGCTGATTCGCGGCACATTACGCACAGCATCACGCCAGGCCGCGACTTTTTCATCCCCACAGGTACCGTATAGACATCCAGCGCACCCGCCTCAAACAAGCGTTCCATCGCAAAGCCGATGCGTTCTGGCGTCATGTCATCAAGGTTGCAGCTTAATTCCACGACCATGTCGCCTTCGCCGACTGTTTCCGCCAGCAGGGCACGCACGCAGTTCGCCACCTCGAAATCCTTGGTACCCATGCCATAGCCGATTCTCTCCACCTTCAGCGGCGGCATCTCGCCGTAGGACGAGACGAACTTCTTCAGCAACGCAGCTCCTGTGGGTGTGCATAGCTCGCCTTCAATGCGCCCGCCATAGATGGGCACTCCTTTGAGGATGAATGCCGTTGCGGGAGCTGGAACAGGCAGCACACCATGGGCGCAGCGCACCTTTCCGCAGCCAACATGCACAGGCGAGGCGATAATCCGCTCGGCACCAAGCAGCTCTACCAACTGGCAGACTGCCGTGACGTCAGCTATTGCGTCCATCGTCCCAACCTCGTGAAAATGTATCTCCGTAACAGGTCTGCCGTGCGCCGCGCTTTCTGCTTCCGCGATGAGCTTGTAAACCTCCACGGCATCCTGTTTTACCTTCTCTGACAACGCAAGCCCCCCGATAATTTGCTCAATCTCCGCCATCGACCGATGAACATGCGTGTGGGTGTGAGCGTGGGTGTGCTCGTGGTGATGGTCATGTTCGTGGCTGTGCGCGGCGACGACGTGGGTGTCGTCGTTACCCCCATGGTCGTGGTTGTGCTCATGCTCATGGTGGTGCGTGGCGACGACGAGGCCGTCGTCGTTACCTCCATGCTCATGTTCATGGTGATGGTCATGGTGATGGTCATGTTCGTGTTCATGGTGATGGTCATGAGGGGTCTCTTCCACACCATCCACCAGCACGTGGAAATGGGTGCCTGTGATGCCGCATTTCACGGCTGGCTCGGCGACAAAACTGACTCCAGGTATGCCGCAGGCGTTCATTTTCTGTATAAAAACCTCCTTGTCATCAAGGAGTTCATAGAGGGCG
>JAEEGL012985259.1_pt1 | contig 23082 bp, 20 predicted proteins | sample 9134231 | NCBI WGS metagenome assembly JAEEGL01 (sample SAMN16246548, study PRJNA631951) | gut metagenome | biome: gut microbiome; feature: rumen; material: fiber-attached | host: Bos | place: Iran: Karaj | collected 2018-10
CTGTTAAGACCATCACCTGCGACAGAGGAAGCGAGTTCGCCGAGTGGAGGCGGATAGAAAAGGAACTTGACTGCGATATGTTCTTTGCCGATCCGTATTGTGCTTGGCAGAAAGGAACTAACGAGAACCTCAACGGCTTGCTGCGCGAGTTCTATCCCAAAGGCAGAAATCTGTCAAGGGTCAGTCCCACTACGCTCAAAAAGAACCTGGCGTTGATCAACGCCAGGCCTAAAAAGGTTCTTAATTTTCAAAAACCAGTTGATTTGTTCTATGCTTCAATTCAAAATTTGTTGCACTTCACTTGACAATTCATCCAAACTATTGAGTGCAACAGTATCGTGTATGAGATTTATCGGTGATAATCACAAAGCCATACTTTGCATATCGTATCGTCGGGATCGCTGTCGCTGAATACAGCGTAAACTGTCACAGTTTTTCCCTTCATGGATTCCGGAAGGGTGTAATAGAAAGTGTTGTTCTGTTCCTCTGTGCAAACGATATGCTCCCAGACATTCCCGCGGTAGTCCGGTGCGCGGCGCGGAAAACCGTACAGCTTGTCATCGAACGAAAGGCAGGCGTATACCCGTTCAGCACCGTGTTTTCCGTTCACGGCAAGGGCAAGATAGCTGCCTTTCTTAAAGTCCGGAATCGTTATTTCGGCAGTTTTAACAAATTCGGTTTTCCTGTGTTTGTAATGAGCCTGCAGATTGTTTGCAAACGGTGATCCGGGCTTTATCTCATCTGCGCCATTAAAGAAACGCACGGAGTAAATCCTGTCCATTGGTTCCTCAATTCGCAGATATCTGAAGGGCGAGGAAACAGTATAGACTGCAGTTACCTTTTTGCCGTTAAGCTTATAAGTTGTGTGTACCAGAAATTTAATTATTTCGGAGGTATAAGCTCCTTCGTTTCGAATTTCCCTAAGAGGCGCGCCGGACCACGTTTTAAGATCTACAGATGTTTCTGCAAAATTGGGAATAATCTGTTTTTTAACTTCCCGCGTTTCTTCGTCGGTATCAAAGCAGGTGATCTCAACTCTGTCAGCGGAAAGAATCTCACCGGCGTCGACACGTAGGCATCCGCCATCTATGCGGAAACCGCCACAGTACGTTTTTGATTGTGAATCGAAGAAAGAGTCCTGATCCCCATCGAAAAGATTCCTTGATTCGCATCCTCTCAACCGATATGTTTTCTGATTGAAAAAGGCGTCACGCGCTGCCTTGACCTCAGGAATCAGGGTATCACAGGAGCGCTTGATACAACGTGCTTCAAGGCTGTCGTTGTCGGCAGAGAAAACTGCCGATTCGTAGAGCTGTTCTGCGTTTTCTATATCAAAAACGACATTATCAAGTGTACCGAGAAGTTTGGGCGCCTTCTCGGTATCATCAACATGATCAGAAACAAGAAATACTTCGGGTTCTTTGTCATTTTGCAGGAGATAAATCTCTCCCCCATTGCTTTGCAAAAGATTAACTTTCGTTGGGACAGAACCGTTATCTCTGATCACCTCATACTTGCAGTTCGAAAGAACTGGCGCAGATCCAGATATAGCCGATGCCTCGATCAGCATAGCTCTGAACGGCGGGATTTCTATTCTTACGCTGTTTGAGATATCAAAATCTCCGATGAATTCATTAAAAGGGAAGCGGATACAAACTCTGACCTTCTCGTTTACAGAAAGCCCGATCTTATCAAGCGAGACGGATACAGTCATTTTTTCCCAGCTGCTGTTTCCTGTGCAGATGAACCTGACCCTATCGTCTCCCCGAGAGACAGCGTTCGCGCCATACTCCGGCGGCAGGATCATGCCGTTCACAAGGATATCCGAATACTTCGCGTGTAAGCGATAGATATAGGCCAGCCTCGGGAGTTCGTAATCTTTTAAAAACCACGGGTTTCCATATATTTCGGGCGCAGTTATAAGGCAACGTCCGAACGCCTGGTAAATCAGCTCATCCTCAAAATAATCCAGCGAAGACGAAAGGCACACTCCGTGGTCTTCGGCAAGACGTATGAGATTACCGTTATCATCAGTTACAAGTCCGCGCGAAAAAGTGTACGCGCGAGGGTGCGGTGCCGTGACGCGGTTGCTGGAAAGAACATCGGTATACGTTTCAGCGCCATTCCACAAAAAAGTGGTGATATATTTTTGCGCCTCGTAGAAATCCAGACGGTGATTCAGCAAGATCAGATCAGGCGAGTATTTGCGGCATTCTTCAATCATTGCGGCGTAAGTACCCGCCTTTTCGCGCCGGAGTTTACCGCACACGCCGTCAAGTTTAAAAGCGGCGAAATGATAGTCCCTGCACAGATGCACAAAAAAGTCAACGCGTTCCTTCTCAGATTCCTGCGTATCTCCGAAACCGTCCGGACTCCCCCAAAGACCAAAGCGGATGCCGAGTCCGGCTGCTTTTTCAACGACGTTTTTGTATCCTTCGGGATACTGAGACCTGAAATTTTCAGAATTTAAATCGCCATATCCATGAGCCGCCCCGTCAAAATTTCCGGCGTCCCATGCGTAAATGCGGATCTGCATCCCGTAGGTTTCTTTCATATAGCGAAAGAAATCTAGATTTATCAGCGTCTGCCTCTCGGTAGATCCTTCGTTTGTGTTGTTGATCCACGAAAAATAATATGGGATTGACGGAGTGTGTTCTCCTGCCCCGGTTATCGGATTAACGTCTTTTTCACCCATACAGATCCGCCTTTCAAGAGACTTGCTTCGCATTTTAACGGTCGAAACAATTATTGCGCACACAGCTTTTTATTTATACTGAAAACCCGTTCTACAACTTCAAAAATAGAAATCTCTCCTATCGATGCAACGACCGTTTTCAGAGTGTCATTCAGCGGAGCATACCACTTTTTGTCGACTCCGCTGATTCCAACGGCTGCGCCGATTATGCTTCCTGCCGTACCTGCATTGCAGTCTGTGTCCAGTCCGCAGCAGACGGCGGATGTAATTGTACGCGAGTAATCGAGATTTCCGTCGAGTATGGACAGCACGACTATTGCCATATTGTTGATGGTCGCTGCGAAAGGCAAATGACCCCAGCGCGACCAGATCTGCTCGCATACTGCGTCACGATCGTGAGATTTCTCATACCAGCCTCGCACCGTTCTCACCATCTCGGCTAGACGGCTGCGAGTCGGAATAACCGAAAGGCCTCCGTCGAGGATCAGATCGACCGACGGGTTCTTTGACATAGCGGCAGCAATGCATCCTGCGGTAAACATTCCACCGTATATACCGTTTTTTGTAAGTGAAAACGAGCAATCTTTGTATGCGCCCAGCGCGGCTCGTTTCAGATCACCCGGTGAGATATAGCCCCAGAGATCAGTCCTTATCTGACCGTCTATGCATTCGCGCCACGGATTGAGAAAGGTAGGTATCTTTTCAACCGGGATCTGGTTCACCATATGATAATACGCCTGACGCGACGCGCACCAGAACCAGTGGTACGGAATGTTGTCAAGCCAGTTCTCTCCCACCTGTGCGGCCGAAAAATCGAGGCCGCTTTTTTCCGCGAGAAGCATAGCAAGGAGAGTATAGTGAATGTCATCATCACTCTGGGCAAATCTTACATTGCCTCTGGTGCTTGGAATGCAGTCGCCGCGCGCGCGCATTCCGCTTCCGGGGGAAGTTTCCGGGATATAGTCATCAAGTGGCCAGGCGTCAGCGCCCTCAAGGTATCTGCGCACGTCATGTGCGCTAAGCCCCATCTCAAGCGGCTTCCCGAGTATTACTGCAGCAAATCGCCCGTATATGGCGCCGCGCAGGCGATCATAATACTCATCATCTCCCAGAGGGGACATTTCCGGAGTCTGAGCCGCGTTTGCAAGAATGGATTCATAGTCGTTCGGCTCGAAATACGGATAGTCATCACGCAGTGGCCCGCCAAGACGCTTTGCCAGAAGCATATATGCCTTTTCCCACTGATCTCCGTCGGTTTCCGGGGATTCACAACCGGGAAACGGCAAAAGGCGTTCTCTGCTTGAATCGTATACGGGCAGGCCGGTCATATCATAACCCTCCTCCCGCATCTGCAGATATTCCGCGTCATACAGGGTCCACCAACTTGCGTAGCCTGGCATGTTATTGTTCCTCCGTTTTGTAGAGATCAGTAAGATACAAAAAAACCTCCGAAGCGTGCCATGTGTGCGGCGCTGCGCACCGCGCATCGGCATATTCCGGGAACAAATGCCTCAGCTGTTCGTAATCTGCCGCGCTGGCAAACGATTCCGAAGAATAAGGATAGGCTGAGGAGAGCAGAGAAGGATCGACTTTCTGCCGCATCGTGTGTTTCCGTGCCCACCAAAGGTACGGATAATCATGGTTGTATGCCTCATCATCCGGTGGCATTACAGTTCCGTCCATCCAGAAAAGCGGGGCGTAGTCGTCCTCGGTGTCCGGTATCGACAGATGACTGCTGTCGATGTGAAGTGAATCGAGCCCGAGTTTAAGCCATTTTGTCTGATATACCGGATGTCTGGAATAATCTGTCAGACCTGTCAGGACCCCGTTCTCAATGCGACGTTCGGATTCGGCCAGCGCTTCAGGAATGAGGCGGTGATTGTTCAGTCCCAGCTCGGCCAGAATATAAAGCAGCTGACCGAGATTATCGCTTTCCTCATGTCCTCCGTTGTTTCGGTCGTAAAGGCCTAAAAGGCCGTTCGCCCAATCGCGGATCAGACGCAGGTTGCCGGTTTGCTTGAGCACCATCGCCATCATGGCGCCGTCCCGGTACCACGGCTTTTTGTACACAAAAAAGTTTGGAACAGGCTTGCCGTCAATAATATTGATCAGCACCTCATGGTTAAGAATGCGTAAAAGCTCACGGAACGGGTGCCCTTCAAACGATGGGAGAGCCAGCGCGCTTCCGGAGAGCTTTTCGGTTTGACCGTTTTCAGTCAGATAAACCCCGCTTTCGTTTTCATATATCCGCACATCACCGTCATTGAGAAGTACCGAATACTCAGCGGGGAGAATCAGCTCATTGTCGACTTGCCATCGGCGAACAATTTCATAACCGGGGTATGCGTAAAGCACACCGTCCTTGTAAATAAGCTTCGGTCTGTCGCCCATCCCGAAAAGAAAAAACTGAATATCCTTTTTCATAGTCTTTTTCCACTACCTGACAATTTTTTAAGCTTCAACATAAAAGAGGCCATTGCGGTTCGGCAAAACAGCTTCCTTATTTCCACGTCTCGACATCAAAACGGGGACGGGTCCTCCAGGAACCGTCTGTAAAATCCGGCATCTCGACCGGTACAGATCCAAGAGATATAGAAGTTTCGCTGAGTGCCGTAATGGCCATCCATGTAGCCGCGTCGTAAACATCGACTGGCATATCCTTTTCGCCCTTGCGCAGAACATCGAAAAACGCCTGATGAACCAGCCAGTCGATACCTCCGTGACCGCCTATAACGTGGTTTCGGTAGGCTTTCCAGGTCGGTGACAGGTACTTGTCCTCAAAATCCCGCGCGGTGTTAAAGCAGCCGGATCCGGCCGCGTTGTGATCACTTATTCCGTCAATAAACAGAATATCTCCGTTTTCACAGTACATTCCTTTAGTACCCTGAACGGTGAAATCCCGGCTGTAAAAACGCGGAAGAGTGGTGTCGAGGTGAAGTGTTACCGTTTCACCTCGAGCGCACTTAATTACTGTAGTGACGACGTCCCCCTGTGCAAACCGGGCGTTTCCAAGCACTTTATCATCCTGCTTGTTTTCCCTTATATAAGCATTAAGTCCGACAGTTTTTGAGGACATCGAGCAGAGGCTCACCACTCTGTTTCCGCGATTAATGTCAAGTATTTTGGCGATCGGGCCGAAATCGTGGGTAGGATAGTTGTGACAATTTCTGGAAAGGTAATTTCTGAGGCGGTAATGACGGTTCTCGTTGCCGTATGCGATCTCATCTCTCAGGTCATGCCGATAACCGCCCTCGCAGTGAACGATCTCGCCGAACAGTCCTTTTCGGACCATGTTGAGAATCATTGTTTCCCGCATGTCGTAGCAGCAGTTTTCGAGCATCATGCAGGGAACAGATGTTTTCTCATATGTCCTGACGAGATCCCAGCAGTCCTGTATCGAATAGGCGCCGCCGACCTCAAAGCCGCACGGCTTGCCGGCATTCATAGACGCGACGGCGATCGGAACATGAGTTTCCCAGGATGAATAGTTAAGGATCACATTTACGGCGGGATCTTCGATCAGCTCGAGATAGTCGGTTGTCGTTTTCGGACAGTATCCGGAATGATTTTCTATAAATGACGCAAGATAGCCAGACCTGTCCTCATACAGATCGCAAATATAGTCGATGTGAACATCTTCAATGTGTCGAAGGACGTCGCACACAATTGAAGAACCGCGGCCACCGGCTCCTATGACACCTACATGTATTTGTTCCACGATCATTACCGCCCTTTATTGTGCAATTAATCCTTCAAAAACGGAATTAAAGCCAGCGTCTTTTCGGTCAATTCGGACGCGTCAACCAGGTTGTAGTCCTGAATACCGGTATGGAGACGGCCGCCGAAAGGAGCGGTCCATTCATCCGCAATGCCGGATTCTCCCACCATCATGCCGACGATGGAGCCGACTGTAGCGCCGTTGCAGTCTGTATCGAAAGCCGATTGAACCGCAAGGCAGACAGACTTGCCGAAATCGCCGTTGCAGCAAAGAAGCACCATTGTTACTATCATTGCGTTGGAATTTGTATAACACCATCCGCACTGAGAGTACTCGTTGTAGCAACTGTGGATCTTTTCGATTATTTCCTCACCGCTCAATCCTTCGCGGTACCAGCCGCGCACCAGCTCGACGTCCCGTTTGAGACGGCAGTTTTCAGGAATAACAGACAATCCCGCGTCAATAATATCGTTAACCGAATCGGTTACGGCAGCTGCTGCGATCATAGCCGCGACAAACATCTCGCCGTAAATCCCGTTTTTGACGTGAGAGACAGAGGCGTCCCTGAACGCCATAGACGCGGCAGCGACCGGGTCTCCCGGATTCACATACCCGTAAATGTCGCCCCTTATCTGGGCGCCGATCCATTCACGATACGGATTTTTATAGGTGGCTGTTAACGGCGGCAGCAAACCGGCCGCCGCGTTGCGGTACGCAACGCGCTCGGCGGTGCAGGTTGCAAGGAAAGGAAGATTCTGAAGCCACCCCTGCATGACATCCTCTGCCGTGAAGTCACGTCCGAAGATCTCAAGTATTTTGAGCCCCAGGACCGTATAATTGGTATCATCGTCGGCAGGAGAGATCCCGTCCTTGATCATATCCACCCACCAGCGGGTTTTCGACAGATGAAGGCGGTTTATCGTATCATTATCCAGCTCCTGATACTTTATATACTTCTTCATGGGATAGTTGTCGCTGCACTTCAGAATGGAGTAGAGATCAGTGCGGTAACAGCCCTCGACCGGTTTGCCAAGAAGACATCCTGCCATTCTTCCGAGCCATGCGCCCTTAATGCGGTGTCTTATGCTCTCCCGGTCGCCAGGCGCGGGTAGAGCAGGGTTTTTTCCTTTACTGGGACTTGCGGCAACGATCGAATCGTAATCAGACGGCTCATAGAAAGGGAAGTCCTGTTTCATCGGAGAGGATGCAATGCGCTCACCTATCTCGGCAAGACTCGGCTCCATTTTGCGAAGAGTTTCAAGGTCCATTGCGGCGATCGATTCGCACAGCTTCTGGTACTTGTCTACGTCCCGTCCTTCGAGCATCCCCTGCTCGTACTCAAAACGTATGTCCTTCCCGAGCAAAATCCAAGGTTCTAATCTTAACATACTATAATCAGTTGACGGTTATATTATGGAGTTCATCCATAAGATCGTTGAGCTTACTTTCGAATGTCGGATAGTTTGCATTCCACCACGACATAACGTCCTTGGTTTCATTATACATCATTGAACGCATCACGAACAGGGGTGTCCACAGATAATTGTTATAAAGCACCTCAAAGGTCACGCGACGATTGCGGTTTATTATATCAAGCATTTCCTTGGATTCTTCATCCCATGTGTAGCGGCCTTTAAGCACGACCTCATAGTACTCCTCGGTTACTTTCCGATAGCTCTCAGCCGCCATAGCTTCAAGAACGGCTGTACTCATGTCCACATTTTTCACGTCGATCGGAATTGACATGATCGAAAGTCCGTTAGACATCGGAGTATAATACACTGTTTGTTCTGTATCATACTTGGGGAATGGCAGTATGCCGTATTCCGATTTCATGTCGGCCATATTGTGTTCAATATCCCACAGGAATGTCACATAGAACAGAGAGCGGTCGCTTTTGAAAGCTTTTCCGGTGCCGAAACTGGAATGAGCGTTGTTGTTGACGTAAGCGCCGTTGGATTCATACAGCATAGCATAAACGCGATCCACGGTGTTGATGATCTTGTCCATATCCGTATCGAAATAGTAACCCGATTCATCGCGCCCGAGGAGGTCTATGCCGAACGCCTGTATATACGCGTCCGCCGCCTGCACGGTCTCGGTCACCAGTCCGAAACTGTCGTTTTCATCGATCCCGTTGTTATCGAGGTCCTGATTCAGATCAGTGATTACGGTTCTTACGTAGTCGATAGTCCAGTTGCCGCTGCGCACGACATCATAGAAATTATCAGTAATCTTGTTCTTGAGATTTTCGAGCATGTCCTTGTTGAACGCGTAAATATAGCTGCAGTTTGTATAGCTGGTGCTGATCTCCCCTGCGGCAAGATACTGATGATTGTTTATATTGCAGGTGTCGTTGATCTGCTGATTCCACCACGGCTGATCGAGATCAAGGTATCTGACTTTTGTCAGGTCCATATAGCAGCCGTATGCTATAGGAGAAGTGCACATGTGAGACCAGGCGGAAATGATATCGAAACTTCCGTCACCGGCATTGATGGAACCGATAAGATCGATCATAGAATCCCCGTACGTAGCCCATCCGTTAGCAGGGTAAACCTTGATGTTGACGTTAAGACGGGAGTTGACGGACTGGTTACGGTAATAAACGGCCTGATTGACGCGATTTTTTGTATCGTCAACCTCGACAAATATTTCCGTGATCGCATCTTCTTCTCCACGTACATGGAAAACCACATTGCTTCCTTTGAAATCCATGGTTTCGGGGAGATTGTCCTTCGTATTGCTGCGCTTCACTTCCTCGGGAGGCGTATTATCCGAGGTGTCCGCACGAGTGTCTGAGTTTAAACCACTGGTCTGCATTCCGGGGTTCGCCGGTTCACTGCAGGCGGCAAAAACCGCAAAGACAAACAGGCAGGAAATAATGAGACATATAATTTTCTTTTTCATGGCTTTTCCTTTCTTAGCTGGTCAGAGTGTTGTGTGTTATAAGGCAACATTTTTCAATGCTGCCGTAGGGCGTTTTTTTATATCAACTGTCATATCCGAGATTGTATGAGAATTCCGAAGCCGAAATTTTTCCCTCATATACGAGGTAGATACAATCCGAAGCCGCCACAACGGAGCTTGCGGACATGCGCTTTTTGTTGCCGTAAAGATCGTATGCTTTGTAAGATTTTCCTTCGGGAAGGAAGAGCTCGCCACGGGGAGTCTGTTCCTCTCCGTCGTAATAAACGGTAACAACGCTTTTCTCTCCGTCGTAGAAAACAGTAGCGAACAGAGCACGGTCTGAAGCAATTACCTCATATTCGGTAGCCTGTCCAACCATGTTTAGCAATGCCGCATATGCGATAGCCGACTTGTTGGGCTGGAGATATCCGTTAAACATCGACCATCCGTCCTCCATATCCGGAGAACCGTCTGCAAACGAAAATACAGTGAAGTCCTTATACCCTTTTGTCCGGAAATAGAGCGCCTTTGCCACGTTTTCTTCAGCGCACCACTGCTTGTCGTTCGAACAAACGCCGGATTCCGTGTTGAAAGCGCCGTTGTTTACAAGCCCTGAAAGGCGTTCCGCCAATCCGATACCGTCCGCCATGTAATCGAAGAAGTCGTTGTTAAACGGATAGTGCAGATGATGCGCATATGTATCGAGAGACCCTTCATCGATAAGCATCTTAACGGTTTTGGCCATTATGACCGTATCTTTATACCATTTCCAGTCGGAGTTCAGGCCTGTGGGAGCCACAAGCCCCGGCCCTATAATATATGCGTCCGGATCGTATTTTCGAATCGTCCTCGCTCCGACAACGAGTCTGTCGCAGAATTCTTCGGCTGTCCCGTAGAAGAATTCGCCGTCAGGTTCGTTCCAGATCTGCCAGATCAATTTTCCGCGCTCAACGTCGCGCGTGTGTATGGCAATTTCCTTACAGAACTCTTCCCAGTACTCAAGCTCGGGGCAGACATTATAGCAAACATCGGTGTCGTCCTTGTATTCTTCCTTATAGGCCCAGAAGGGAGGAGTTCCTATGATGTAGATCAATGCCTGATTGTGGGCGTTTGCCTGCTTAAGCAGATCGTCAAAGAGATCCAGATTGAGTTTGTCATCCTGGTTTGGCTGCATATCCATCCAGTATATGGCGTCCTCGCGTATTCCGTTGAATCCCATGTACTCGATCGTACTGAGAACGGAATTGATCTGACGCTCAAGCGAAGCTGTCTGACCCAGAACCTGTGCTCGGTGGGTATACAGCCTGGCAACGCACGGCTGACAACTGAAAATGAAAGAATCGTTGGCTGTCTTTATACGGGGAACAACGCCGATGCGGAATGAGAGATTTACGTCCAGATCGTCGACCAGCAGAGTAAGCCGGTAAACGCCGTTTCGTGAAGCTTTGAACGATCCGACATATTCATCGCCGTCCATGTCGAAACGGATCGTCGAACTGCTCGACAACTCTTCTCCGGAGATAATGATAGTTGCCGATTTTCCCTTGCACTGCGCGCCGGAATAAGTCACGTAGAAAGAAATGTCGGTGTTTGGCTCGAACAGGTTGATTTCATTTAAGACGCCAAAGTTTATTCGCAGTCCGTTTTGTGAAAAACTGGCGTTTTTATAGCGATAGGACATGGGGGTTACCTCGTTATTCTCGGTTGTTGTAGAAACTAACTCATCAGTTTCGGACGAGTCAGACGTTTCCGTCGCAGGCATATTACCGTTTTTGCACGAAATGAAAAGTAGCTCGCCAAGCAGAAGCACAGCGATAAGAAAAGCAGATATTTTAATAGTTTTCATTTTGCTTGTTTTAGAAAACGGGAGGTCTCCGCCGCGGAACGAAGACGCTCCCGTTAATCTGATTTGGTCAGTCCTGAGCGTGTTGACTCAGGCAGGGGAATTATTATTCAGTGTTTTTTGCAGGCAGCTGTGCCGGCGAGAGAAATCAGTCCGACGACAACAGCAAGGGTAATAATGTCGGCAGTGTCGGGAGAGTCAGTCTCAAGTGCTCCTATACGGTTGTATGTGAGCCATGCGCTCATGCACAGTTCATCATCTGCGTAATAATCACACTTGCCGTTGTTGTTGATGCGGATATAGATCGTCTCGCCTTCTTTGATCTCAAAAGTGACTGCGACGATTGTGTTGACAGACTCGCCGACTTTGTTGAAACCGCCTTCGTTGACGCCCTGCTGGGTTATATGAAGGTCATCAGTGAGTTTCTTTCCGTTCGAACGTTCAAAAGCAACGATAACACCGTTCATTTCATCCGTCTGCGGGTTCATAAGCGAAGCATCGAAATCGATAGTGACGTTTCCGGCCTTGGGTGCGGTCCAGGCGATTGCCACTTCGCCGGCGTGAGGATATGCCTTGAACGCGGAGTTGTGAACCCAGTGATGAGGCTGATAGAATGTGAAGGCCATAACGCCGTTCGTGTACTCCTCGGCCCCGTTACCGTTATTGTGAGAATACGTTAGAGGCGAATAATCGTTCTCACCCGTATTCTTATAGAAGAAGTTAAAACCGTTGATGCCGGCTTCTTTGCCGAAGAGATACATCAGGTTCCATTTGTCTCCTTCCTGCAGGTCGCGCACGGCGCCCCAGCCATCTGCCGTATAATCGGCATTAGTGATCTCGGCGGAAACGCTGAGAACTACAAGGCTAATGAGCAGGATTGCGGTCAGCATTACAGATACTATTTTTTTCATTTTCTGTTTCCTTTCACTCCAGATATTGAAATTCCGCGGTAGTAATAATGTGTTTCCTTAACACAGAAGAAACGGATTATTATTTCTTGTTTTTCTTTGCCGCAATAAGGATTACGGCGACTATGATTATAACCGCTACAGCGATTATTCCAATGAGCAATGCCGGATGGATCGCAGATTGATCGCCCGAGCCGTCTGATGAATTTGTTGTAACGATATCGTTTTTATCGGGCTGGGCCGTTGTTGATGTGCCGATGGTGTCCACAACCTCAGAAACGGTTCCATCGGATGAAGTGGATTCGTCCGCCTGTTTTTCTGTGACAGACTCCTCGCCTATGCGGTTGTATTTCATCTTGAGCCACAAGGTGGTCTGATCATTTCCGCCGACGCCCCGGTTGTTAAAACGCAGATAGACGGTCTCTCCCTCGACAATTTCGAAATTGACCTTTTTCATAACGTTTTTAGGAGAATGACGTGCCATGCCGCTTTCGTATTTGCCGGCTTTTACGACCTCAATGTCATCGATCAGTTTGTCTCCGTCCTCGCGCTCACAGATAATCAGGATTCCGTTTTCATCGCCCGTAGGGTCTTCCTGCAGACAAGCCTCGATGTCAAAAGTCAGGTTTCCGGTCATTGGAGCTGTAAAAGCAATGATCACCTCACCCAAAGCAGGGTATACCCAGAAGTATGAGTCGTTTCCCTGAACATCGTTTTCCCAGTAGCGAAGAGAGATATCTCCGCCATCTTCAGCAAAACCTATCCAGTTCCGACTGTCATACTGCCCGGTTTCGTTGGTGCAGAGTATACGTTCCTCGCTTCCCGAGAACCGAACGTAGAATGAGAAGCCCCGCTCGCCCTGAACGCGCGTCAGTATCTGGGATATATTGTAGTTCTCCGATTCTTCATATACGAAGGAATCGGAAAACACCGGCGTCGACACCACGCAGAAGATCAAAGCCGACAGTGCAATGATTGCTATTATGCGTTTCATCACAATCATCCTTTCATTGGGTTTTTTGTTTTATAATCGACTCGAAAAGTGGCTTTCTCACGCTTTTCAAGTGAATTATACTTTATAAAAATGAAAAAATCAATTTGCAATTTCCGGAAATTTTTTCATTTTCCTGTCATAGATAATCCATATTTTACAGCGCTTCGGCGATATAACGGGCACGCTTTTGTATTATGACAAATAAAGTTTTGCCGGAATAGCAACTTTGGCTTGTCAGAAGGCCCATTGCAGCGCCGTATTTTTAGATTTTTTATGACAACTGAAAAGTGCATGGGTATTTTCTCTTTTTCCGTCTGCAACCAGAAACAGTTGTTTAATCATATAAACGGGCGGTTATAAAAGTGTCAGGATTAATCGGGAGGCCCGGGCCAGTATATCTGCGAGCAAGGGCTGATACACGGGCCTGAGATCATTTAGCGGAGTTCTGAAGAAAAAGTCGTCCAGTGTTCTTTGCTGCCCGATCACCGCATTGACCTGTTCGGCGTCCGGCGCATCGCTTCCGATCTGCTGCCGCATGACCGAAAGGATCGCGTGCAACTCCGGCAGGCAGAGATACCGTACAGTCTCAAAAACAAACGAACGGCAGTACGGGCACGAAACATTGGCTTTCAGAGTATCTTCGAAACAGCAGTTGACACTTGTAACCTCGCGGAGTTTGTTCAGACTTTCTGAAAGAGAGTAATCTTCGTGACCTCCAAGTAAATCTGACAGAGTCTCAAGAAGCGCTTCCGTCGAATCAAGGATCTGTTGTGCGCGATCTGCGGAGACATTCTCTCCGCGCAGCCATTTTTCGTAAAATTCAATTGTCAAATGGATCCCATAGTCAACATACCTGCCGATCACCGTCCGCGCAATATCGTAGACGTCGCGGCGAAGCATTTCGTTGTCATCGCATGTTATTGCCATAAGATCATTTAGCGTTTGAACAGCATCCGGCAGCAGCTTTTTCATCGACTCGCGCTCAGGGTCGCACCCGGCTGACGGCGAAGGGAATCTCAGATGCCAGAACGGCTGAAAAAACAGCGATTGACAGGCATGACCGTGGGGCATGCTCCAGGAGCGCAGTTGGCGTATGGGCATAAAACGCCGCTGAACAGACATCATACGCTCAGCGTCTTTCCCATACCGGTCCCGGCAATAGTCGGAAAGAATGTCATCAGGTTGTTTCCCGAACGGCGCCCAGGCTGAAGCGGCAGCGTATTCGGACATAAAGACGTCGCTGTGCGACATCTCCGGCCAGAGAACGAAACCGCAGCACATCGGATCGTCAGCCGCAAGCCTCAGACGCGATTCTATCAGTTCGAAATTCCCGCGAAGCTCATTATCCGGTTCATAACCGCAGAACAGGCCGAAAATCCACGGGAAACGTCCGATAACTCCCCATGAGGTTATGTTGTTGTCCTTTGCGGTGTCGGATGTGTAATCCAGCAGAATCGAATGTGACGGATCCATATCTGAAAGGGCGCGCCAGACCTCATCCGGCGTATAATACATCCAGAAATCCCAGGAGGATATCATAAGAGTGTAATCCGGATACCGTTTTTTGATTTCCGAACTTATAATCCGATAAACTTCCCGCTTTAAGCGGAGATTCGCTTCGCGATCGTCGGAGTAAAGCCGCTCTGCAAGTCCAATCGTGTGGAACACACCGGGTTTCCCGTAATATTTTATATGAGCGTCCGTCAGCGCAAAATAAGCGTCAAGATTTTCCTTTACCCGTATATCCCAGACCAGGCCGGTCGCCTCGCGGTAACCCTCTGTTGTCTGATCGAGCAGTTTTGGTTTAACTTTCTGCAGGTAAGATAGAGGAGTGCGCGAGTACCAGTGAGTCATGGTGCCGCAGTCCTCCGGATGAAACAGATCTCTTTCAAAAGCATACTGAAGCACGCGCTTGCGAAGCTCACCGCGATAGCGTAAAGGCCAGAACAGCGATCGGTCATCATAACCCTCTCCTGCCTCGGGCAACCGTTCGTTATCGTCAGGGTAGGGCACTGTTTCCGGGAATGCCTTTTGGAACAGATCATCAATTCCGATTCGCAGCATAAAGAAGTTAAAACGCTTCTTTATTATCCAATCTATCTCTCGGGTCCAATCCTCGTAGCTCCAGTGTTCTGCCTGAAAGCGGTGCAGTCCGCGGTGCGCAAAGTATCGCAGGCCTCTGTAGTTGAATCTCGGTTCCTCTTTCACCGAAAAGCCTTCGAGCGATATTTTTCCACAAGAAGAAATAATGTCTCCGTCCCAGAAATAGCGGCAACCGCCGGACAGCTCAAAAAAGCGGTAAACAGCATAGAGAGTCGATCGTCCTCTTCCTCCGGCCAGAAGAAAGATACGGCGCCCCTGCCATGCAGAGGATATCAAAACGTAGCCGTCGCGGTTCTGAAGTTCAACAGGCGACAGAAAACCGCCGAGCACAAGCTCGGCGGACAACGGGTTAACTTCTTCGCCGCCTATAAGAACAAGATCAGATATTCCGTCATCACTTGCGCTTTTCTTAGCGGTATCTCCGGTAATTGCATGCCAAAGGCGCACGAACTCCGCCGCGGCAATGTCGTATGCCGCGGCAGCCCGCTCCGGATAAACAATAAGCGGTGGAGAATTTCGCTTTTCAATCAGTTCTTGCATGACCTTTGGATTTTTTATTGTTTATTGGACTGGGATAAAACGTTCCGCCCGTTCGGCAAGTTCCGTGACGGAGATTGTCTCCGCGCCGTATACCGCAGTATGAATGATTCCGTTGATGGGATCAGACCATATATGGGGAATGCCGCCAATTCCGTTGATCATTCCGACAATTGACCCGACTGTGGCACCGTTGCAATCGGTATCGAATCCGGATTCAACCGCCATGCAGATAGATGACCCGAAATCTTTTTTTCCGTAAAGAAGCGCAGCGGTGACTATCTCGGCATTTGGCAGCACGTGACACCAGTGATACGGAGATTCATCATTATATCGCGAATGGATGTCGCTCAAGCACTGCTCTCTGGAACAGTTCGAATAATAGAGCGATAAAATGTGTTTTATTGAGTGATACAGTCTGCTTGTGGTCGGTATCTCTCCGAGTCCGGCTTCAATTATCTTTTCCGGAGAGGATAATCCTGCCGCCGCAGCGAGCATTGCGGCAACGTACATGGCTCCGTAAATTCCGTTTTTGACATGGGACACCGACGCGTCGCGAAAAGCCATCTCAGCGGCAGCGCGCGGATTCCCGGGATTTATCCAGCCGTAAAAATCCGCCCTTATCTGAGCGCCGATCCATTCCCGGTAAGGATTTTTGAAAATAGCTGATGAAGGAGGCACGTATCCGTTTATCATGTTGCGGTAAGCCACACGTTCAGCCGTGAAATAAGCGAACTTAGACTGTCTGGTAAGCCATTCGTGCCCTACCTGAACCGGGGTGAAGTTTCTACCGTATTTCAGCAGCACTTCGGAAGCCAGCACCGTGAAATTGGTGTCATCATCTGCAGGGGCTCCGTTAACAATGTCGGCGCAAACCTTTCGCACGTCTTTCTTGGTGGGATAGTGCACATCGTATTTTTCATCAACATCCTTTGAAACGATGTAACGCTTCATCGGATAGTTGCCGATGTCCTGTAAAAACGGTATCAGCCGGCGAAGTTTAACCTCTTCGAGAGGTTTTCCGAGAAGACATCCTGAGGCTCTACCCGTAATTGAACCGAGCAGCTTCTCGTGATAAGCGGCTTTATCGTATTTAATTAACCCTGCCGAATGTGTACATGACAAATCGATTGATCCGTATTCCGACGACTCGGCATAGGTATAATCGGGACGGTCCGGCAAGGACAGCGTCAGTCTGTAAAAAGTGTCTGCGAATTCCGAACGGAAGTTGTCCTTTGGAAGCTGAGCAATTGCAATGGCAAGTTCACGCAAAGAGCCGGTGTTCTTTCCTTCATCGCGGCACTGCATTTCCTCTATCTCAAGTTGCATCGCGTAGTTGTCAAAAGAATCAAGTGCATCATAGTCAGGCACAGGAATATCCACGGTGCGGATCGTTTCAATGTCGCTCTTTTGTCTTCCGAGAATTGCGTCTATCGACAAATTGTAATAGTTCGCGATTTCAAGAAGTCTGTCTATTGTGGGCTGAGTCTGACCGCATTCCCATTTCTGAACAGATTGTCGCGTTACTTCAAAAATCTCGGCAAACTTTTCCTGTGAAAGACCTTTCTTTCTGCGCAGTTCTGCAAGGTTTTTATACAGCATGTTTATCTCCTTGTTCCTGTGGGGGGTTAACGAGGCCGTGGAATCCATCGATTCCGTCTCTTATTATAGTTTTATGTATTCGGTTTGTCTACCAACTCGCGGTGTCAATTATGACAACCTCCGGTTGACAGATACAAAAAGCGTCAACCTGCCTGTGCGCGTTTAACAGCAACAGACAACTCCTGTATTGTTTTATGCTCAGTAAATCACATGTTCTTGAAAAGTATCGAATGCGTTTAAAAAACAAATATCCCAAAAAGCGCGTAAATGAAAGGACGGTTGAGTTAAAAGACCGTCCTTTTTGTTTCAGATTATTCGTTTTTCTCAGATTTCAAAGAACGGATAAGATAATCGTTTGAGTTAAGGAATTCATTGCTACATTCCGTGGCCGACAATAATTTAACCTATTTTAACCTATTTGTCAATAGGTTATAGGTTATTTTTCGAAAGATGTGTTTCAAACAAAAAAGCAAAGCATACGGTTGTTGCAGGGCTCTCTTATAAAAACCGACTAATCCATTGTCAAAACTGTCGGCAATGGACAAATTGTCGGATTAAATGTCGGGGTAAATGTCGTGGGTAAATGTTGGAGGAAGAGGAAGGTTGTCTCATGTTTTGAATCTTCTGCTGATATGAAAGATGTAAGAAAAGCGGTCGAAGATCTGTTTTGAGGGGTTTTGACCAGAATTGAACTGGGGAAAGCTCCAAAAACTTGAATTGTTCATAAACGGGCGGTATAATATATAATGGACGTGTGTTCAACAGGTAAGCGCGACTGTCAGCCGCCTTTCTCAACTTTTGAAGAACGATTCAATAAAGAGAGGCAAAAATGAATGATTTTAACAAATCGCGTATAACCAATGATGGATACTGTATAGGACTTGATTAGTGATGAGAAAAATATTATTTATTTTCTGTATTATTGCGGTATTGACTTCTTTTTCATCTTGTTCTGTGACATATAGTTTTTCACAGGATTTGAGCAAACTTGACCAAATTAAAATCAATATTGTCAATTTGGAAGAAGAAATAGGTTATCACTTAGGATCGGACTATAATGAAGAAAAAGTTTCCGTTATTAAATCTATTGATAACGGAAAAAAAAGAAGACTTTATTTCTGATTTCAGAAAAATAGACTGCTATGGGCCAAACTTTGGAAGCAGAATTGATTGTGTTGTTGGTGAAGCAATTCAAATAATCTATCCAAATGGAGACATAGAACTGATAACATCTTATGGCCCCTCAATTGTGAAGGACGGGCAAATACGTACGAAAACGACAACTTTTGATTCTGATGCGTTTGGTGAGTTATTGAAAAAATATTCGTAGACCTTTCAAAAAACGCGACAAGTTTAATTGGAAATTGATACCTTGAAATTATCGTCTGGTTTTTATGATATGGATAATTATTCTATTATTCGAGTAGTTTGGCAATCCCAATCCGTTTACCTGTTATATGACAACGAAAACAGCGTTCCTGTCTTTGAAAATGGTTTATTTGCAGCAATTGACCCTGCGATAGAAAAACCCGATTTAAAGTGCGAGGAGATATACACTTATGATTTCAATGAGGAGCTTGCAAGTCCGATAGATTATGGTGCGCTTCTTGAAAGATGGAATCTTCTTCATGATATCGCAGCATTTAAAGGAATGTTTTTTGAGGGAGACGCAGACAGAAGCACAGCAACTTACAACTATCTGTTCCGTTGCGTCACAAGTGTGGATGAATTGCCCCAAAGGATAGCGATTCCGCAGAAGCATCTTCTTTGCATTAATAAGGTTTTCAGAAGACAGTATCGCCAATTAGATTATTTGTTTCGAAATCTCAATTTCATTTGCGGGGCGTTTCAAACAATCTGACGAAAGAAGAGTTCTTCCGCGGAATAAGCCGTCCGCGGAACCTCAAACTTATGAAGATATTCTCCGATCTGGATATTGTCGAGCACACCGGACATGGGATCCCGACCATAACCGAAAAATACGGAACCGGCGTTTTTGACATTACGGACAACTACATTATGGTTACAATCCCGTTCAACGAAGACGTTTTCAAGACTGTCGGTAATGGACAAATTGGCGGGTTAAATGGCGGGTTAAAACCAGTCGAAGAAAAGATACTTGAAGCAATTCTGAGAAATCCAAAGATATTGAAGACAGAAATTGCAGATGGAATAGGGACAAGTTTAAGAACCGTGGAAAGATATATAAATTCCCTTGTTGAAAAGGGATATATTCTCCGCAAAGGGTCAAGAAAAACAGGTCAGTGGAAGGTGTTAAAATGACCGCCGTAATATACGCGAGATATTCCTCGGATAACCAGAGAGAGGAGAATAGCATTTGATTCGATATGAAGAAAAAGATATTTATCAAAGCTAAATGTCACAACTGGGGTTTGATCGGTCCGATAAAGAAAGGCAAAACAAAAAACGAATGATTTCCCATATGTAAAATTCACTGAAAATAAGATATTACAGAATAAAACGAAACGGTATGAAATTCAAACACACAAACAGGCCGGGGTTCCTTCTCGGATTTATAGATTTCTTCACAGCGGGGCTGTTTTTCCTCCTGTACATGCCTCTAGGCGGACTGCAGAAGGAGCTGGAAGATGTTTTGGGACATAAGGTTAGACCGTACTGGCAGGCATATCTGCTTGGAATTCCAACGTTGTTCATTTACACTCTTGTATGGATGGCACGGATAGCCGAAGAACTGAAGAAAAAGGCGATAGAACTCGGCATAGAAGGTCCGCACACGTCCTGGCGGCACATGTTCTGGTGGAACATGCTTGGATGTTTCTGCTTCGGCCCGATGATCGCCACGCACCAGTTCTTTAGATCATTGAACAACATTGAGTCTTTGTTGAATGCACAAACATAGCACCCTCAAATAACTGCGGAAAGGACGGTGAGCGCATGACCGACGACGGCAACAGAACATATATCGCGATCGACCTGAAGTCGTTCTACGCTTCCGTCGAGTGCGTTTCGCGCGGCCGGGATCCGCTGACGACGAATCTTGTCGTCGCCGACGAGAGCCGTACGGAAAAGACTATCTGCCTTGCCGTTTCACCTTCTCTTAAGTCATATGGGGTCGGCGGCAGAGCAAGACTGTTCGAGGCAATCCAGCGGGTAAATGAGGTAAACAGACAGAGAAGGATGAACCTTAAGGGAAAACCGTTCTCCGGTAAATCCGACGATAACGAGCAGCTCAAAGCCGACCCGACTCTGGAACTGGATTTCATAATAGCGCCGCCCAGAATGGCAGAGTACATGAAAATCAGCGGGGAGATAAATTCGATCTATCTGCGTGACGTTGCTCCGGAGGATATTTTTGCGTACTCCGTCGATGAGGTGTTTATCGACGCGACGCAGTACCTGAATCTGTACAACCTGACAGCGCGTGAATTTGCCATGCGCCTTATAAAGAACGTGCTTGCCGAAACCGGGATCACCGCGACCGCCGGCATCGGATCAAACATGTTTCTCGCCAAAGTCGCGATGGACGTTACGGCAAAGCATATTCCCGCAGACGAAAACGGCGTAAGAATCGCCGAACTTGACGTAATGAGCTTTCGCGACCAGCTGTGGGATCACGAACCGATAACAGATATTTGGAGAATCGGTGGCGGAATCGCAAAGCGTCTTGAGAAGATGAACATCTTCACGCTCGGAGACATAGCCCTATGCTCGATCGAAAACGAAGAGCTGCTTTACAAGGAATTCGGCGTCAACGCGGAACTGCTGATCAATCACGCCTGGGGCTGGGAGCCGACGACGATCGCCGATGTGAAGGCATATAAGCCGCAGAATAACAGCATCAGCTCCGGTCAGGTTCTTTCTCAGCCTTACGATTTCAAAAAAGGCCGGCTGATCGTTCAGGAGATGACCGACCTTCTCGTCCTCGATCTTGTCGAGAAAGGCGTTGTCACCGACCAGATGGTTCTGACTGTCGGATACGATATTGAAAACGTCAAGGAAGGCAACGCATATAAAGGCGCGGTCGAGATAGACAGATACGGAAGAAAAACGCCGAAGATGGCTCACGGATCGATCAATCTCGGCAGATTCACGTCTTCCACACGGTTAATAATGGACAAGGTCACGGAACTGTACGAACGCATTGTTGACAAAAACCTCACTGTGCGAAGGATGTACGTAGTCGCCAACCATGTGAAGCCGGAATCGGAAATAAAAGCCGAGCCTGAGCAGATACAGCTTACTCTATTCGACGATCCGGAAGAGATTGAAAGAAAACAGGCCGCCGAAAAAGCGGCACGGGAAAAAGAAAGACGTCTTCAGAAGGCGTCGATCGAACTGAAAAAGAAATACGGAAAGAACGCCATCCTCAAGGGAATGAACCTTCAGGAGGGCGCGACAACGATAGAGCGCAACAAATCCATCGGAGGACACAAATCCGGTGAATGAGCTCGACAAACCGGAGTTTGATAAGGAGGATAAGCATTATGGCAAAAAAAGGAAACAGATTTGAGGTTATTTTCAAAGACGGCAGCGCAATAACGGAAGGAGGCGTGCGTCAGATCATCGTGGATAAAGAGACAGGCGTCCATTACCTTACGTGGAAAGCAGGTTATGGCGCGGGCATCACACCCCTTCTCGACACTGACGGTAAAGTCGTCATTGCAAAACCTGATTGACAAATCCCGGTTTGGCGAGGTATAACGTGAACACCGCGATCGTATATTATTCCAAACACCACGGCAATACGAAAAAGCTGCTCGACGCGATCGCCGCTGAAGACGGCGGCGTGACGCTTATCGACGTGACAAAGCGGCTCGACGCGGATCTGTCGTCTTTTGACCGCATCGGGCTCGCCTCGGGTATCTATTTCAGCTCGTTCGCGAAGCAGATCGTCGCCTTTGCCGAGGCGCGTCTGCCCGAGAACAGGGAGGTGTTCTATATCTACACCCACGGCGCGCCGGTCGGCGGCTTTCTCCGCGGCATCCGCGCCGTCGCAAAGAAAAAGAACTGCCGCGAGATCGGCAGATTCCATTGCCTCGGCTTCGACACCTTCGGCCTGTTCGAAAAGATCGGCGGCCTCGCCAAAGGGCATCCGAACGAAAAGGATATCGCAAAAGCCGTAGAGTTTTACCGGGGACTGTGAAACGCCCGGCTCCGCGGGGCAATCACAAGAGAACGCGTTCTCGGTTAAGAGCGTGCGCGACCGGTTCGAATATCTCATAACCGAAGGCCGCAAAGAGATCTATTACCGGGTTTACGCCTTCAACAAACTGTGAGAGATTAAACAGTTCAGAGGTTATTAAAATGATATGCAGAGATTATAAATACTATTATATTAAGTGGCGGGCGGCTGCTTTACAAACTATGGATATTCAATATGACTCGAAGATTTCTGTAAGAAAAAATAACCGGGCAGTAGATAAATATCGTAAAATCGCTATTTTAATCGGCGAAAAGTATCCCGATATGATTGACAAGTTCGCAGAGATTATGAACGATAAAGATGAAGGAATTCGCTTGAGAGCAGCCGTATGTTTGATCGAATTGATGCCTCACACCAAAGTTCATTTATCTAAAGCAAAATCAATAATAAGCGAGCATGTAGCACATTACTTATCCATACCAGAAACTGATATCGGATGGAATTGGTGGCTATCGCAACCATGGGCAAATGAGTCAAATTGTATTGATTACTGCGAGTAACGGAATTGTTTCAAATGTTTCAATATTAAATCACATCACATATTAAAAACATGAACTATCTAATATCTTTACGCTATTTGACGCTTA
>JAEEGL013126823.1_pt1 | contig 23082 bp, 30 predicted proteins | sample 9134231 | NCBI WGS metagenome assembly JAEEGL01 (sample SAMN16246548, study PRJNA631951) | gut metagenome | biome: gut microbiome; feature: rumen; material: fiber-attached | host: Bos | place: Iran: Karaj | collected 2018-10
GTGCTCCAGACCGACCCGGAGGTCCTGCCGCTGCTCGGCCCGTTCCAGACCGCCCTGAAGAACAAGGCGATGGAGCAGCTCGAAGGTATGATCGGCACGCTCCGCGTCTACACTTCCCGCCTCGCCACGAAGGAGTCCTACTGGATCTTCCACCGGGACGGCGACGACTTCGACCTGAAGGTCAGCGACCCGAAGAACCCCAGCTACCTCCTGATCGCCAACGACCCGGAGATGGAGAGCATCATCGGCGCCCTGAACGCGCTGATCCTGAACCGCCTCGTGACCAGGGTGAACCAGGGCCAGGGGAAGAACGTCCCGGTAAGCATCATCGTGGACGAGCTCCCGACGCTGTACTTCCACAAGATCGACCGCCTCATCGGCACGGCCCGGAGCAACAAGGTCAGCGTCACGCTCGGCTTCCAGGAGCTCCCGCAGCTGGAGAGCGACTACGGCAAGGTGGGCATGGAGAAGGTCATCACGACCGTGGGCAACGTCGTGAGCGGCTCCGCCCGTTCGAAGGAGACGCTGGAGTGGCTCTCTAACGACATATTCGGCCGTGTCGTCCAGGTGAAGAAGGGCGTGACCATCGACGTCGACAAGACCTCCGTCAACTACAACGAGGGCTTGGAAAACCTCGTCCCGGCATCGAAGATCTCCGACATGCCGACGGGCTGGATCTGCGGCCAGACGGCCCGGGACTTCGTTGCGACGAAAACCGGCAAGGGCGGCGTGATGGACATCCAGAAGAGCGAGGAGTTCCAGACCTCGAAGTTCTACTGCAAGACCGACTTCGACATGGACAAGATCAGGGAGGAGGAGAAGAACTATACCGAACTGCCCAAGTTCTACACCTTCAAGTCAAAGGAGGACAAGGAGCACATCCTTTACGAGAATTTCGTCAAGGTCAACCGCGAGGTCGAGGAGATGTGCCGTGAGATTACCCAGTTCGTGAAAAGATGAATGATCGACCACCATTTCATCTGGCATGCAGCATGTAAAAGCGCTCCCGGAATTAATAGGTACGCAATCTTACATCAACAAACACCTATTAGAAAAATTCACTTCGTAGTAAAATACCATACAGGCAGTTTCTCATTCTTACAATACAATCCTGCAAATGTATCTACATAGTTAATCACAAAAGAAGGCGGCATCAAATGATTCGAAGTTTATTCCTCTATCATTGCCTTCAATTCATTGGCAGAAACCACATCCATCATTTGTAAATTCTCATCATACACCCATGATTATTCTCCATGAAGTTCCATTGTCTTTGTCAAACTCAAAGGTTATTGTTCTTCTTTGAAGTGGTCGTTTTCTAGATTTCAATAAGAATCTCAAGAGGATTCAGTCCAGATTTTAAAATGCCAGACAGTGTTCTCGATTCAGAAATTGAAGGAAAACTAAGGAAAACCAAAGACTAAACAACACCGGATATCAAGATGAATAGCTCTTGTAATATCATATAATCGTCCAGTCTAACCGTTCTCCCCTACCCAGATCACATAACTCTCATTCCTATATTCGGGCCGGCGGTCCCAATTCCCGTATTCCTCCCGATTTCCTTCCATATCAGTTATCCAGCCGAACGTGGCCGCACTCCCGACCAGGTAGATGGCATTGTCCACACCAAAATCGGCAAGCAATAGGGCGAAGTCCGCAAAGGTTTCATTGAGGCCACTGAAGACCACGAACACCTGACCACCCCTACAACACAAGGCCTTCCTGACGGTCTTGTTCCTAGGCTTGTTCACGACGGGGGTCCCGTTGTCCACCAGTGCATACTGCCGGAAGAAATAGCCGCCCTTGGCGACAGCCTCATCCAGAAGGGGCGTATATTCACCCACTCCGACAGTCATCTTCCCATCCACGATGGCACAGAACCCGCGTTTGGAAGTCCCTTCCGCAAGACGCACGCCTGCTTGGACGAAATCGCCCAGGATCTCGTAGTTGTCAGCCCTGATATCTGCTGCCTGGAACCCCATCACGGCCTGCATGGTCTGCTCATCAGGCTGTCCCACCCGCAGTCTGGGCGTTGCATGATGCGGGATGAAGATCGTAAGAGGATGTCCGGAAATCACCGTATCAAGCCGCTCTGCATAAGGCAGCACCTTGTCTTCAGTTCCCAAGACTCGCCCCCCTTCCAACTCATACTCGGATTCGAAAACGCCGATTTCGTCGTCCTGCGCTCCGTCTTGACTTTCGGTCTTCGGCCAGAACAGGATCATGCCGAGACCCAGCACGGCTACAATCGCCAGAGCGACCCAGCCGCCCAACCTTCTCCTGCGGCGATCCTCATTCGGATCGCCCACCGGAATAGGTGAGCCAGTTCCCAATACGCGGAACTCGTCATCAATTATCTCTTTATTCTTATTTTCCATACTTTCTCAAAGCTTCCTTGTAGGCTTTCAACTTGATGAGCACCTCCCGCGACGCGGTGAGCTCGTGGTAACAGTTCAGGCAGTCCGACAGGACCAGGCGCTGCTTGGAGATGTCGATAAAGTACACGAAGTCCACGTTCACGATTAATCCTCGGCCCACGCGGGTGAAACGCGAACCGGCATCGCCCAGCTGCTCGTCGATGATGTCCTCGATCTGCCCCAACTGATAAGAGACGGTCTGCCTGTGGTTGTCCTGAGTCACGGCCGTGGAGTAGTTCCCGTCGGACGAGAAATACACCAGCCGGTCCACCGGAACGCACAGCATCTCCGTTCCTCTCGATATGACCAATGATTCCATGTTCAATGTGGTGATATGCAAAGATAGCGCTTTCGGGAAAGGCTTGCAACCCTTTTTCGGGACGTTGTATGAATTCCACAAATAGTGTATGAAAACCGATTATCCTGACGAGTCTGTACAGCCGGTTTTCACCTCATACATCGGACCTAAAAAGCCTTGGCAGAGCCATTTCTTTTGCGGATTTTTGCACCAGAAAGCAACCTTAGAAACTCTTTAAAAATGAAACCCCAAAAACTTCTCTGCGCCATCGCCGCCTGGACCGTCATCGGGTCCGCAACCGTCATTCCCTTCATTTCCGGCTGCACCTCCTGCAACAAGCCCGAAATCGTCGAGGACATCTCCGACGAAGGGATGCTCCTGAACGACGACCTCGTCGCCTACCGAAGCGACGACGGTAAAGTATCCATCAAAAATGCCGCGACCGGAGTCGTGACCATCAAAGACATCCGGATCGACTGGACCCAGCGGTCCCGCAACGACTCTCTCGCCGTTTTCTGCTCCGACAACAAGCGAGGCTACTACAACATGTACACGGGAGAGATTGCCGTCCCGGCCCAGTACCGCAGGGCCTGGATCTTTTCCGAAGGCTTGGCCGCCGTCCAGCGAAACGGCAACATCGGATTCATCGACCACCAGGGGAAAGTCGTCATTGACTTCCTGTTCCCCTATCACGGGAACCCGCTCACTGCGTTCGTCTTCGATGACGGGCACTGCGTCGTCGCCAATGCCGAGGGGAAATGCGGCGTCATCGACAAGACAGGAAAATGGCTCATCAAACCCGAATACGATACCGTCAATGCATTCCCCGAATACGCCATAGTGAGCAAGTCCGGTGTCAGCATGCAGTTATCCTACGATGGGAAGGTACTGAATTCCTTCGTCCTGGATTCCGTCTACGAACTTACCTATGAAGACGAAGAGCGTTACGTTACCCGGGACGGTGAAGTCGGTTACGCGGACAGGAATGTCAAGACTGGCTTGTACGCCTACTGCGTCGGCGGCCGTTATGGACTGATGAACAGTGACTGTGTCCGCCTCACCGAACCGCTGTACAGCCGTATCCGCGCCGTCAGCGACAACATGTTCCGCGCCATTCTGCTGGACGACTGGTCCGAGGTCATCCTCAATGCCAAGGGCGATGTAATGAAATAGAGTATTTCTCTGTAGACTTTAATGCTATCGTCGTATGGAAAAGAAAGACTCCTTATGGAAGACTCCCCTTGTCAAGGTCTTCATCATAATGCTATTAGCCCTGCTGATGTTGGTTCCTCTTCACCTAATCCGTAAGCAGGTAGATGAAAGGTCGTATCATTATTCTTCGTCTGTGGATGACATTACTAAGAATTGGGGAACAGCACTAACGTTCTCCGGACCTTCGATACTATATCAGCACTCTGTCGCTGAAGATAATGAAAACAAAAGCGAATTTGCCCGGCTTTACCCTGACAGTCTTAAGTATATCGTGAACTCGGTATCCCAGGAACTCCATCGGTCCATCTATGATGTATCCGTATTCACGGCAGATATCATCATCCAAGGTTGTTTTATTCTGGATTCAAAGTTGGCCGAAGTCGGAAAAGGTGAGGTAATCTTACTCATGGGCGACCTCAAGGGAATCCAAGGGAATCCCACTTTTACACTATGCGGGAAGAATCTGGAGGTTAGTTCTACAAGAAGTACCATAATCGATGGGATTAAGGCAGATGTCATGTTTGATAGAGGCGCAAAGGAGGGAGATGTCCTTCCATTTTTTGTAACGATGAAGATTAATGGCTCAGAATCCATCTATTTTACGCCGGCAGGAAAGATGACGGAGGTAGAGATGGTCTCGGATTATCCGGCCCCGTCCTTCGGTGGAGACTTCCTTCCTGTTAACAGGGATGTACGAGCCGATGGATTCACAGCCCGATGGCTGGTTTCCCAAATAACGATGGCCAATCCCTTATCTACTTATAGCTTTGGCGTTCGGCTCGTGATGCCAGTCACGCAATATCGGGAGACGGAAAGAGCCATAAAATATGGACTTCTGATTATCTTCCTTGTTTTGATCGCCGGCTTTATTGTGGAGATGTTATCCAAGAAGCCTATCAACATCATCCAGTATCTTGTCATCGGTGCATCTTTAGTACTGTTCTATTCACTGCTGTTGGCGCTCTCAGACTTCTTGTCATTCAGTCTGTCCTACTTAATCGCCGCTCTGATGACATCCATTGCACTTGGCGCTTATTTCATCGGTATTGTAAAGAACAAGTGGGCCTGGCTTCTGACTGGTTTGGTTGCTGTGGGGTATAGCGTAAGTTATGTTTTGCTCCAACTAGACAACTTTGCCTTCCTGGCTGGGACTTTGCTGCTCTTCCTCATCCTTTGCGTCATCATGGCCCTAACAAGGAATATGAAGCTAGAGTATCCGAGGTCAGTACCAACCATTGACTCCGGAGAACAAGAAGACCCAAAAACATATTAGCTTTTGGGATGAATGAATTGTTATTTGTAACTAGACACCGTTAACGAAGATGATCATGATGAAACTGCCCCTGCTGATCACCGTCAAAATAGACGGTCGTGAAACCGAGTTCGAGCACTCCGTGGAAGTCACGGAGGAAGAATATGACTTCCTGATGCTGCTGGATAAGGCTGGAGCAGACATGCATCAGCATCCTTGGCGTTATCTTGACTTGCATGCCCCTCTCCTGGATGACCGGATTATATGGGATTGCGTCGATGCGGTCAAGGAGAGATTCGGGGAGGTGTATCCCAGCAGTTGGCGAGGTGTCGGGACAAGGGTTTTCCAACCGGCCAATCCATCCGATACCGAGCCGTACCGGGAGGACGTGCTGCGGGCCTTCGACTGTGAACTGCTGCTGGTCACTGTCGGCGGTGTGACAATCACGGACGAGAACATTATCGGTTGTCATGCCTGCCGCTACTATGAATACGACACTTCGCCCCGGGATGCTTCTGGATTTTACCGGAAGGATTGCGACACGATGGACTATGATGTTTTCGGACGCGACGTCGCTTCCGTCAACGAGCGCGCCGACCATGCGAGGGGCTTCCGCGGGGGATACACTTTGTTTGAGAAGACGCTGTCCGTGGAGTATTTCGATGAAAATGACGAGTACCAGCGGGTAACCCAGACTTGGAAATACGATGGGTATGGTCTCTATGTTGGCGAACGTTATTCAGACAAATCCAGCGCGATATTTGCTGCGATCCGCCGCTCGCTTCGCGCCATCAGCAAAAAGCGGTTGACTGATAAAAGGAAAGAATTGCGCAATTGGGCGGTGAAGATGTGATCATTGACTGACCGCCATATCTGACCAATTCCCTTTTCAATGGCCAAGAAACCAGCATACTGGCTTTTCGTTAGGATTCCATTCTGGACGGTCGTGGCGAGTTTGCTGCTCGTAACGCTGTTGAAATGGGTTCCGGTCCGGTATACACCAATGATGCTGAAACGGTCAATCCAACACGTGAAGGATAAGGAGTTCCGGACACGGCAGCAATGGGTCTCACTCGACAATGTCTCCCCTGAGCTTATCAAGGCTCTCATCGCGGCGGAAGACAACCGATTCTTTGAGCACCATGGCTTCGACTGGGCGGAGATGGAAATAATGATGGAGGAGCATCGGGGGAAAGGAAGGAGAATTCGAGGATGCAGCACCATCTCCCAGCAGACCGCCAAGAATGTCTTTACGTTCGGGACCGGGACATGGGCCCGCAAAGCCGTCGAGACCTACTGGACCGTTCTCATTGAGAAAATCTGGGGAAAGCGCCGGATCATGGAGGTCTACCTGAATGTGGTGGAAACCGGTCTTGGCCTGTATGGGATGGAAGCGGCGTCCAGGCACTATTACGGAGTCCATGCCGGGAGTATAGACAGGAAGCAGGCATGCGCACTGGCCGCATGCCTGCCCGCTCCGTTGGAAAGATCTCCTGAAAACAGTGGGGATTTCATCAGAAAACGCCGGGCGCAGATCCATGCGCTCATCCCGAAACTCTCCTATCCGGGATGGGCCCAGTAGTACTATCCAAACAGACTACTCTTTCCCGAGTTTACTAAACTGCCTTTCAGGGTATTACTGGTACCCGGCAAAAAGGCACTTCACCCTGTCGCCAGTACACATCTCATTCACACTGGTAGATCAGTTCGCGCAGTTCGTACTCGGTGGAGAACCGCCAGATTCCGTCCCAATGGACATGGACGGAATCGTCGGAAGGTTTAGGCCCGGTTTTGTCTGCCGCCAGGTAATTATCCGGAGTGTACGTCTCTTGGGGCCTCCGTCTCGCCACGGGCGAAATACTGGCCATATTCATACTGGGATGTTGCTCCCCCGTTGCAGGTGGGCCCACAACACACTGGGGACCAGGTTCACATACTCGTAATCGTTAATAACACCCACCTCAGAAGCGCCAGGGGCCCTTGATTCTGATGGTCTTTCATGATACAACTCCGTTTTTAGTTGTCACCGATATATACAAAATCACGACCGTCAAACTCCACAACACTGAAATGCCCCGTGTAGATCGGGCTGCCGGAGAATTCAGAGTCGTTCCCAAAATAATCCATGACGGGAACATATAACCTCAGGCTGGCGGGGTCGAACCGCATGCCGTCCCTGTCGAAATCTGGATATCCTTCCAGGTCGGGTGGATAGCTCCCACATGCATCAACACGGGCGTCCCACCACATGACGTCGACTTCATCCGGAGTCGTATCTTCCACCTGGAACACGCCCCGGCGGACGGACCCGTCCTTCCCGGCTATATAGACAACCGCCACGTCCCAGAAAAAGATATTGCCCCGGGAATAGATGAAAAGGTATCGGGTATCCCCGTCCACTCCTTCAAGCACATAAATCCACTTCGGATTGACTCTGAGCAGTTCATGCCCCAATGCCAGCGTATCTGCGACGGAGTCGACGGTATTTCGGACATGCCCGATGAGATAATAATCCTCGCTGTCCTTTATTACTTCCATCCATGCGTAGCCATCTTTGGTCTTGCAATGAATCTCGCCATCTTTCATGACGTGCGAGTGCAATTTACAAAGGCATGCCATAGAGAGAGAAAAGACTAAAACGAAGATGAGCCGGAGAAAAAGAATCTGCCTTTTCATCGTGATTTCATGTTTCCTTCTCTGTAAAGGTAAGGAATAACATCAAATCAAACACCAACAAAAAAGGAAAATGTATGAAATTGGGAAATACTGTATGAATCCCTTTCGTTCTATAGGGCATGAAGGCTGAAACCAGACAAATAAGAGCCCGACCTTTGTTCCCGGCATGCTTTTTCCTCGTCGAGCGACCGCCAATAACCGCACCATTTGATGCCATGCTCATCCAGAAACGAGCGGAACTGCAACAAAGCTCCGGGACTGTTCGCATACTTCTCCACGACGGCCTTCATGAGTTCAAAATCCTCCGAGACACCCAGCGCCTTTTTTAGGAGCCTTACGCTCACCATGCTTGCCGCCTGCTCATATCCGCCGGTCGTAGACACCATGCCTGTTGCCGGGCCGATGTCATCGCAATCCATCCTGAAGCCTTCTTCTCCTATGTGAATATCGATGACGCGTCTGGCGCCGAAATTATTGTCCCTGTATAGGTTGGGCGCATCCCACTCCGACTTGTATTCAATGGCGTTATCGACCAGAAAAGACAACAACTCTTCATTGCCGTTCTGGACGTTGAACCGCAAGTCGATGAAGTCGACGAGGCTTCCCGGAGAATCCACCTCAAACAACCCCATCAATCGCTTTTTGCTTTCTTCATCGATGGTCATACGATGGATGATGTCGAAACTCACTCCGTTGACGGAAATGGTTCTCACGACCTTTACAAAGAGTTACTCGGTCCAAATTGGACAGTCGGCTTCAATTACTTTCATGTAAGTCTGTCGTAGTAATCTAGGGATTGTTCATTGTATTTGATTATTGATTGATGATTTTGCTCCTCTTGATAGATTCTCTTTCATCTCGCGTCCAATAATCGCATCAATATCCTTCGAGCAGTCCACTTATCCATCTTATCAAAACGAATATTAATAGCCCCCACATTATAATTTTTCCAAGTATACCCACCTCATTTTCAGTTGAAGAGTCACCGGAGTACTGTGCATTACTCAACATGCTATCATCCACAATATCCTCATCTTTAACATCTTCCTCATATTCCTCATCATCTTCAATCATTTCATATGAATTAACGAATGAAGTCGCTTTTGATGATTGCCAATCATTATATACCGTCTGATGCTTCTGATTGTCGAGTTGCCTTAGTCTATCTTCCGCTAATGATCGATACTCATATGGTAACCTTTTTCTTTCAAGAAGAGCTCGAAGGACATTCTTACTGTTATCATGAGCGAGGTCATAGTAAAGTGATGAACTGAGTTTTGAGTTCCTGGCTAATGCCATCCTGACAAGGTATGACTCATGACAAAGTTCAGATTGAACATCAAAATCCGAGGTATGGCTAGCTAAAGACTCAAGCCATCCATTTGGCCATCCGGAAAAATCATATTTATCCTTACGGCTTCTGTCGTGATTGGCAAGGTACATGTCTTCAATCAGAGAGATATCTTTCGTCCAATTGATGCTGACACCTTGAGAAACAGACTCTAGTAACTGATAGTTTTCACTCTCATAAAAGATATCATGAGATTCAGTCGCCAGTTCCGATGAATCGTTATTCTGGTTTATCTTATTTCGTATTTCCCCCATTTTGTTGGCGACAGGATTTTCTGCACGGTGTTTCTTGTCGTCAGAAGGCTTACGAATAATTGTTCCATCATCGGCAAAAGAGTAATTGCGCCTTTTGTCCATTTATCAAAACCTTGTCTTATCAGTAATCAGCGTATTGTGAAATCTAATGCTCTAAGACACATACCATTATACCACAACTCATATCTGTATTGACCTGAAGGCCAATGACCTCTTTCTTTATTACCCCATCCTCTTCCATAAGCAGTATTCGAACCTTTATTTACAATAAGCGTAAATGAATTAGAGTAGCCGCTGGGGGAACTTGTTCCAGTGCTCAATACACCATTCTTGAATAACTTCGAATAAAGGGTAATGCTACTGCCTATTTTTGTAACACCATAATAGCTGATCTTGGGCTTCAAATACATGGTTCTATAGTCGTATATGGTATTACCATAGTCCGTATCGATGTTTCCATCATAATCGACATTCCCGATTTGTATACTATTAACAACTATTGGAAGAGCATATTGTTTAAGAGTCTCATTTTCAGCTCTTAATGAAGACAATTCTTCTTTTGTCTCAGAAAGATCGAATTCAGAACTACGTATTCGGCTCATCCAATACGCTCGATCGTCAGCTAACTCATTATATAGGTAGATGGCCATACCACTGCTGGCCATCAAAAGAAGAACGAGGAATACAATCCAGCCCGTATTCTTTTTAACGATAACGGGAGAATCCGGATTGCGGATAATTGTGCCATCTGAATCTATTCTGAATCCATTAGCGCCCATAACAACCACTATTGCTTATCTTCCATCATAAGTTTTCCAAGCCGGAATTTTGCTTGGGGATAGCTTTGAGAGGCCGCTAAACGATACCACTTCTTCGCGACCTCTAAGTCTTTCTGGACCACCGTTCCTTGCTCATAACAAAGACCAAGGTAGTATTGAGCCTCTGCGACCCCTGCTTCAGCGGACTCTTTTATCAAGGATAAAGCCTCTATTTGTTCGTTCTGTGATTCTACAATGACAGAAGATGATGACGTCCCCGCCGATTCTTTTCCTCCCCTTACTATTGTGCCATCATCAGAGACATAAAAAGAAGTGTATTGTGCCTTTGCAACGCCCTTGTCCTTCCCGTAAGTGGGTTTCTTGTTATTACTATTATTACTATTATTATTCGATGACGACTTTCCTACCCGCCTAACGATCAGAACTAATACAATAGCAGCAGCTATTATGAACAATGCTATAATAATCATACTAAAACCTTCAGATGAAACCGAATATAGATCTAAATCGTCCAGGTGAAAAGGGATAAGTTCATCTCCTATCGAAGAAACGTCCTGTTGAATGAATGTATAAAGGGAATTAAACATTGTTTAGCTCTTTTGTTTTCTTGACCAGACTTATTATTCTCCATATCCCAAACCCAGCAAGAATAAGAAGGGTTATTCCAATATGACCGATCACCAACCCTTCATCGTAAAAATCCATTACAATACCACAAATGAAGAGAAGTGAACCGAGACACAGGGCTACACCTGTCAAAATGAACAGGGTGAATAGTCTCCGTCCCAACTCTGATTTTTTGAATTCTTTAGGATAATGGTCCAGTTGAAGGCGTTCCACATACTCTTTATAGTCTATATCTCTTTCTGTTTTAGCTAATTTAAAGCATTTACGTTGAGCCCTATATGCGGCGAGCAAGCTCTTCCGATGCGAGCCCACTTCCAGTATATTCCACAGTACCGGCTCTATTCTTTCCCCTCGCTCAATAGTGCCATCGGAGTTAATCGTAAAACTATCTAATCCCATTTCTTCTTTTCAAATAAACTATAGTACCATCATCCGCAATCTTAAAATCAGGTTCTGTGGATTGGACGATATCGTCAAAACACTCAAAATACTTAGCTTCGTAGAATTCTCCATTTAAGGTATTAGTGGTAACGAGGGTGTCATCAAGAAGAGGATAATGACGGACCTCGTCCAAACTGAACGGACCAAATACATCCTCGTCCAACTTGATGAAATACTGAACCCCCTCTGTCATAAAAGGATTCTCTTCTGTATTATTCTTGCCAAATAGTTTTGAGAATAGCCCCATAATAATAAACTATTCGCCTTTGTCGTCCTTATTGAATTTTACTATTTTAAGAATGATTAGAGTGATCCCCGATATCAGGCAGCCATCTCGTATAATTCCATAGTACTCATAAAGAAAACTCATTGCAAGGGCTACCATAAACATAATCCATATTATCTCGACAACGAGTAAATAGGTGCTCAACTTTTTGTTTGCCTGATTTCTAACGATGGTGCCATCATCTTTGAATGTTGGATCGTATCCCATGGTTATGCCTCCTTTGGTTTGTATGGAACTTCGATACTGGTCGTAACCTGGAGCGGATAGGAGAATATTTCAGCCATCTCTCCGCCAAGCTCAGGATTGTTTGTATTACAAACAAGAGTATATTGGGATAGATGCCCAAATAGTCGCGGAGTATGACCGGCATTGTTTCTATTCAGCAGATCCAGAGCAAGTTTAACCGCAATGATAACGACAAAGTCAATATCAGCCGAAATACCAGGCTCAAAGGTTGCTTTGGCAAGTTCCTCTTCGTTTGTGTAGAACTTACGATTCTGATTAACGCGCCCAGACGTGTCACCTAGTGCCCACATGAAGTCCTCATAATCAGGCATCCCGTCTGGAAGACAATAGAAAATCTCACCGGCAAAGGCTCTCTCCCAGCAGCCAATGGACATAAGGGGCATTCCTATCTCTTTCGCAATTCCATTTGCATACAAGTCACCTTCACGGTTGTCAGCGCCGCCAATGACTATTGTATCCTTGTCACAAAATTCATCAAAGACGTTCAGTGGCACTTCTTGGACAGTAGAATTACAAGTTACCACTTTGGCGTATGGGTTGATTTGAAGAATTCTTTCCTTGACAGCCTCTGTCTTGTATTTTCCGATATCAGGGATACCACACTGATGACGACATAGATTATGATATCCAAGTATATCATTGTCAATGAGAAGGAATCTTCCTACGCCTGCTTTGGCTAACTCCAGAGCAACCAAGCTACCCACAGAGCCACAGCCCACAAGCATAGCGCCAGTCTTGAGCATCACATCGGATTCCAGAATACCGACATTACGGGAAAGGATATCCATTTTAAGGGAGTACGGCTCTAATTTGCATTTTATTCCAGCCTTATCCTTAAAGCATATCTTGCCGTCCTCGTAAAACCCTATTAGAGTATCTATGGTATCCGGCTCTGACTCAAGTACCTTCCCAATGATAACAGCACCGGCCGGCCGACTCTCAGTATCAGTGACAACCAGATTGTAATAGTTTGTATTCTCGATATAATAGCCAAATACGTCGCCAGTGTAGTGGTCATCTTCAAAGGACCTAGGGTAGCAGACTACTGGCTGAAGTGTTTTTTTCTTAAGACTACGCATTCTATGGCATCTATTTCAATAATTTGAATATCAATCTATTGGACAATTAAATGCTAGTAGTTTCGGTCGTAGAGGGAGTAGGACTATTGCCCTGTTCAGGGGCACAGGTTGCATCTTCCTTGATTTGGGTCTCACCCGTATTATTAACCTCCCCAGCATCTTTCTCAAACCAAGACTTGATTTTGTCGAACAATCCTTTATTTGTTGCTGCGGGGCGTCCAGTTGTGGCATTTGTCACAACATCCCCATCTTCTTTGTTAGCGGCTACCTTTGGTGCCCTACAACAAAGAAGGGTAATGAGGCAAGAAGCAATGGCAACGCAAATATAAGGCAACGTTTTATGGAATATTTCTTTCGCTGATCGTTTCCTCCTCTTGTTCTGCTTGAATCTGTTCTCTGACTTGTCGGCGGTACTCGTCCCGCAGTTTTTTTTTTCATCAACTGCGCCACCTCCGATTTCAGGGTGCAGTCCCTTAGCCGGATACTGACGAAGTTCAAAGAATTCTTCAGGAATCAAATCGTCCCCAACTTCGAATTCAACAATTTCATAATGAAGAGGGGCTGTAACATGGCGCAGGGTAAACCTAAATGCAGGATCAATATTGACCAATCCCGAAATCGCACCATTCGGATTCATCCGGGCAAAGGTGAGGTTGGTTCCGTCGTCGGTACCGGAGAAAACGTCCATACTGCCGGGATGACGATGCCATAAACCAAGGACATCCAACTTCATGGCATACTTTGTAGCAACGGAATTGGCAAGGTAGTTTACGAAAGCTTCGTCATACTCGAAATAGGCAATCTCATGTATGCTGTTAATGCCCGGAGGCAAAACTTCCATTACAATCCAATACCCATTATCCAAAATATGCCCTAGAAGAATACCTCCGGTTTCAACCGGGTTCATCTTGAAAGATTCATCGACGATTGCGTTATATGCTCGGTTTGAGAATATAACGGATGCGCATTTCTCACTCATGATCAGATTATATACCGTGAGGTTTATCAAACTCGGCCGTAGTCATATCCCCAGTTAGCACAAGCTCAAAGCACATGAGCCACTTAACTGCCCATGCAAGAGTTGATGCCGCAGAGGTGACTTCGTTACCTGTTTTCACATACTGAGCCTCAGTTGTGCAAAGATATAACTGATTATTGCTATCAATCAGGAGGTGATGAGGGCGCCAGTCTAGACTAGAGATAAGTTCATTGATGTCCGGCTCCACAAGATAGATTTTAACAGTGCCACCCATTCCCATCGATTCTTTACTTCGGAAACCGTGGTCGTTGTCATAAACTGCCATTACGTTCCAAACATTATCCCCCATCAGCCCAATATTGAGGGCGCCATACCAACAAAGTCGACCATCATCCAATTTGTCAAGGACGAAATTTGGGAAAGCATGGTTCATGGCCGCCTTCTCTGCTTCGAGAAGAGATGGGTCCTTTTCATACCACTGCTTGAGAGCGGCCAGTTTTCCCGTAGGAATCTTGATTGCAGTCGCACTCTCGGGTCCAGTTACGTTACCAGTAGGGGCAATCGAAATCTTTTTCCCCTCCAGAAGTTTCTTCTTGAGTTCCTCGCGCTTTTTTTTCAATGCCTCCGGATCATCGGCAAGTTTTCCTTTAGGAACATTCAGAGTCGCATTGCTTTCAGGCCCTGTTACATTCCCTGACGGGCCAATAGAAATCTTCTTCCCCTCCAGAAGTTTCTTCTTGAGTTCCTCGCGCTTTTTTTTCAAAGCCTCATCATCTGCTGCGAAACGCACAGCGGGAATTGAAATTAGTTTTTGCATCTTATTAGTTATTTAATAGTTATACTCTAAGAATACTATGCCTTCTTTCCAAAGGTATTGATATTGTATGCTTTGCAGACATTATTGTGCTGCTTTACATACTTAGACATTACAATATAATTCCAAATAAGAGAGAGAATATACAAGGCCCAATACGCCACATCAACCCCCATATTAATAGAAACAATCTGCTCAGCAATCGCGATGATAAACGTTACAAACATTAAACCAATGAAACCGCTTCCGCTCAGTATACCTCCTTCCTTAGTATGTCTTCCCAGATACTCATATTCTCTGTTGGCCCATTTGTAATACCACACGAACCCATAGATGCCCAAAGTAATGATAGAAAGGAGTAATGCACCCCAGAAGTTCATGGTGTGTTTCCCATCTTCAGCACAGGCTATGTTAGTTTCCTTACCCATTGCAAACATTACGACGAAACCGTAAATACCAAATGTGATGAGGGACAATAGCCAAATCTTCCATACTTTTCGATTTGTCGGAAGTATTTGTGGAGAATCGCCTTGAACAGATGTAAAGAAATAGTCTTCACGGGTAATTTCCCCAAACTCATTAATTGTGTACTTTGTTTGTTCCATGCTTTTTTGTTTGTTTAATCATAAACCGAGTAAAGTAGGCGAGCTATTATAGAGTATTCTCTGCTCAACAATAATCGTAAATGATTCTAACTCATATTAATTCTCCCAATTATCTCTCAAATCCGAATAGTCATTATAACTACGGTTCAGATTGAGTTAAACTCGGCTATTTTTTCGTTTACAAAATCTGTTAGTTCCTTAAGCCCTTTCCCGACATATTCAAGCTGTTTACTCTCGGTTAGGTATACGCGTACGGCCTCAATTGATGGGTCAACGTGCAGTTCATAGAATCGTAACTGAACTTCATCCAGCCAGAGTCCTTTCGTGACCTCTGCCTGTCCAATCATACGTTCCCTTGCACTAATGAAGATGTCTGAATAGTCTGTCATTATCTGCATAACTCAAAATCAATATCTTTCAAGCTCTCGTTGGCTGCATACACATATTTTGACAGGACGTCCACAAACAGGACATTTGTTACTGTTAAAGGCTTTAATCGCTCCCTTTCGGTCAACATCTTCCTCAATATCTACTCCATAAACATCTTCCTCTTCGTCATCGATTCGAGCGGAAACTTCTCTGGATGGAATATAGCCTTTATACTTTTTGTCGGTAGCTTCTTGTATTAGTTCTTTCCGAACTTCTGACTGCTTTTTTTCAACGCCTTCAGGACTTGTTTTTGATCCAAGATACTTTTCCACCAGATCCAGGATTCTCCCCATCTTATCGTCAGCCGCATCTAATTTTGACATTTCCCTTCTCAAATAGTCGGCAGCGCCTCCAATTTGAATAACACAAAACGGTTTTAAATACTGCCAGACCTCGTAATCAACCTCCTTAAAGATTCTTTCAGCGTCCTCGAATCTCTTGCATGCGGAGTCATATCTGGATTGGGATCTTCTAACGGCACTTCTCTCCCAGTTACAAGTGGGACGGTAACAATGAGCATCCTCGTCCCACTCCTGTGAGGCTTCACAATCACTTAAATCAGATTCTGCCCTAGAGAGTTCTTCTTCCGCCCTATCTTTCTCCACCTTTAGCAAATCAAGCTTCTCTTTCATCATCAGCAGAATATCTTTCAGATCCTGCTCAATTGTAGCTAGAGGTGCCTCAAAACTCTCAGAGAACTCCTTTAATGAAGTCCTCAGATTAACCAATGCGGTATAATCCAGTATCTTAACTTTAGACATCAATATATATTATCTTCCAATGCCCATTCCCCTGCCTTCTGCTTTCTTAATAACATCAATACGAGGCGGCAAGTATTTGTCTGCAAATTCAAGGTATCGTTCGCTAATTTCGCGTATCTTTTCTTTGCGAGACTTGAATTCCTCCTCGAATTCCTCGTGCTTTGTATCCTGCCAGTCCTCGGCCAGGGCTGAAAGATCCGATGATAGTAGATCATAGCAATCCATCAGTTTTTCCGACAGACTCTTTAGTTCTCCTTGTAGTTTCTCAAGGGATTCAGAACTAACTTGAGTTAATGATTCAAACGCCATATCCTATAATGCTAAATAATCCCTAAGAATATCTTCAAGAGGCTTGAGGACATCTCCTTCAAATGCATCTATGTCATCACACAAAGGGCGGATCATCTCCTTATCTTCTTGGAAGTCATCATTAAATTTCTTGAACTGTGAATCTTTCCAAACTGATGCAACCTCATCAATCGCAGCATCAGTCCGTTTCAGTTGTTCTTGAAGGTCCTCGGAAATATCCAACAGTTCCCCTCGGAATTTCTTTAAAGAATCCACATCGTTAATTACGCCTGCCATATTACTTATTATTAGTGTACATTATGTAAGATTTTAACAATTCAATTAACTGTGAAAGACGATCTACAAGCCCATTTATAACGTCATTAAAGAAATAACTTACATGCCCGGATTCGCCTTTCAGTTCACTCAGATAATTCTCAATTGAATCATCACGATAAATAAAAGACGTATTCTTATTATAGTCATCCAATGTCTGAATGAAGTGGTCGAGCATTTTCAGCGCATCCGAACCACGTTCGGATATTCGCTTGAGCTCATCGCGCCGGTCCGAAAGAAAACGTATATGATCTTTGATGTCATAACAATTTCTCATGATGCTCTTTTACTTGTAAGGCTTAAACTTCGTTAAAATATTCATACTCCGATCGCAGTAGTATGCCCTAAATTTTGACGACGGACGGTTCATCACATGGAGTTTATTGGCCACACCCGAACCTATCACCCTAGTGGATTCATTCTCTTCCATCTGAAGTGCGACCTTATGCTCAAACAACGAAAGAGAAGAGCCGATCCTTGCAAGATTCTCCAAAGTGTCAACCTGCAAAACTGTAAAGACATTAACCTGGGGACCTCGTTTCAGGATTTGATCCAGTAACTGTCCATCCTCAGAAACGTCATCACCTCTGCGTCCCCCTCTGTCAAACATTCTTCCAAGTTGGAAGTCAAAGATGAACATATACACATTATGGTGCTGTATTTCCGTCTGAGAACGTTCGTCAATTAAAGCCTTAAGGTCTGTCAGCACGGCATTAACTTCAGCTTGTTTTGAAGCGAACACACTTTCGAAAGGGCCACCATCAAAATAGTCTCTAGGAGATGAATACAACGGATTGGTTGCTTGCCTCATAAAGTTCAAAAAGCGAAATGAAGCATGACCGTCGCTATGCGCATCCATCGCTAAAATGGCAGAATTGAGCGCAATCTGTTCGGCGACATCAGTCTCTTTGCCTATGATAAGTATGTTATTGTTAGACTCAGGAAGCAGTCTCGCACAAACATCATAATCTTCAATGGCAATAGATTCACCGAAATAAATACCCACTTCAGCAGGGAACTCTTGACGATGAGAATGCTCAGGGCGTTTTCTCCTATTCTTCACATCGGGTAACTCTGCGCTCCTAAAGACCGTGGTATCACCAACTTCGGATAATCCCCGTTCCTTAGCATGGAGAGCAATCTCCTTCAATAGAGTATCTCTATCAGACTTACCGGCGAAGAAGGTCTTAACAATGGTGTTTGCATTGGGCGATCCGGCGTCATCATTATAGATGCACGTTCCAGTGGACAGTTGTGGAACTCTTTCGCCCATAGGAAGTGAGATAAGGGACGTGAAATCAGACGGAGAGCAGTGGAAAACAATGCGATTGGCAATAAGATCTTTAGGGAGTACTGTTCCGGGCAACTTTTGTGTTGCAAGAACCAGATTAATCCCAAACTTCCTGAACTCCATAATAATGGTGCGAATTAACCGGTCTGATTCACGGCTTATAGCATCATTTTCAACCTCAAAGAACTTTTGGAATTCATCTATTATCACCAATAGACGAGGCATCTTTAATTGCGGAGCCACCTCCCTCAATTCAACGATATTGCTTACACCATATTCGCGAATTAGATTCATCCTTCTCGTACCTTCCTCAACCAATCCACTGAGTACACTTAGTCCGAATTCGCGTTCCGCCTCCGGGGCAATCACCTTCGCGTGCGGCAAATGGTTCAGAGCATATGTATTGAATTCCACGCCAGAAAAATCTATCAAATACATATTGAGTTCTTCCGGGGAATAGTTTATCGCCGCATTTGTGATGATTGTGTGCAAAAAAACGCTCTTTCCCGAACCAGGAATACCTATTACAAGTACGGAATTCTGTCCACTCTTTTGGGTAATCCTCAAAGACTCCAACTGCTTTGAATCAGATAAACCAAAAGGAATCTCCAGAAGGTTGCCACTCTTTCTGGACCACCAATCCTTCTGAGGCTCAATGAAATCATTAAGCTTGAGGACCTCTTCTTTTTTCGAGTCAAAGCCAGAGTTTATGAACTGGACAATCCTATGCAGTTCCTCAGATCCAACATTAGCGAAATTAAGGTTGTCACAGTTTCCGACGACGGAGAGATCAATATCATGGAAAAGTGGCGAGGCAACATCCATTTCTGCCAATCTTAGGAGTTTCAGGTTCTCGTCATTTGTAGAAACTAAATCCTGATTAGACAGGACCAGTAGAAAAACACCAGCCTTTACCCCGTTTTTTGCTATCTTCTTAAACAAAGTAGCTGTCTCCGAAGACATCCCTGAAGGGAAGTCTTTAAGAACGATAATCTCATAAGGCTCTTTGTGCTCCTTGGAAGAATTGTACTCGTAAAGCGATTTGTACGGGGCTTGCAGTAGATTCTGGAGAATGTTCTCCATCCTTACCTCAACAGAACTAAAATAACGCCTTATCTCATCAGGTCTAGAAACAATTCTGAATACGTTACGGCTCAGTTTCTTAAGTTCATCAGAGGTCCCAGACATATCTTCAGCATCGATCATTGATACGTTTATACATCCGGATTCAGAAGCAGCGAGCAATCTTCCAAGCAGAGAGTTCGTAATTTCATACGCAGTATCAGAAGTGACGCCATTGTACTTAATATTGATATGGCGGTCGTTGATAATCCGTATGAAGCATTTCTGTCCGAAGGATATGTGCTCATCGAATATGTTATAGACCTTTTCAGTTTCACCAAGATAAATAACTTCAGGAGGAAGATTACATGAATTGGCGGCCGCAATGTCTATTCTGCTTATATCTGCTGTCGTAGCTATTGCCCTATCGAAAAAATCCGCAAAATAAGAATCAAAATCACTGATGACATGCTTCAATTCCTTTCTCGTCCATTCCGGAATCGTCTTAGTTTTGATGCGCACATTTGATTTAAAGGCATTAACAGAATCAATCATTGAACGGATTCTGGCATCAGAATTACGTTGTAATTCCTCCTTCTTCTCTTCCAGGCCCTTCTTTAACAAATCGATGGCAGCTTGTCTGCTCTCGACAGACACTTTATCCTGCTCGTTAATCTGCTTCTGAATCTCCTCTTTTATCTTTTTGAGATCTTCATCTAAAGAAACATCTGCTTCTTGTTTCCGCCATGCCAAATACCGCTCAGCATTATCTAGACAGTGTTCATATGCATTCTGTAACGTAGTCGAGATGCTTTCGACTTTATTAATACCAGGGGTGACTTGAGCATAGCACTTACCATATTTGTCCAGATACCATTCAACCTCAGCATTAGGGTTGGCAAACACTTTCCTGAAAGCGGATTCATCTTTCGGAACCAACCTGGATAAAGAACACAAAGATTCTTTGAGATTTGCCTCAAGTTCGGAAAGATGCGCATTATCGTCTTCCGGATTGAACTGCACAGCAGAAACCATTGGGCCGTGCGGAATAGCGCTTCTAAGATACTCTAATTCAGTTTCCAGGGTAACCAACTCCTTTTCCTGCTCTTTAATAATCTTCTCTAACTGATCTCTACTTACTCGTATGCCGGCAAGTTCATCACTATGGTCATCAGCCAATTGTTTAAGAAGATCAAAGAGACCGGAATATGAGCACACAGGATTGAAATCTGACGTATTCCCGATAGCAACAAGTTCATCTTCATCTTGAATTAACAAAGACAGTTCTATGATGGAATAAGGGCCAAACATCCCATCATCATTCTTGAAATAGTACTCTTGGCTAAGCCAATCTGTCTCAGCCTGATTAGTGGGAGATTCTATCTCTGGCTCAACATCAAGAAAACCGACAAGTTCGGGAATGTCGGCTGCAATTTTCCAGTCTGAATCAATTTCTGGACGCATTATAGCCGTGTCCGCAGGCAGGTTCAATTCGCGAATTGCAGCCAAAGCATATGGACCATAATTCTGTCCGTCAAGGTTTACGATGTAAGTAATAGTATCCATATTAGTCCAATAATTCTAAAATCTGCTTTGCATCTTTCTTTGAGAATCCATGAGCGACAATTGCTTTATTACCACTACTATGGATGATAATGTCGGCGAACAACAATCCGGAGTCTAAACTGATAGCCGCGATGGCATAACGAGGAATCGTCGTTGTTCTATATCCCACGAGAGTCCCTTTGCTATAATACACATTGTAGGCATCTATCCTGATTACATCAGGAAAGAGAACATTATCATTAGATGATATTCTTAACGCCGTAAAAGTATACATCAGTGGCTGAGTGAAGCGATTTTTATGGTATAATAAATAAGTTGAATCACCGATATGATAAACACTGGAATAGCAATAAGAACCGAAAGGAGGCAGAAAGAGAGAATTCTAAGTACAAATCCAACCCCACCCTTATCCATTGAAGTACCACGGAAGATATTGTTGCGCCAAGTATCGCTAATCCCCAATATAGAGAGACCTGCGAGTCCTAAAGTAAGGACGCCGATAAGGGCCGATTTGCGTTTTTGCTTGTATTTTAATAACAGGTCATCGTTATAGGAGAAACGAGGAGAATAGTGCAGAGTTTCCTCTTCCTCATTTATATCCACATTGCCCGAAACCGATTCTCTCCCTGTAGGGGACTGGTTATCGTTTGATGTTTGGGGTGAATCTGTGTTGGTTTCGTTATCTTGAATGAAAGGTTGAAGTTCGGGATAAAGAGTGGCTGCCTTCCATGAAGAATCAACGCTATCAGTACATATCATTGTATCTGGGAGTATGCCCAAACCTTGTATGGCATCCAAGGAATAAGGTCCAAAGACCTCGTTATCCATTACGATATAATACTGCGCCATAAGTCCGCAAAGAGATAGCTATATCCCTAAACCATGGTCCCCCTATGGAAATTATGTGGTTACCAAAAACAAAAGTGTGGGGCCTCATTTCGTTTATCCGAATGGAGGCTGTGGTAAGGCCGCAAGGAGGATAAACTACATTTGACACTCCACACTCGGCCTGATATGGAGGGTCCTCCGAAGAAAACGGAGATAGCGCATAATCAAAGCACGAGCGATGAGTTCTTTCGTAGTCCTCTCCTTTGAAAAATACCAAATTTCCATTCGAGGACGCGAAAAACACTTTCGCTATATTTTACATCAACAGATGCTTCAATAAGCAAATATACGATTTTTATCTTTATCTCGATATGTTTATACTTCATTATTGTGAGAATTACCACCTAACCGCATATTATCCCATCAAATATGAAAAAATCAACCACAAAGCAGTGGAAAACTTCCGGTCGAAAATGAGTGCTTAATGCGTTGGGACGATAGGCGAGAAATCGGAAAGAATCTTCCTTTACTCTCTTGTATATGCAAAAAGCAGAATCGACAAACCTTCGTCGGGAAAGGATTCCTGTAAAGCATATCAACCCCTCAGACATTCTTCAAGCGAAAAATAAAGAGATACCACCTGACTCGAGTGGATATCGACAACAAATACTAATCCTCCATATCCCTTAATATCCAGAGTACCACACCAGAGTACCATTCACCCACATTTCGCCCGAAATCCTCCCAATCGTCCACGATATACCTCAATCCCCCACGTTCAACGCCCGCCATTGCGTAATTTGCATCCGGACGCAGAGTCCGCAAAAGAACGTTGAACATGAGACAATTCGAATTCAAGGAAGAAGAGATCCCGTACGGTGTCCTCGAGCAGTTCGGGCTCTCCCAGGAAATGGTCGAGGACCTCTCGACCGAGGCCTACGAGGACATCCTCCGGGGCCGCCGCTCCCCCGTCCTCCCCATCGTGACGACGGACCCCACCGGCAACACCGTGCGCGCACACACCCGCTTCAAGCTCATCCGCGGAATGGACGACTCCGTCGGCGTCGTCTTCCACCCGCGCCTCGTCCGCTGCGACCTGGACCGCTACCCCTCAGCGGCGCAGGAGGCGCCCCGATCAGGCAAGGACATCATCAGACACGCCCCGGACGACGGTGCCCTCAAGTGATTCGTCCAGGTTGACA
>JAEEGL013656101.1_pt1 | contig 23082 bp, 18 predicted proteins | sample 9134231 | NCBI WGS metagenome assembly JAEEGL01 (sample SAMN16246548, study PRJNA631951) | gut metagenome | biome: gut microbiome; feature: rumen; material: fiber-attached | host: Bos | place: Iran: Karaj | collected 2018-10
GGCGTCGTAGACGAGATCGGTGTAGATCTCGTCGGCCAGGATGACGATATCGTGGGACTGCGCGAAATCGAGCAGCAGCCTCAGGGTCTCGTCCCCGTAGTGCACCCCGGTGGGGTTGACGGGATTGTTGAAGATGAGGGCCTTCGTTTTAGCGCTCACGGCCGCCTCAAGGGCTTCTTTTGTGATCTTAAAGCCGTCCTCGGGGCTCAGCGCGATCTCGACTTCTTTGGCCCCGGCGATGGCGATCTGCCCGCTGTATTCGGGGTAATGCGGCGAGAGCACTATGACCTCGTCGCCCGGATCGGTCAGGGCGATGAGCGACATCATCATCGCCAGGCCCGCCGAATTGGTGATCTGTATCATGGCAGGCTCCAGCGCCGTGCCCCGGCGGGCGTTCATGTCGGCGCAGACGGCCTCTATGAGCTCGGGGTCCCCCGCGGGATCGCCGTAGCGGGTATAGCCCGCCTTAGCGTCCCTCATGGCAGCCTCGATCACCCTCTCGTCGGTGGTGAGATCGGGGTCTCCTATGCTCAGGTCTATCACGTCGTCAAAGGCGCCCAGGGCCTCGGTGTCGAGTATGAGGCCTTGGGCGATATGTTCGAATTTGCCTGAAATAAAGCGTTTCAAGGCGATATACTATGCCTCCTGTATGTCGTGGATGGGCAGGCTGTAGACCTCCTCATAGGAGGGTATGTTCAGGGACTTGAAATACTTCCAGCACTCGTCGATGACGCTCTGATCATACAGGGCCTCCAGGCCTCCCTGCGCCAGGACCTTGCCGGCTCTCTGCATGGCCTTCATGCCGATGGCGGTGCCGGAGCAGGCGGTCACGGTCCAGTGATGTCCCGGAGCGGCCTTGATCTCTCCGCCGCCGTGGATGTGGGCGGTGGGGCAGAAGTAGGAGATGTCGGCGGTGTCGGTGCAGGTGGTGCCTTCGCCCCACTCCTCGTAGTCCTTCTTGCAGAAGGGGAGCAGGTCCTCGAGCTTCTCGGGAGCGGGATTGCCGGTGTAGTCCTCGGTCAGCTTCTTCGCCCAGGCGATCTCCTCGTCGGTGTATTCCAGCTCGGGGATGACCCTGGAGACCGCGTCGAGGTGCCTGCAGAGAGGCTTGTTCTCGTAGAAGTAGGGGATGATGAAGATGAGGTTCGCGTCCAGTTTGGTGTCGGTCATGTGGGCGGCGCCCTCGGCGTTCTTCACGACTCTCTCGTAAAGGTCCTTCACCACGTCGTTGTGCTGGGCGCGGCAGAAGTACTTGACAGCCGCGTAGTCGGGCACGATATTGGGGGCCATGCCGCCGTCGGTGATCTGGTAGTGGAAGCGGCACTCGGTCTTGACGTGCTCTCTTAAGAACTCGCTGCCCATGTTCATCAGCTGGACCGCGTCGAGGGCGGATCTGCCGTTCCAGGGGGCGCCCGCCGCGTGGGCGGACTTGCCGTGGAAGGCGAAAGTGCCGGCCATGACGGTCAGGGGGTGCTGGGGCTCGGTGGAGAACTCCCTGCTTCCCGGATGCCACATGATGGCGATGTCCATGTCCTTAAAGGCTCCGTCCTTGGCCAGAAGGGCCTTGCCGCGTCCGACCTCTTCGCCCGGGCATTCGACCATCTTCAGGGTGCCGGAGACGCCTTCCTTCTCCATCGCGTAGCGCAGGGCGCAGGCGGCGCCCATGCAGGCTCCGGCGATGAGGTTGTGTCCGCAGCCCTGACCGGGTCCCTCTACGGGAGCCTTGTGGTCCACGTCTTCGTTGCCCAGGCCCGGAAGGGCGTCGAGCTCGCCGATGATGCCGATGACGGGCTTGCCGCTGCCGTAGGTGGCGATGACGGCGTTGCCGGTCTCGCAAAAGCCGAAGCCCTGTCCGGCCTTGGTCTTGACAGCGTCGGGGAAGCCGTGGGTCTTCGCGAACTGCAGGCAGGCCTCGGCGGCGTGATAGGTCTTGAGGCCTACTTCGGGATGGGCCCAGATATCGTGGGTCATGGCGTTGAGCTCGTCGCCGTATTTCTCATACCATTCGGCGATCCATTTGTTGAGTCCGTTGTTCTTCATTTTTACTCCTTGGAACTTCTGTATACCGCGGGGCCCGGCACGAAGCCCGGGCCCCTGTCTTGATCAAATGGTTTACTGCTGGGGCTGGGGCACGGGAACGTCCATGGGGATCGGGCAGACGTAGGTCTCGCCGTCGAGATCCTTCTTGAACTGCTCCCAGGCCTTGTCGACCAGGCTGTTGTCCCTGTAGACCCTGGCCGCGGCCAGCGCCATCCAGATGCCGCCTCTCATCATGCCCTTGAAGCCGATGCCGTTGCCGGAGCAGCAGGTGGTCTGCCAGGTGTGGTTGACGCCCAGATAGTTCTGGGACGCGGTGTTGATCATCATGCCGGGCACTATGTGCTGCACGTCGCCGACGTCGGAGGAACCCGGGCTGATGTGGTATTCCTCGGGCTTGTAGATGAGTCCGGTGTGGATGGGCTCCTCGGGCTTCTTGCGCTCGTACTCGGGCATGGTCTTGTTGAGGGCGTCGGCCATGGCCAGCTCCTCTTCAGTATATTTGGCGGCGGGCACCATGGGATAGACCTCGGCGAAGAGATCGGCCAGGACCTTGTTGGACATGGTGTTGTAGCAGCCGCCCTGGAACTCGATCTCGAGCTCGGTGTCGGTCATGAGGGCCGCGCCCTTGGCGCAGTTGACCAGCCTGCCGTAGAGCTCGTCGATGTCCCAGCGGTGCAGGGATCTGACGTAATACCAGACAGAGGCCCTGTCGGGAACGATGTTGGGGGCCACGCCGGCCTCCTTGTATACATAGTGGATCCTGGAATTGGGAGTCATGTGCTCTCTGAGGTAGTTGGCGCCGTTGTTCATGAGCTCCACGGCGTCAAGAGCGGAGCGGCCGTTCCAGGCGGCGGAGGCGTGGGCGGTCTTTCCTTTGAAGTGGAAGATGGCGCTGTTGAGTCCTCCTCCCATGCCGAGGCCGATGTGGTTCTTGCCGCTGCCGTGCCAGGCGAAGGCCAGGTCGAGCTCTCTGAAGGCTCCTCCTCTGGCCATGAAGGCCTTGCCAGTCAGTACCTCTTCGGCGGGGCAGCCGTAGAAGACCACGGTGCCGGGGAGCCCGCTCTTCTCGAGGTCGGCCTTCATGCCGATGGCGGCCGCCAGGGTGCTGACGCCCAGCAGGTTATGGCCGCAGCCCTGTCCGGGACCGCCGGGGACCGCGGGATCCTTGAAGGTGTTCTGGGTCTGGGAGAGTCCGGGGAGAGCGTCGTACTCGGCCAGAAGACCGATGACGGGATGGCCGCTGCCCCACTCGGCCCTGATGGAGGTGGGCATGCCGTAGAGGCCCTTCTCTACCTTGAAGCCGTAGTGCTCGAGAGCCTCGGACATCCAGGCGCAGGCCTTGACTTCGTTGTAAGCAGTCTCGGGATGCTCGTACATCTTGAGAGCAAGATCGCACAGGGGCTCGTTCTCCTGCATGATCGCGTCGATGATATGCTGATATTCCATAGTTCCTCCTTTGTCTCAGCGGGATCGTTATCTGTTTAATAATACCACAGGAAAGGCCATATTTTGAATAGGCGCTTTGAAATATGAGCATCTGTCTGAAAAATGAACAATTAATAGATGCCCAAAGCATAAAAAACTTCCGGACCCATAAGTGATCCGGAAGGCTCATATGCGCGACGCCGCTTTTATCCGTTTAAGACTACGTCCTCGCTGAAGTTCTTGATGATGTTGAGCAGGAATTGCCAGAGAGAATCCTCGAGCTCCTTGCTGTAGGCGAGCCTGCCCAGAAGTATCTTCTCGGAGAAGAGTATCGTGACCTCGAAGATGTAGGAGATGGCGTAGTTGCGGTAGTACTCCTCGCTGCCTCCCAGCTTCTCGGCCAGGGCCCGGCAGACCGGGGTGAAACGCTCGCTGTTGATCAGCCTCTTCTTCCTCACTTCGTCGGTGAAAAGAGAGGAGAAGCGGTATCTTATGAGGAAGAGGGTCTTGCTCTTCTCCTTCAGCATGAACGAGAAGACGTCGTTCCAGACCAGGCGCAGGGTCTCCTCAAAATCCTTGCCCGTATAGCTGTTGGCGTAGAAGCTCTCCAAAAAGAGCTCCGAGACCTCCTTGTCTATCGTCAGGAAGGACTCGTTGACCAGATCGTCCTTGCCTTCGAAATGCCTGTAGAGCGCGGCTTCCGATACTCCCGCCTTGCCCGCGATGCGCCTTACCGTCACATTCTCCAGACCGCGCTCAGCGGTGACCTCTATGGTCTCATCGATGTATCTTCTCTTACCAATACGCATAATCACTCACCGTTTCCCGCACAGAAGACGAAGTATTAAATACTAAAAAAAGTGGGGCAACTTAACATTTTTTGTTGTGCTTCACTTTTACTAATTCTTTTCTGGTATATATAGTAACACTATAGTAATCGTTAATCAATACTCTGCGAAAAATTTCACAAAATGAAAGCACATTTTTTTGCGTGAAAAGCGCGCGTGGCCCTTTGGAGAGCCAGCCGCCGCAGGCAGCGCCGCTGAGACACGAAAAAAGAGGCCCGCGCTCGTGGCGCGGACCTCCTGTTTCATATGTTTTTCAGACCGCCCTACAGCCAGTTCGCGGGACGGGGAGCGTCGACGGTCACCGGCAGAGGATACTCCTCCCCGAAGGTCTCGACGCTCACGCTCTCGATGATCTGCGGTTCCCTCGGTCTGTTGACCTCCATGCCGAGACCCTCCACGGGCTCCGTATCGACATTTTCCAGGCGCCGGATCTCTTCCATGCCGGAAACGACCTTTCCGAAGACCGGATAGACGCCCTTATGCTCGGGGCAGTCCTTCAGCGGGAAAAAGAATTCGCCGCCGGCGAGGCCCGCCTTATATCCTCCCATGCATACGCAGCCGGGATGAGAGTCGAGCGGCTCGATCTCGGGATGCAGCTCCGATTCCCGGGGGATCAGATACTTCGCTTCTTCTCTGTGGAAAGCGCTGTAGCTGGCGTCCACCCATTTCCCGGGGACGATGCGCTCGATGGCGTGGCCGTCGAACACGCCGAGCCGGGCCAGGTGGATGAAGCTGGCGACGGTATTGGGCGCCGCCGCGGGCAGCAGCTCGATCACGATCTTCGCGCCGTTTGCCATCTTTATCGTTGCAACAGGATCCTTCATCATTTCTCCTTTATCTGGACTACGATCTCGACCTCGACGGGAGTATCGAGCGGAAGTGAGCTCACTCCCACGGTGACCCTCGCGTGACGGCCCTTCCCGCCGAAGACCTCGACGAAGAAATCGGACGCGCCGTCTATCACTTTGGGTTGGGCGGTGAACTCGGGCGTGCAGTTGACATAGCCGGTGAGCTTGACGATCTGCGCGACTCTGTCAAGATCGCCGAGGAAGCTCTTGAGCGCGCAGGTGAGGTTGAAGGCGCCTTCTCTAGCGGCAGCCCTGCCCTCCTCGATGGAAAGGCCTTCCCCCAGCCTTCCCGTCATCGTGGCTTTCCCGCCTCTGACCGGGCCGGCGCCGGAAAGGAAGAGAAGGTCTCCCGCCTGCTGTACGGGAACGTAGTTGGCGATCGGGGCGACCGCCTCTTCCAGCTCGATGCCCAGCTCTTCAAGTCTCTTTTCGATAAGCATGGTATCCTCCTACATATATTCCTTCGGGCAGCGGGAGGCGATCTCAAGGAGCTTGTCCACGTCCTCTTCGGCGCAGTAGGAGCCCACCGAGAACTTGAGGAAGCTGGAATTGCTGAAGACCACGCCGCTGTTTTTGAAGTATTCGGCGGCGGCCTGCTGGTCCGCGAGCTTCAGCGCTATCGTGGCTCCGTGCTCCTTTTCGTTCCTGGGGCACACGAGAGTGTAGCCCAGGGCGGCGAGGCCGTCGTAGAGCTTCTCGTAAAGGCGGCAGACGTGGGGCCAGATGTTCTCGACGCCTACCTCCTCCAGACGGGTCACGCCCGCCAGCAGAGTGTAGATGCCGGGATTGTCGAGAGAGCTGTTCTCGAATTTCTTCGCGTTCTCAGCCTCCGCCACCGAGAGCTCCCACTTTTCCCTGTCGATGGAGAGCATGCGGTTCGCGCCCACGTAGAGGGGCTCGACGTCCTTCATGAGGTCCGCCCTCATCCAGGTGAAGGCTGTGCTCTCAACGGAGAGCATGCCCTTGTAGCCTCCGCAGGTTATGGCGGCCACGTTCCAGTCGGCGGCCTTCATGGGGATGATGCCCAGGGACTGTATCGCGTCGACGATGAGGAAGATGCCCCTCTCTTTGCAGAAGGCGCCCATGGTCTCAAGATCCAGCTTGTAGCCGTTGAGAGACTGGACGTGGCTGACCACCACCATCCTGGTATGCTCGTCGCAGGCGTCCATCAGGACCTGCGGGCTCATGTAAAGGCCGTCGACCGCGTGGGCTACTCTTACCTCGACGCCTCTGAGCCTCTTGGCGTTAAGGCAGGGCCAGAGGACGGAGGCGTGCTCGATATCGCAGCTGACCACATTGTCGCCGGGCCTGAAATGATAGCCCTGCATGATGTGGTTGATGCCTTCGTTGGTGTTCCTGGTGAAGCAGATGCCCTTTGGATCCACTCCTCCCAGCAGCTTCGCCAGCTTTTCGCGGCAGATGTCGGCCTTGTCGAAAAAGGTCTTCCTTCCCGGGCCGCCCCTTTCCATGTTGAGAGCGGCGTGCTCCCAGTCGTCGAAATACTCCTGCATCGCCTGCCGTCCGAACAGAGTCCCACCGTTATCGTAGGACGCGTCGAAATAAAGGCATTTTGAAGTCACCGGGACGTCGCGGCGTATGGCTTCGATCGCATTCATTGGCTAAACCTCCGTTTTGCCGGGATCTGATAAAACTCTTTCCCGTTCGGTACTCACATCGCATTATCCGGCTGCCGCAATGATCGCGGCAAAAAATATGCTTGCTATTGATTATACAATAACAAGCATGAACTGGCTATCTCAAGTCCGGGATAAAACGATATCGTTTTTCAGAGCAGCGAGCTCAGCGCCGCGAAGAGCCAGTGGGCCACAGTCCCGGCGAACAGGCCGCCGAGCGTATGGAAAGCGATGGCGTTGCCGGAATAACGGCTGTAGCCCAGGACGTCCATCATGCTCACGTGAGTGGAAAGATAACCGCTCCAGCACATGCAGATGGCGGTGAAGACGGCCAGGTCCTGGCAGCCGGCGGCGCCGCTCTCTATGAGGGGCATTATCATTCCCAAAGACGCTCCCGCGGAGCCGAGGGCCGTCACGGGGACGGAGATGCACTCGGCGCTGGTGAATCCGAAGAGGGGCCTTAAGATGAACAGCAGTTTCTCGCCCAGGCGGGGAAGGAGGCCTATCCCTTCATAGGCCGCTCCGGTGTAGCCCGCGTCGGGGGCGCCCTTCGAGAGCATCATCACGAAGGTGCAGATGACGACGACCCCGGGGATTATGCCAAGGCCCAGCTCGACGCCGTTCTTTCCTCCGCGCATGACGGCGTTGAATATCCTTATCAGGACCCCTCCGGGCCCTTTTTCCTCCTCCGCGGCGGCGGCCGGCGCGGAAGGCTTGACGCAGATATCGCCGGAGAGCCTTTTGCGCGTGAACCTGAGCATCAGCCTCGTGCTCAGGATGCTGCCCGCGACGGCGCCCAGGATCCCGCAGATCACAGCCAGCCCGGTCCCCTTTCCGACGATGCCGGAAAGGCCGAGCACATAGCTGGTGACGATCAGCCCCATGCCGAAAGAGGTGCCTATGTTAGTCAGGGCGGGTATCTGGTATTCCTTGAAGCAGCTCCTGTAATACTCGTCTTTGGCCAGGGCGAGTATCGCCGGATTGTCGGAAAGGTAGGTGGTGACCACGCCCAGGGCCGCGACGCCCGGGAGCCCGTAGACCGGGTACATCAGGGGGGAAAGGAGCCTGTTGAACAGGCGGACGACGCCGAATTCGGAGAGCAGGGCGGAAAAAGCTCCCATCAGCACAGTAATCGCCATCAGATAGAAGCAGGTATCCATGAGGAGCCTGTAGGCTGTATTCATCATGGTGTTGAGCATATTGCTCAGGCCCATGGGGACGGCGAAAACAGCCGTGACCGCGACGCAGGCGGCGATAAAGACCAGCGGCTGGATGATCTCGCTCTTCCCGCTGTTCTCCGCTCCCGCGGCTTTTTTCCTGTCCTTGATGGATGATCCGAAGGTCAATTCAGTATCCCCCTTTGATTTTCTGGTCGACATGAATTATACTATGGTCGGGTCAGTTGTAAATCTCAATTTACTTGTTTAAGATATGACATAAACTCATATCAGGAAAAGGAAATGTCGAACAGCAAATACGAAGCATTCGCCGCGGTCGCGTCTTTGGGGAGCTTCAGCAGAGCCGCCCAGAAGCTGGGCTATACCCAGTCCGGGGTGAGCCATCTGGTCAGGACCCTGGAGGATGAGCTGCAGCTGCAGCTCGTCGACAGGAGCAAGGCGGCCATCAGGCTGACGTCGGACGGAGAGAAGCTCCTTCCCCACATCCAGCAGCTGCTGGCCTCCGAGCAGGCTGTCCATTCGATGGTCACCGAGCTCAAGGGGCTCTCCGACGGGAAATTGAAGATAGGGAGCTTCTCTTCATTTACTATACACCTGCTTCCCGACCTGATCAGAGGCTTCAGCGAGCAGCACAGCGGGCTCGACATACACATCCTGGGCGGCGGCTACGCCAAGATCGAGAGCAGCCTTGAAGAGGGCGAGCTGGACTGCGCCGTCATCACGGAGCCCTCCAGGAGCTGCTTCAGCGTCACCCATCTGATGACGGACAGGATGATGGCGGTCATCCCCAACAAGAGGCCTGAGTTCCTAAAGAAGGACAGCATCGAACTGAGCGAACTGAGGGACGTCCCCTACGTCGTGCCTGCCGAGGGCACTAATTTCATCGCCGGAGAGCTGCTGAAAAGAGCGGGAGTGACTCCCGCCGTGAACATGGTGATGGACGACGATTTCGCCGCGATCGCCATGGTATCGATGAATTTCGGCTACACTATCCTACCCGAGCTGCTGCTCAAGAAAAAAAATATCGGCAACGCTACCGCGATCCCGATAAAAGACGCGGAAAGGAAGATCGGCATAGCGGTATACAAGGACCGCTACCTTTCGCCAGCCGCCCGCGCGTTCGTAAATTATGTGATAGAAGATTTCAAAAAGAATGATATTAAATGACCGGGGCCGCCTTATCCTTCCTCAAAGGAATCGATGAGGCGGTCTTTCTCTTCTTCATCGTATTCGAAGCGCTCAGACCAGGCGCGGGCGGTCTCGCAGAGAGCCTCAAAGCTCTTGTCCTCCTGCTCACGCCAGAGCCCTGTGACGGTCTTTAGAGAATGGCGGATGAAGCCGAGGCGCCCCTCGAGCCTTCCGTCGTAGAGGGCGTCGGCCAGGTGCCTGAAGATGAGATACTCGGCGAGCCTCGCCGCCATCGGGTCTTCGAGCATAGCGGCCTCTTTGAGCATCGACTCTCTGAGCTCCCACAGCCAGGCCTCGTCCTCCGGCAGCCGCGCCGGCAGGGCAGAGGGATCCGCGTCCCGCTCCTCCCGCCGCTCCGCGCCCGGCGAAGCCTTCAAAAGCAGTCCGCTCTCGTCGCACCCGCCCAGGTATACCAGCCTTAAGGGCTCCTTGCGCGAGAGCGTCAGGCGGGCCGCTTCTTCGCAGGAGAGCCCCAGGCCCACTTCGACCGCGCCCGTCCAGAAATTGCGGAAGCGCGGATGGTCGCGGCAGATATCGCAGAGGACGTCCTCGCCGTATGCGCATATCAGGGCGCAGAGCCCGTCCTCCTGCAGGTGGGGGCAGATATCCCCTTCCCTGAGGATGAAATGAGGGGTCCCCTCTTCGCTCACGCAGTCTATGCCGAGCCTTTTGAAGCGCTCCAAAGATACCGGGTCGATGTCTATCTCCCAGCCTTTGCAGCAGCTGTGGCGGCAGTCCGACGCGGAGCAGCGGAAGGCGGTATAATAGTCCGGCGCGAAGAGCGCCATCATTTTCCCTTTTCCGCCGGCGCCCGTCATCTTCCCCCGTATTTATAGCAGCAGGAAAGATGCCTGCCGCAGTTCACGCAGGGAAAGCCGCATTCCTCAAGGCTCTCGGGATCGCCCGAGACCCCGCGCCCCCGGCACTTTTCGAGGGCCGCCCTGAGCTTTTCGATCTCGGCTTCCTCCCCCTCCGCCTGAAAGACGCAGGCTCCCTCGGCCCCGTCTATCCCGCCCCTGCCTATGAGGACGGCGTCCACGTCCGCGAGGGCTTTTATCGCGTCGAGTTCGGTGAATATCCTGCCGTTTATGGGGATGAGGCCGCAGGCCATGCCGCGGGAAGAATCGACGCCCTTCCTGCGCGAGGCGATGACCGCGTCGTTCACGTTTCCGGGGGCGAATTTCTCAAGACCGGCGGCGATGATGACCTCGCAGCCTTCGGTGGCGATCACGGGCAGTATCTTTCCGAAGGAGCCTCCCCCTATGGTGCCGGCCAGCATGGCGGCGTTCCCACAGGCGTCGAATATATTGGCGCCCGTGATGACGACGTCGCCGGGCCCGAGGCCCGCAGCGGCCTCCCCGGGATCCTTATCTATGTTCTCGACCTTCCCTCCCCTCGCGAGCAGGGCGTGGGGAGCCTTGCTCAGGGTCTTCGACGTCACGGCGCCTCTTCGGGAGATCCTGCCGCTTATCCTCATCGGCGCGCCCAGCAGGACCTCGGAGACGCATGACACCGTGGTCCCGCCCTTAAGGAGCACACTGTGCTCCCTGAGAGCCTCTCTGACCTGAGGCAGGCTCCCGATCCCCAAGGCTATCAGCCACTTTCCTTCGCTGACTGTCAGCGTAAACTGGATGACGCTCATGTTCTGCCGTCCTTTCGCATCGACGTTCGCCACGCGTCCTTCGCTCTCGCGGCGCGGGCCGTCATTTCTCTGATATTTTAAGGATAACACAGAGCGGACGCCTTTGCCAAAATTACTTATCTCTTTTCCAGGCGCCCCTTATTGTGATATCATTATCTATCATAATATATACCCGCGCGTTTCAGGAGACCGATCTTGGATACATTGGAAGACATAGTCCTGCGCTTCGGCACGAGGGGCATGGACATTTTAAGAAAAGAGCTGCCCGCCGGCTACATCACCGAGGCCGCCCGGGCCCTGCTAGAAAAAGAAAAAGGGAACGTATTCATCGCCACCGGCTTTTACGTGAGCGGAGCCGCCGAGACCGACGGGCCTCCGGGGGCCTGGTCTTTGGCCATGGCCCTGAAGGACCTCGGTTATACGCCCTATATAGTGACCGACGACCTCTGCAAAGATGTTTTTGAAGAGTACGGCATCCCCGTCATCTACGCGGACACGGCCCTTTCGGAGGAGGAATGCGCGAAGCTCCTGGAGCGCTTAAGGCCTTCCTTCCTCATCTCGGTCGAGCGCTGCGGCGTCAACACCGAAGGCTTCTACGCCAACAGCCTGGGAAAGAGCATCGACCGCTGGACCGCGCCCCTTAGCCTGCTCTTCGAGGAGGCCGAAAGGCGGGGCATACTCACCGTGGGCATAGGCGACGGCGGCAACGAGATAGGCATGGGAAAGCTCAAGGACGTCATACGCGAAAAGCTGCACATCATGCCCTGCCGCACGTCCTGCGATCACCTGATACCGGCGACGACCTCCAACTGGGGAGCCTACGGCCTCGCGGCGGCCCTCGAGAAGCTCTCGGGCGTCCCCTGCCTTCGCGGCGCCGAAGAGACGGCCGCTGTTCTGCGCGCGATAGTCGCGAAGGGCTTCATCAACGCCGGCAGCCATACTCCCGAATTCGCCGTGGACGGCTTTCCGGGCAGCGTGGGCATGCAGATGATCGACGATCTGCGCGAGGCCGTAAAGACCGGATAAACTTAAGGATACAGCAAAGCGAACAAGGAGACTGCCATGGACATCAAGGACCTTACGCCGCTCGAAACGAGAAAGCTCATAAGGGAGGGGAAGATCACGGCTCCCACCTCGGGCCTCTGCCCCGGCTACGCCCAGGCCAATCTGGTCGTCCTGCCCAAAGAGCTCGCCTACGATTTTCTGCTCTTCACCCAGAGGAACCCCCGTCCCTGCCCCGTCCTGGAGGTCAGCGACGCCGGCTCCAGGACTTTAAGGTACATAGCGGAGGACTGCGACATCGCCAAAGACATACCGAGATACCGCGTCTACCGGAACGGCGTGCTCGCCGACGAGTGCGAAGACGTCGAAAAGTACTGGCGGGACGACCTGGTGAGCTTCCTCATCGGCTGCAGCTTCTCCTTCGAATCCGCCCTTCTGGAGGCGGGAGTGCCGGTAAGGCAGATCGAGGAAGGCCGCAATGTTCCCATGTACAAGACCGGCATCGCCTGCGCCCCGGCGGGAGCCTTCCACGGCAATATGGTCGTGAGCATGAGGCCCATGACCCCGGACCAGGCCATCAGGGCCTCCGTCATCACCGCCCAGATGCCCCGCGTGCACGGGGCCCCCATCCACATCGGGGATCCGGCCGCCATCGGCATAAAGGATCTTTATCATCCCGAATTCGGCGAGATGGTGACGATAAAGCCCGGCGAGGTGCCGGTGTTCTGGCCCTGCGGCGTCACGCCCCAGAACGTGGTCATGGATTCGAAGCCCGAGTTCGTCATCACCCACGCTCCCGGCCACATGCTCATAACAGACATAAAGAACGTCGATCTCAGGAACTGAAGACCGCCCCGGCCTTCGCGCCTATCCCCCGCCGCCTTTGACGTGATATGAAAAGGAAGAGCGATGCTCAAGCTCAACGAGATCGAAATCGCATATCCCCAAAGCCCCGCTCTCGTTTCTCTGGCGGAAAAGCTCAAAAGCGGCCTCGCTTCCTACCGCATACCCTCGTCCGTCGTGAAGAAGACGGGGATAAAGAGCCTGGCGGACGTGAAAGAGCCCTGGCTCATAGTTCTCTGCGCGCCCGAGACCCCCTCCTGCGGGGAGGTCACAGACCGCATACTCGAGTTCAGATCAAAAAGACTCTATGACCATATCCTGACCCTTCTCGTCAGCGGGGAGCCCGCCGAGAGCTTCCCCAAAGAACTGCTTTTTGAGACCCTGCCCGACGGCAGGGTCGTTTCGCGCGAGCCTCTCGCCGCCAATATCGCCGCGGAAAGCGAGCGGGAGAGCCTGAAGCTCCTGTCTGTCGAGAAGCTGCGCCTTCTCGCTCCCATACTGGGGGTCTCCTTCGACGAGCTCAGGAACCGCCGCCTGAGGAGCCGCCTGCGCGTCGCCGCCGCCCTCTCCGCGGTGGCGCTGATCGGCGCCGCGGTCTTCCTTTCCTACGCCCTTTCGCGTTGGAGGGTCATCTCCGCCCAAAATGAGGATCTGAGCCTCGAGCTTGCCCAGGCGGAGGAAGCCAGGGATCTCGCCCGGGAGCAGAGAGACGCCGCCCGCGAAGGATTCGCCGCCACGACGGCCATCAGGGCAAGGGACGCTCTTGACAGCGGCGACAGCGAGCTGGCGATGCTGCTCTGCCTCGAATTCCTGCCGGATTACGGCCTCTCGTCCGGGCTCCCGGAGATCCTCGAAGAGGCCCTGGACGGCCTCTGCCGGCAGGGCTACGTTCCCGTCACCTCCCTCAAGGAATACGTCAAGACCAGATATCAGAGGGGTCCTGACAAAGCGAAGGAGAGCGAAGAGGGCGCTTTCCCGCAGACGATCACGAGGCCCATGCCAGAAGGCTATGACAACGGCAGGGAGAGCTTCGAGCTCAAACTGAAGATAAGCTCCGAAGAATTCGGCTACGCCGTGTACCACGGGAGCTTCTACGCGAACAGGACCTCGGGCGATACCATCTACCGCGACCTGATCTGCTTCAGAGACGGCAGGCCGGAATACTACATGCCCGGCTCGCAGTTCGCCGGCAGGTGGCTCGACGCGTGCCTGATCCTTTACGACGGCAGCTTCATCGGCACGGAATACATCTATCCCGAATACAGCGCATTCCGCTACGATCCCTTCTGGGCGGAGTTCATCCCCTTCTATGACGAGCCCGAAGAAGGCGCTTTCGAAGCGGCGGAGCTGCCCGCGGATCCCGCCGCCTGCGAAGAGGCGGGGATATACGCCGGCGAAGCCCCCGGATCCCCCGCGGAAGGGACAGTGGCGGAGCACGCCATCGCCTGCGGCATAAAGACCTTCGAGGAGCCCGACGGCATGCCCGGCCTGATCATCGGCAGGACCAGGACCAACACGTCGTCGAACTACGGCCTCGACGACGAAGACGTGAAGATACATGTTTTTTCAAAGGGACCCTTCCGCTATCTCTACACGATCGAAGACGCCGTCGCCCTGTTCAGGCCGCATGACAGCGCCTTTTTCCTCGCGAACACGGGAAAGAAGCTGATGGTCTTTTCCGCCTCTCCTTTCAGATACCTTTATACACTTGAGGATAAGTTCACCCGCGAGCTGAGGGAAGATAACTATCAGATCCCCTTCTTCCCCGACGGCAGGGAATGGCTGTATGTAAAATGCGCTTCCGACGTCGGCAAGGCCGTCTACGATCTTGCCGCGGGCAGGCTCATCGCGGCCTTCGACGTGAAAGGCCAGACCTATAACTTTGAGATCGCGGCCGACGGCACGGTGCTGACCTCGGTAAACAACATGCCCGTGATCTGGGATCCCGCCTCAGATACCGTCATCAGGGAGATCGAGGGGGAAGAAGAGTCGCCTGAGCTCATGGGAGACATCGACGCGAAGGCGGGCAGAAGGAGCGCCGGCGCCGTGAGAGTGTACGACAGGGTCTATGTATACAGAGACGCTCCCGCGGAGGTCCCGGACAGCCTCGAAGAGCGGATCGCCCTCGCGAAGGAGCTTCTGAACGGCAGGGTCCTGACGAAGATGGAGCGGAAGACCTACGGCCTCACGCAGGAAGGAGGCGCCGAATGAGCGGATACCTGGCTTTCATAAGCTACCGCCATAAAGAGGAGAGCTCCGACGCTGCCCTGAGGCTGCGCAGGAGCCTTGAAGGCTGGCACCTGCCCAAAAGCTGCCCTCTTCCGAGGCGCCGCAGGGTCTTCAGGGACACCGACGAGCTGCCCACCAGCTCGGATCTCGGCACCGATATCGAAAAAGCCCTGGCGGACAGCCGGTGGCTGATAGCCCTCTGCTCCGAAGGATACGTCGCCTCCCGCTGGTGCAGGCGCGAGATAGAGCTCTTCATCGCTTCAGGAAGAAAAGACCGGATACTGCCCGTGCTGGTCTCGGGAAGCCCCGAGCTTTCGATACCGGAGGAGATAAGGGATCTTCCGCTGGCCGCCGACCTGAGAAAAGAGGATCCTTCCGCGGAGGATGGGCCTTCTACCTATGAGCGGGCCAAAGTCAGAGCCGCCGCGGCCGCCCTGCTCTCGCTCATGTCGGGCATGAGGGCGGACCGGATCGCCGCGGCCGAGAGGAACTTCCGCGCCGCCGCCGCGGGCGCCGCGGCCGCCTGCCTCGCCCTGGGCATGCTGGGCTTCGCTTCCTACGCCAATAAAACAGCCGAAAGGATAGAGGATAACAACGTCCTGATCGCGCAGGCCGCCGAAGAGACCGAAGAGGCCGAGCGCCAGGCCCTGGGGGAGCGCGACTCCGCCCTTCTCAGGCAGGCCGAATACATATCCGAGCAGGCCTGGAAGGCTCTGAACCTCGAGGACACCGACCGGGCCGTGGAGCTGGCCCTCAGCGCTCTTCCCGAAGACCTGCACGGTGATCTTCCCGTATCGGCGGAAGCCGCGGGAGCCCTCAGGACCGCTCTTTCGATGGAGCTCCCGCCCTCTTTCCATTATCTCTGCTCCGCGGAGACAGACTTCGGCATCAAGGGGTATTATCACTTCAAGGGGATAGACGACCGGATCTTCCTGACCGGAGACCGCATCGAGCCCTCCGAGTATTATATAGACTACAGCGGAAAGACCGGCGCCCTCGAGACCGTCTTCACGGAATCCCGCCGGAAGGCGGCGGAGGCGGGCTATACCAAGCTCCTCCACCGGCCCGGGAGCGATTCTCTGAGGAGGCATTATTACCTCGGCCCCGGAAAGCAGCTGTACAGCGAGCATTACCAGTACGAATATTATCTTACGGAATACACTCTGAACGGAGAGCCCTTCTGCCCGGCGGACGGCGTTCTGGATCCCGAATACGGATATATCGTCGCCTGGGAGGATGAGGGCGAAAGCCCCGTGACCGCTCTTTTCAAAAGCGACGAAGCGGAAGCGATCGCGGCGCTCGAGCTGTCCGGCCGTCCCAGGGACGTCAGCTTCTCCTCCAATGCGGGCTATTTCCTCGTCGCCGACGACAGCGGAACGGCGGCCGTATTCGACGTGAAGAAGGGAACGAAGCTCAAGACCGTGAGCGGCGGGGCGTCCGCCGTGTTCTACCTGTACAACAACGGCGAATATGCCTACATAGGCTTTGAGGACGGCCGGGTGACAGGGATCGACCTCGATACCTTCAAAGAGGACGTCAGCTTCACCTGCCCCTCCGCCGTCAGGCAGATCAGGGCTTTCAGGGACAGGAGCTGCCTGCTGGTGCGCTGCGACAGCGGAGTCTATCTCTATCATATGAAGACCGGCACCAGGCTGTGCGAGATCGGAGAAGGCGAGACGCCGAATTTCGCCATATTCAAAAACGACTCCGGCAACAGCGGAGCTGAGCTGGATGCCCTGCTCCTCATATATGACCGGCGCGTGGATCTGTACGCTCTTGACACCGACATCGACCGCTCGGTGACCGACTATCTTCCCCTGATCGCCGAGGGAGTGCCCAAGGGGCACGACATGACATATTCGCAGGACGGCAGAAGGATATACCAGCATACCGCTTACGGGGAGAGCCGGTATGCCGCGGGGAGCCTGATGCTCTTCTGCTGGGACGCCCGCACGGGAGCCCTGCTCTGGTCGTCCGCAAGCCCTTCTTTCTCATACAGCAGCAGCTTCAGCCTCGGCAGCGACGGAGCGAGCGTCTGGCGGGTCTATGAAGAGTGGGAAGGCCTGGGGATAGAAAAGCTGGACGGCCTCACCGGCAGGCAGCTACTGTATGAACATTTAGACGGCGATCACGGGCAGGCAATCGGCGGCATCCTTGAGAGCCCGGACAGAAGCGCCGCCGCTGTCAGCTTTCAGTACAGCAGCTCCAGTTCAAACAACCGCAGCACGGCCGTCATCATGTTCGACACGGCGACCGGCGGCTACCTCTGGCGGATGGACCTTGACGGCAGTTCGGCCGAGCTCAGGGCAAAGGGAGAAGAGGACGGCAGCTGGACCCTGCCGCTGCACCCTTCCGCTCAGGGAGAGGGGCTGATAAGCCCGAAGGAAAGGAAGGGCTTCGCGAAGATCATGTTCTCAAAGGACGGATCGCAGCTCTTCATGATCCAGAACGCGGAAAGAAAGGACAGTAAAAAGACCGGGGCCGTGATCGACCGGCTGGACGCGAAGAGCGGAGAGATACTGGACGAGCTGTTCTTTGAGTCCGCTACACAGAACATCACGCTCTGGGAGGAGGAAGAAGCCGCCCTCTTCATAGACGATCAGCCGGACGAGGTGAGCAAGGCGTCCTACAGCGTATACGAGAACGGTAAATGGACATATCCCAGATACGCCGGCAACCTGGCCCACGATCTGATAGAGCATACGGTCCGCGTATTCGATCTGGCGGGCTGGGGATGGTCGGCGCAGATCCCCTTCTCCTACATCAGGTCTCCCGAGGCCTACAACACCCCCCTGACGGCGGTCCGCCCCTTCGACGGCGGCATGGCCCTGTACTGGGAGACGGAGAACGGGGAGGAGGACGGCGAGGACTTCTGCCGCCGTCTCGAAAAGGACGGCAGCCTGGGACCGGTATTCGAAGCGGACAGCGAAGAGGGGCGCAGGCTGTGGGTCGGCAAAGACGACTATCTGATCTTCTGCGGCGAAGAGGCCTACCTCGAGGCTTCGAGGATCTCGCGCCTTTCGGACGGCTCGCTGATGTTGGCCGGCGTCTGGACCTCGACGCTCAGGGTGACCCAGAGCGGAGGCGGAACGCTGTTCGGCGAAGGGGACAGCTTGGACAGGGGCATCGCGGCGGCGAAGGACGGCTCCAGCGTCTGCGTGTTCAGCAGATACAGCAGCTCCGATAGGGCGCCCTTCCTGGTCCTGCCCTCGAGCCTCGACGATCTGGCCGCCAAGGGCAGACGGCGCATGGAGAAGAAGGAATAAAGCGTAAAAACGGCGGCATCCGCGGGGGAGGCCGCCGTTCAGTTTTAAAGATCAGAAGCCTGCGGAGCTGGGCATGTCATCCCAGGATCCCCAGATGCTCGAGCAGTATCCTGACTCCTATGAGCACCAGGACTGTTCCGCCCGCGATCTGGGCCTTCTGCTCGTAGCGTGAACCGAAGCGGTTGCCCGCCGCGACCCCGAGGAAGGAGAGGGCGAAGGTCGTGCAGCCGATGAGCAGGGCGGCGGGGACTATCCTCACGTCCTCGATGGCCAGGGCTATGCCCACAGCCAGGGCGTCTATGCTGGTCGCGACCGCCAGTATCAGCAGCTCCTTATGGTCGACCGGCAGCCTGTCGGACTTTTCCGCGCTCTCCGTCTCTTCGGGATGGAGAGCCTCCCATATCATCTTGCCTCCGATGTACGCCAAAAGCCCGAAGGCGACCCAGTGGTCGTAGCTCTCGATGGCCGACTTGAAATATGAGCCTCCGGCCCAGCCGATGACCGGCATCAGGGCCTGAAAGGCGCCGAAGTACAGGGCTATGATGACGGCGTAATGCCTGTCGATCTTCCTCATGGCCAGGCCCTTGCAGACCGCGACCGCGAAGGCGTCCATCGACAGGGCGACGCCCAGGAGCAGTATCTCGAAAAATCCCATTCTGTCCACCAAGAATCGATATGATGCTTCTAAAAATACCTGCATCGGAGGCCTTTGTCAAGGACTCCGCGGGAGGCCGAGGCTCCGCGCGAAAAGCAGTGAAAAATATCGTTTTTTCGTTTTTCCCCCGGTACTGCGGGCCATCCCCGCGGCCGGCGGAAAGGGAGGCCGAAAGGCCCGAAAAATTCTTCATTTCCTCACAATATTCCTATTGCACAAACCGAAACGTATAATATAGAATAAACCTTGCAATGAGCAAGTATAACTGAATCAGTCGGATGACTGGCTCGAGAGAGACCGCCGCTGGCGGCGCCGAAGGGGGAAAGCTTTCAGGCAAAAGGATCGGGTCACGACGACACTCCGAAGAGCACGGCCGACGATTATCCAAAGGCGCGTGCACCAAAGGTGCAACTTTCCTCTTTGACGGGGAAGGGAATCTCTCAGGTTTAGGACGGAGACGCGGATGACCCTCTGAAGGGGCTTATTCTGCGTCTTTTTATTATTCTTGCTGCCCGGCCGCAGACGCTGCCGGAAACCGTTTTGTAAACCGAAAGGAGTAAAAATGAGCGAACTCAAAAGAACACTGCTCTATCAGGCCCACGTAGACGCCGGCGCGACCATGGTCGATTTCGGCGGCTGGGACATGCCGGTACAGTATCCGACCGGCATCATCGCCGAGCACCTTTTCACCCGTCAGTACTGCAGCCTGTTCGACGTATCCCACATGGGACGCCTCTTCGTCAGCGGACCGCAGAGGCTCGAGTTCCTGCAGCACGTGCTGACCAGCGACGCCTCCGCCCTTGAGGTCGGCAAGGCCCAGTACAGCATGATCCCCGCCGAAGACGGCAGCGCCGTCGACGACGCCTATCTCTACAGGATCGAAGAAGAGAAGTTCATGCTCGTCATCAACGCCGGAAACATCGACAAGGACAAGGCCCATCTCCTGCCCATCGCCGAAGGCTTCGACGTCAAGGTCGAGGACATGAGCGGCTGCACCGGTTCCATCGCCGTCCAGGGCCCCACCAGCAAGGCCATGCTCGCAGGGCTGGAAGGCGGAGAAGCCATCAACGGCATGAAGAGGAACGATATCCTGCACTTCTGCCTTGAAGGCCACGAGATCATGATCTCCAGGACCGGCTATACCGGAGAGCCCCTGAGCTTTGAGACCTTCGCCAGGAACGACGACATCGTCTGGCTGTGGAACAGGCTCCTCGAGCTGGGCGCCAAGCCCGCCGGCCTCGGCGCCAGAGACACCCTGAGGATGGAAGCCTCCATGCCCCTCTACGGACATGAGATGGGCGTCGACGCCGAAGGAAAGCTCATGCCCATATTCGCCGTCTTCCTCGCCAAGTTCGCCGTGTCCTTCAATGAAGCCAAGGGCGATTTCATCGGCAAGGCCGCGCTCGCGAAGCAGCACGAAGCCTTCACGAAGATCCTCGAGGGCGATTATTCCCTCATCGCAGATCTTCCCAGAAGGATCCAGCCCGTCGCACTCCTCGACAGAGGCGTGCTGAGAGGCGGAATGCCCGTCTATAAGGACGGCAAGCAGGTCGGCTGGGTCACCAGCGGCACCATGATCCCCTATCACGTGCTCGAAGGCGAAGGCGCCGACATCAAGTTCACCGGCGAGACCGGCAAGCGCGCCATCGGCGCCGCCTACATGGACAGCGACATCGTCGCCGGCGACAAGATCGAGATCGACGTCAGAGGCAGGAAGCTGGCCGCCATGGTCACCAAGACCCACCTCAAGAACAACAAGCCGCCCTACGCGATCCCCGTGATCTGCAAGTAAGAGCAGGCGAACGAACAGTTGGATGACGGGAAGGGACGCGGGCCCGAAGACCTGGGTCTCTCCCCGTGAAATATCAAAAAGAACCTAAAAGAAACACAATCATAACGGAGGTACAAAAATGAATTTCCCCGCAGAACTCAAGTATACCAAGGATCATGAATGGGTGCTCATCGACGGCGACGTCGCCGTAGTCGGCATCAGCGATTTCGCTCAGGACGCTCTGGGCGACCTCGTATTCGTAAACCTGCCCGAAGTCGGTGACGAAGTGAACGCCGGCGAAGCCTTCGGCGACGTCGAGTCCGTCAAGGCCGTCAGCGACATCAACTCCCCCGTCAGCGGCACCGTCTGCGCCGTCAACGAGGCCGCGGCCGACTCCCCCGAGTCCCTCAACTCCGACCCCTACGGCACCTGGCTCATCAAGGTAGAGAACTTTACCGAAGCTGACGATCTGATGGACGCCGAAGCCTACAAGGCCTTCTGCGAAGCGGAGGCGTAAATGGGCAGCTACGTACCTTCCACCTTAGAGCAGCGTCAGGAGATGCTGCAGGCCATCGGCCTGAAGGACTTCTCCGAGCTGTATAAGGACGTGCCCAAGGACATGCTCATCAAGGACGGTCTCGACCTTCCCGAGGGCATGAGCGAGCTTCAGCTCCTCAAGACCATGGGCGCCATGGCAGCAAAGAACAAAGTATTCGGGACCGTCTTAAGGGGCGCAGGATCCTACGATCACTTCATCCCCTCCATCGTAAAGACCGTTCCCGCCAAGGAGGAGTTCCTCACCGCTTATACCCCCTATCAGGCGGAGATGAGCCAGGGAGTCCTTCAGTCCATCTTCGAGTATCAGACCATGATCTGCATGCTCACCGGCATGGACGTATCCAACGCTTCCGTCTATGACGGAGCCACCGCGGCAGCCGAATCCGTCGCGATGTGCAGGGGCCGCAAGAAGAACGTCTTCCTGATCTCCGGCGCCTCCCATCCCGACGTGATCAACACTGTCAGGACCTACTGCCTCGGCAACGGAGCGGAGCTCAAGGTCGTTCCCGCCAAGGACGGAAAGACCGACTGCGAAGCCCTCAAGTCGATGCTGAATGAAGAGGTCTGTGGCTTCTATCTGCAGCAGCCCAACTTCTTCGGCCAGCTCGAAGAGGCCGAAGAGCTCGGCGCGATGGTCCACGAGGCCGGCGCCCTCTACGTCATGGGCGTCAACCCCATCAGCCTCGGCATCATGAAGAGCCCCGCTGAGTGCGGAGCCGACATCGCCGTCGGCGAAGGCCAGCCCCTGGGACTGCCGATGTCCTACGGCGGGCCGTACCTCGGCTTCATGGCCACCACCGAGAAGAACATGAGAAAGCTCCCCGGCCGTATCGTCGGACAGACCGTCGACAGCAAGGGCGAGAGATGCTACGTCCTCTCCCTGCAGGCCCGCGAGCAGCATATCAGAAGAGAAAAGGCCAGCAGCAACATCTGCTCCAACGAGGCCCTCTGCGCTCTCACCGCTTCCGTCTACATGGCGGCCGTGGGACCCGACGGGCTCGCTGAAGTCGCCTCTCAGTGCGTCTCCAAGGCCCACTATCTGTGCAAAGAGCTCTGCGCCCTCGAAGGCGTCGACCTTGTCTTCAAGGGAGACTTCTTCCACGAATTCGTCACCACTCTGCCCAAGCAGGACGAGGTCCTCAAGGCTCTCGAAGACGCCGGCATCCTCGGCGGCCTCCCCGTTAGGGAAGGCGTGCTCTGGTGCGTCACCGAGAAGGCCTCCAAGGCTGAGCTCGACAAGGCTGTTGCCATCGTAAAGGAGGTGCTGGCATAATGAAGCTTTTATTCGAAAAGAGCGTCGAAGGACGCAAGAGCCAGCTGCTGGAAAAGTGCGACGTTGAATGCTTCGAGCTTCCCGCCAGGTTCAAGAGAGCCGAAAAGGCCGCTCTTCCCCAGCTCTCCGAGATCGATGTCGACCGTCACTACAGCGAGCTCAACACCAGGGTACACGGCGTCAACACCGGATTCTACCCCCTGGGCTCCTGCACCATGAAGTACAACCCCAGGGTCAACGAAGAGATCGCTGCCCTGCCCGGCTTCACCCAGGTACACCCCCTGGCTCCCGCTTACGCCACCGAAGGCTGCAGGGAAGTCATCGATACCGCCAAAAAGTATCTCTGCGAGATCTCCGGCATGGACGACATGACCTTCCAGCCCGCGGCAGGCGCTCACGGCGAGTTCACCGGCGACATGCTGATCAAGCAGTACCACATGTCCAGAGGCGATGACAAGAGAAAGAAGATCATCGTTCCCGACTCCGCCCACGGCACCAACCCCGCCACCGCGGCGATGTGCGGATACGAGATCGTCAATATCGCTTCCGATCCTTTCGGCTGCGTCGATCTTGAAGCCCTCAAGGCCGCTCTCGGCGACGATACCGCCGGCCTGATGCTGACCAACCCCAACACCGTCGGCATCTTTGACGAGAACATTCTGGAGATCACCCGCCTGGTCCA